>Ga0207963_1001928_pt1 | contig 10653 bp, 12 predicted proteins | sample Knorr_S15_td_NAD_FD_185604 | JGI IMG/M metagenome (GOLD analysis project Ga0207963, IMG submission 185604) | Marine microbial communities from Southern Atlantic Ocean transect - Knorr_S15_td_NADW_ad_2500m_LV_A (SPAdes) (version 2) | ecosystem: Environmental > Aquatic > Marine > Oceanic | place...
TCACTTATAAATAATATATCTGCTTTAATGCCTAACCGAATCGCTCTCTCGCTTACTTGCTCAGCTGACTCTTCTCCACTGACATATAGTGTTACGTTTAATCGATTAATAGCTGCCAGAGCCTGCAAAATAAGGGTAGATTTACCTATACCTGGGTCACCACCAATAAGAACCACTGAACCATCAACTAAGCCACCACCCAAGGTACGATCAAGTTCACTCAGACCTGTCGTTAATCTTGTTTTATTTTCGGTTGATATTTCAGATAAACTTTGAACTTTTGATGCCGGCAAGTCTTTTAGGCTTTCAGGCCTAGATGAAGTGACTTGAGAGACAACAATCTCTTCTAATGTATTCCAGGCCTCACACTCTAAGCACTGCCCTGCCCACTGATAATGGGATGCTCCACACTCTCTGCAAACAAATTCAATTTTAGTTTTAGCCATAACTGTGCATTAATTTTACAACTCATAAAGAGCCAAAAAAATTCATTGCTTCTAAGAATCTATTGGAAAAAGCAAAAAGGGAAACCTACTAAAATATTATGCCTAGCTATTAAGCTGCAATTCTATTTTTTCATCAGTTTGTCAATTTCACTTTTGAACGCCTCAATGTCTTGAAATTGTCGGTAAACGGAAGCAAATCGAATATAGGCAACTTCATCCAAAGCACGTAATTCTTCCATCACCCACTCACCAAGAACAGAAGATTCAACTTCTCGCTCATTTTGTGCCATCAACTTGCGCTGGATTTTTTGAATGGCTGTTTCAATTTTTGAAATTGAAACGGGCCTCTTTTCAAGAGCCTTTAGTAAGCCTGAGCGCAGCTTATCTTCGCTAAAGGTTTGCCTCGATTCATCACTTTTTATTAGTCTTGGAAGGTTTAGGTCAACAGTTTCACGAGTTGAGTGTCTCTCTCCACATGCGACACATTCACGACGACGGCGAACTTGAGAGCCATCATCTAGAAGCCTTGTGTCCAGTACCTTAGTGTCATCTGATTGACAGAACGGACAGCGCATATAATTTACCTATAAACGGGAAATTTTGCGCAAAGTTTTTCAACTTTTTCCCTGACATCATCCACAATAGATTCATTCTTGATGTCATCACAAATGTCACACATCCAATTAGCCAGATCACTGCATTCCGATTCACCAAAACCTCTAGTTGTTGCTGCTGGAGTGCCCACACGTATACCGCTGGTAATAAAAGGAGATTGCGGATCATTAGGCACGGCATTTTTGTTAACTGTAATATGAGCTGAGCCCAAAGCGGCATCAACATCTTTTCCTGTCAATCCTTGTGAAATAAAACTAACTAAAAACAAATGATCATCAGTACCGCCGGAAATGACTTCATAACCTCGTTTCATGAAAACATTGGCCATAGCCCTTGCGTTCACTACAACTTGCTTTTGGTAAGCTTTGAAATCATCACTCATTGCTTCCTTAAAAGCCACCGCTTTGGCTGCAATAATGTGCATCAGTGGTCCACCCTGAATACCTGGGAAAATGGCGGAGTTGAGTTTCTTTTCAATCTCTTCATTGGCTCTCGCTAAAATCAAACCGCCACGAGGCCCTCTTAAAGTTTTATGAGTAGTTGTTGTCACTACGTCTGCAATTGCTATTGGTGAAGGATAATCACCAGTTGCGATAAGACCTGCAACATGTGCCATATCAACAAACAAATACGCACCAACGTTGTCTGCAATAGATCTAAAACGATCCCAATCAACAATACGTGAATATGCAGAAAATCCTGCAATAATCATTTTTGGTTTGTGTTCTTGAGCTAATCGATCTACCTCATCATAGTCAATTTCTCCAGTATCTGCATTAAGGCCATACTGAATTGCATTAAAATTCTTACCTGAAAATGATGGCGCAGCACCATGAGTCAAATGACCACCATGTGCTAAACTCATACCCAATATAGTATCACCTGGAACCAACAAGGCCTGAAAAACTGCAGCATTTGCTTGTGAACCAGAGTGTGGCTGTACATTTGCATAATCAGCATTAAATAAAGCTTTTGCACGGTCTATTGCAAGCTGTTCTACAACATCAACATGTTCACAGCCTCCATAATAACGCTTGTAAGGGTAGCCCTCTGCATATTTATTAGTAAGTTGAGAGCCCTGAGCAATCATTACTGCAGTTGATGTATAGTTTTCAGAAGCTATTAATTCAATATGAGCTTCCTGGCGAGCTTCTTCAGCAGTAATTGCATTTGCAATATCAGAATCAACTTCAGCTAAAGTTAGAGATTTTCCAAACATAATTTCTTCTTAAATATAGACAAAAGGGACAATTTTAACCCACAATGATTTATTGAGTTAAATTCTTAGTGTTAACAGGTACAAATAATACCAAAATAATCCATAAAATGATTTTCATTAGAGACAATCTGTAGTTTTTTACATTACTGGTAGATATTTTTTTTGATTAATTCTATCGTTGAAAAGTTTTATCATTTATCTGAATGGTAAAATTCTGTTTTCTTAAGATTTATAATCGTTTAAATGAGAGTATTAATTTTAGGAAGTGGCATTATTGGCACCACTTCTGCTTACTATTTAGCAAAACAAGGGCATGATGTCACCGTCATTGATCGCCAAAACAGCGTTGCCCTTGAGACAAGCCATGCCAATGCGGGCCAACTTTCTTATTCATTCTCTTCACCATGGGCTGCCCCAGGACTTCCATTAAGTTTAATTAAATGGATGCTTAGCAAGTACCCTCCTTTAATCGTTAATCCAAAGCTAAATTCTGAAACTGTCAAATTTCTGTATCAAATGCTCAAGAACTGTAATTCAAAAAGCTATGAGATTAACAAAAGTCGCATGGTTAGAGTGTCTAACTTTTCTCAAAAATGCCTATTAGAGTTAGAAAAAGATGTAGATATCTTTTATGAACAGCGTCAAAAGGGTTCTCTGCTCCTTTTTAAAAGCGCTAAACAGATTGAAAATATTAAAAAAGATCTTTCTCTTTTAGAGAAACTTAATATTCAACATGAACTCCTAGATTCAAATGGATGCATCCAAGCAGAACCTGGCCTTCATCATGTTAAGAGCGAATTTACTGCTGGCCTGAGATTTGCCAATGATTGCACAGGTAATTGCTATCTTTTTACAAATCAACTTTATAAAAAATGCCTTGAAATGGGCGTTAAATTTGAGTTTAATACCCATATTGAAGATATTCTAATTGAAAAAGAAAGAGTCTCAGCAATTAAGACAAATCGAGGTGAATTTGTTTCTGATAGTTATATAGTAGCTTTAGGAAGCTACTCATCAAAAATCCTCTCTAAGGTAGGTATTCATATTCCTGTATACCCAGTTAAGGGCTATTCAATTACATTGCCAGTTCTGAATAATGAAGATGCACCACAATCAACAATTATTGATGACACTTTCAAGATTGGCATTACCAGACTAGGTAATAACATTAGAGTTGCTGGCACTGCCCATTTAACGGGCTACAACTTAGAGTTAAGAGAAAAGTCACTATCTTTATTGAAACACGGATTAAACAGGCTTTTTCCATATGCAACAGGAGAATGTGATGACATTAAGTTTTGGGCAGGACTACGCCCAAATACTCCAGATGGCCCTCCTATCATTGGGGCAACGCCCTACTCAAATTTATACCTAAATACAGGACATGGAACTTTAGGATGGACAATGTCTCTCGGCTCTGGCAAACTGTTGGCAAACATCATTTCAGGCATTGAGCCTGAAATCTCTATGGAGGGTATAGATATGAGTCGCTTTAATTATGCTAACAAAACTCTCTTAAATTATGGCTAGAAAGTGTACCGCTTCTATTAATCTTAGCGCAATTAAGGAAAACTATTTATACGCAAAATCTTTAGCACCTGACTCAAAAGCCATCGCAATTATTAAGGCTGATGCCTATGGTCATGGCGCCATTAAAGTTGCCAAAGAGTTAAACGAAGTAGCTGATGCTTATGGCGTGGCTTGCATCGAAGAGGCTATTGAATTAATAAACTCTGGAATAGATAAAACCCCAATACTATTATTGGAAGGAGTTTTTGAAAAATCTGAACTCGTTCTTGTTGAAAAACATAGTCTAATTGTTACAGTATGCAATTCAATACAACTTCAATGGCTTCTAGATACTGGTCTAAATAGTCCTATTGATGTATTTATTAAATATGATTCTGGCATGGGACGCCTGGGCTTTCAAGACGATTCATTTATCCAAACAATAAATTTACTTGAAAAAAGCAACAATATTGGTGAAATAACTCTAATGACGCATTTTTCAAGTGCCGATGACCTAGGCAGCACTCTAACTACCAAACAAATCAGCAACTTTGATAACACTCTATACACAGAAAAATATCCGGGTTCACTTGCAAATTCAGCTGCAATTTTGAAGTGGAGTGAATCTCATAGAGAATATGTCCGTCCAGGAATCATGCTTTATGGATCTTCTCCATTTTCAGAAAAAACCCCTCTAAACAAACTAACACCAGCAATGACGCTGTCCTCAGTCCTTATATCAATTAAAAGCTTTAAAGCAGGACAATCGATTGGCTATGGTTGTCGCTATATTTGTAAGAAAAATACACTAATTGGAGTTGTGGCTATTGGTTATGCTGATGGTTATCCACGCAGCGCAATAGATGGCACACCTGTTTTCATAAATGGAGTTAAAAGTAAAATTTCTGGAAGGGTTTCAATGGACATGATAACGATAGATTTAACTGGTGTCCCGAATCCACAAATAGGTGATCGCGTTGAGCTTTTTGGTGAAAACGTCTCTGTGGATGAAGTTGCTAAATATTGCAACACAATCTCTTATGAAATTCTCTCAAAAATCACAAGAAGAGTCTATAAAGCATACATCTGATCTACTACAAACCTCATATAATAAAGATTATTTAAAATTCAATTTTTTATATTTAAAGACTCGCTCTATGCTGACAAAAAATCAAATACAAACTTTTAATCAAAATGGATATGTGGTTATTAAAAAATTTATAAACAGTCGTCAACGAATACTTTTAATGCAGCGAGCAGAGCAACTAATTGATGAATTTCAACCACCACCCTCAAAGCATTCAGTGTTTTCTACTGATGAACAAGAAAGAACGAGTGACGAATATTTCTTGAACTCAGGCGATCAAATAAGATTTTTCTTTGAAGAAAAGGCAATTGATCAAAACGGTAACTTCACTGTCCCTAAACAAAAATCTATCAATAAAATAGGTCATGCTCAACACATTCTAGATCCCGTATACAAAGAAGTGATTAATGAGTTAAACTTTCCAAAATTAGGTAAGCAGTTGGGTATCAAAACACCGAGGGCTTTGCAGTCAATGCATATCTTTAAACAACCTAGCATTGGAGGTGAAGTAGGTCTGCATCAAGACTCCAGTTTTTTGTATACAGAACCAATGAGTTGTATTGGTTTTTGGTTTGCACTAGAGGACGCAAACGAAGAGAATGGCTGCCTACAAGCAATGACTGGTGGACACAAAATTCCACTCAAAAAACGATTTCGTTTATCAGAAAACGGAGGCACAGAGTTTGAGCTTTTAGATGACGTTCCATGGCCTGACCAACCCCTTGATATGCTAGAAGTTGAGGCAGGTACCTTGATTATATTGCACGGCCAATTACCACATTATAGCGCCGCCAATAAATCAACTAAGTCTAGACAAGCTTTTAGTCTACATTTGGTGGACCAGGACTGCTATTATGCAAAAGACAACTGGCTTCAATCAGGCCTTTAATAGAATCTCCTACATTATGAAAAAAAGAAAAATAACTGATATTTATAAGGTAGATTTTTTACCTTTCGACCGATACGGTCCAATCGTACCAAAGATGAGTTGGCACAAGATTAGCTTTGAGGAAAAAACTGGTTTTGGTTGCTTTATTTTAAAGATGGATCCTGGAGCAAGAAGTACTCCGCACACTCATATTGGTTATGAAGAATTATTAGTGATAGAGGGTGAACTGATTGATGCAGATAATACGGTTTTTAAAAAAGGCGACTTTGTTACCTTTGAGCCTGGCAGTAAGCATTCTTCATATACAGAAAAAGGTGCCTTATTAGTGGTTTTCCAAAGGGGTATAAATAAACCAATCAAGTAGTGCCTTGTTCTGATTGAGATTCCAGCGCCTCTTCGGCAATAACTTCCATAGCAACTACACTTGGCCTCTGCCCCATGACCTGGAAGTTTGTCTGCTCAGACTCATCAACATCTTGGTTAATCATCATCATCATTAACATTGTAACAGCAATAATCAAGTGAACAATGCCCATATAGAGCATAAACCCAAACATTTCAAAGAGTTCAAGAAAATAACTCATTGTAAGGGGACCTAGTGCTGCAAAAACACTAAACACAAGAACGATAGTTCCACTCGCACTGATCATTTGTTTTGGTTCCAGACGATCATTGGCTTGTGCCACACCAAGTGAATAGAGCGGTAAAGTACAGGCACCTACTAGAGCACTTAATATTAGAAAAATTGTGCTTGTAAATTCGAATGATGCCAAAACGATACAAATGCTAATAACACTGGCACAACACAACAAAATGACTTTTCTTCGATCAATCTTGTCTGACAACCAGCCCAGGGGCCATTGAGAGGCTGCTCCAAAACCAATAAAAAGTGTCATAAAAAGTGCCGTTTCAGACACTGATAAGCCTGCCTTGACAGCATAGATTGTTCCAACACCAAAAAAACCGGCAGAGGCAAGTCCAGATAGACCAATCGTTGCCACACCTGATGGTGAGGCTTTCCATAAGGCTCGAAGGCCAAGTGACTCTTGAACATCCGTTTCTGGTGCTTTAATTTCTGTTAAAAGTATCGGTATTAATGAAACCGACAGCAAAATAGACGCCAACAAGAAAAGGCTTACACCTGAGGGGTCATCGACGGCAAATAAGCCTTGACCAAGTGCCAAACCTCCCCAAACAATAATCATGTGAAATGAAAATATTTGCCCTCGATTTTCGTTTGAAGAAATCGAATTTAACCAACCTTCAACTATAATCATAATGCCCACAATACAAAAGCCAGACAAGAATCGAGCTACAAACCATACTGGCGGCTCAATAAACAAAATTTGAATTAAAATTGCCGTGGAAGCTATCGATGCATATGCAGCATATGTCCGAATTTGACCCGTCTTTTTAATTAGTTTAGGTGACAGCATAGAACTGGCTAATGCGCCGATAAAAAACCCTGACATTATCAGACCTGTTGTCAAAACCGAGAAACCCTCAAAGTCAGCACGCCAGCTACTTAGAGTTCCTTGCAGGCCGTTTCCTAATCCTATGAAAAATATTCCTAGAAATAATGGCCAAATTGTACGAATCACGGTACTTAACATATCAATTTTTTGAGTTAACTGTAAACAAAAATCATAAAAAAACTAGCTTAGTTTATCACGACATATTTTATTTAAAAACGCGCATTTTAATATATTTCATTATCAAATTTAATAAACATGGTAAAAAGTTTTTTTATGGGTACAACACCCCAAAATAATTGGCTGATTTATATACTTGTATGTAGAGACGGTAGTCTCTATTGTGGCATCACAAATAACTTAGAAAAACGTCTCAAACAACACAAAGGGGAAATTAAAGGTGGAGCTAAATATACTCACTCTCATTGGCCCTGCAAATTAGTTTATGAAGAAAAATCAGCAAGTCGAAGTGAAGCTTTGCAAAGAGAGGTAATTATAAAAAAAATGTCAAAAGTCGAAAAACAAACTCTTATTAATTCTTTCAAAGAAGATTCAAGTTAGATTATGGCTTGCCGGCTGCTTTTTGGAGGCTACTAAGGTCACTTAAAACCATCTCCGAGTGGGTTTTTGGATCTACAGATAGATATATTTTAGCAATGTTTCCTTTAGGGTCAACGATAAAGGTATTTCTTTTTGCCACTTTATAAACCAAGAGATTACGTAACGAATCATACAACTTAGATACCTCCCCTGTTTCATCAGCAAGTAATGAGAACGGTAAGTTGAACTTTTCGGCAAAAAGTTTGTGTGATGCAACACTATCAAGACTAAGGCCGAAAACCTCAGCTTTACTTGCAATGATACGTTTTACTGCATCTCTAAAATCACAAGCTTGGGTTGTGCAGCCAGGAGTGTCATCTTTAGGGTAAAAATATAAAATAATCCACTGACCCTCATAATCACTCAAAGTGTGGGTTAAATTGTTTTGGTCTTTTAAACTAAAGTTTGGCGCCTTGTCACCAGCTTTGAGACCCGCAATTGACGCTGAAGAGGCTGTCAAAAGAACTGCGATTACAGATGCTGTTATGATTGATTTGAGTTGCATGAATTGAACATTATAATGCCTTATCTAAAGATCTACATTAATTGAGAGACAAATTGAGGGTATAAGACTTAAAAAAAACTTTTAGTGTTTTCTTTTGTCTTGTTTCGAACTTTGTATAGCACTGTGATACCAGTCTAAGGCCTTTTTGAATTGATATTCATCAATGTTATTTCTTTTGCAATAAGCACTAGTTCTACTATCGCTTGGATTCTTGACTATTGATTGATTATGTACTTGATTCATTTTTGGTTCCTTAAAAAAAGCTTTAGCTGGCTGGTAGGAGCAACCCGCCAGCTATAAGCCGCTACCTCAGTTACCAAACGGAGAGTGAATGGTAAGGGTGTTCGAGGTTCTTAATAAAAGAAAAATCATGTCCTGAATTAAATTATTAATGTCAACACGCTGAGTTTCAATAGTATTGTTTTTAGTCATTAGAGAATTTTTCGGCACACGTGTTGTGATATCATCAAACATAACAACCTTGAGCTTTGCTATCCCAGCACTGGCATTTGCAACTTTAAGGGGTTGTCGTCGCATTTTTCTCTAATTAACTAAAAACAATGACCCCATCATAGGTGATACAGATAGATGTCAAATGTTTTATAAATGAAGTTTTGGTGAAGATTGCGTGAAGATTGTTTTTTTTATTGAATTTTGCACTACAATAATATCTTTTCTTATAGGGGCTTACTTGCATGCAACATATTCTGATAGTTGAAGACGATAGAACGATTGCTGAAAGTATAGCCTTCATTCTTGAACAGGATTCTTTTAGCTGCCAGTGGTTTGATAACGGTCGTGATGCTCTAGACTATATAGAGAACAATGAAGTAGACCTTATGCTCCTTGACGTAGGCTTACCTGATATGAGTGGCTTTGATGTCCTGCGAAAAGTTCGCATCAAATCAGATTTACCTGTCATCATTATTTCTGCCAGGGATGATGAGTCTGACCAAGTTCTTGGTTTAGAGGGGCTAGGTGCCAATGGATACATAACCAAACCCTTTAGTCCCAGATTAGTTGTTGCTCATGTGCGTTCACAACTTAGACGTGATCGTACTGATAAAAACCCTAAATCAAAATTTAGCATTAATCAAGCCATGCAAAGAGTATTGTTTCATAATCAAGAGTTGGTCTTAACTCCGGCAGAATTCAAAATTCTGTCTCACCTAATAAAGCATCCAAATCAAGTTCATACAAGGGAATATTTGATGAATATTATATGGGATAGACCTCACGGCTCAGATGAAAAGACAATCAATACGCACATTAAGTCCATACGTAAACGTTTACACGAAATTGATGAAATGAACGATTACATAGAAACGCACAGAGGTATCGGCTACAGTCTTATTGAATGAAATACTTCAAATTAAATATTGGCACCAAACTATTTATTCTTTACTTTGTAATCAGCAGCACTCTGGTTTGGCTTTTTGCTCATCGCACAAGTATAGAATCTGCAAAAGAGGTCATGGTTGAGGTAGCAATTATGTTTAGCAAAATTGCCTCGCATAATATCAAAGACGCTGAAATTGATCTTACTACTTTTGAAGGTGTTATTGTTGACTACTTCCAGTCACCACATGGTGATGAAAGATTACAGAATCTAGCGATTTACATTACTGATAAGGATGGTATTCTTATCTTGGACTCTCGTGGTTTAAGCCTAGGAACAGACATGAGAGCTCATTTAGAGGTCGACTCAGCATTGTCAGGTCAGCGTGGGATAAGTAGAATTTCTGCCGAAACTGTTCGTGGCCCTTGGAAAGCAAGAGGAGTAAACATTGAATATTTTTATAAACCTGAATTCTTACATGTCTCAAGCCCTATTTATGACAACAGACAACAAGTTCAAGGAGTTCTTGTCGTAGTAGCTCCGATGTTAGACCTAATGGACAAAGCCCGTTTATATAGGTTCATCTTCTATATATTTCTCCTCTCTTTATTTTTTGGTGCCTTAGGTAGCTACAGAATTTCAAGAAACATTCGTCGACTGGAAAAATATGCTACAAAGCTTTTCAGGGGTGATGATGTACCTATTCCTAATTTAAACGTTCAGTTTAATAAACTTGCTATAACCCTAGAGAATGCTCGAAGTGATGTTGAACTTAAGGATGACGTTGAAGAATATATTGAAACACTTGCACATGAATTAAGAACTCCCATTACTGGGATTCGGCTAACTGCAGAAAATCTGTTAATACCGATGGGTATTGAGAAGTATCTTCTAGAAGAGAAAGATGATCAAAAACATAAAGAATTAACTAAAGAAGCCAAAGATAGAAAACGTTGGATTAAAGCCATCCTT
>Ga0207963_1001930_pt1 | contig 10648 bp, 10 predicted proteins | sample Knorr_S15_td_NAD_FD_185604 | JGI IMG/M metagenome (GOLD analysis project Ga0207963, IMG submission 185604) | Marine microbial communities from Southern Atlantic Ocean transect - Knorr_S15_td_NADW_ad_2500m_LV_A (SPAdes) (version 2) | ecosystem: Environmental > Aquatic > Marine > Oceanic | place...
CAGAACGACAAAACCTGGCTCTTTAATTTAAACCAAGATCCCACCGAGCAGGTTAACCTGAGCCTGGGCGAAGAACACTCGAAAAAGCTCAAAACCCTGCGCGCGATCCTGTATGAGTTAGACAGTCAGATGGCCGAACCGTTGTGGCCTACATTGATAGAATCGCCCATTGCAGTTGACTACACGATCGACAAACTGCCGGATACCGCCTACGAGACCATAATCTGGTCAAACTAACGAGAACATCATCTTTTTCGGACCCTCGCCACACCAATACCTCGCGCTATCCCGAGCCCGTTGATTGAAGAGAGCCTTCTTAATCATTTCACCGAATCACGTTAATCGGATACGCGCAAGGTAATACCAGGGTGTTCGCCGGGCGCAATGAGTGCGTTTTCAACGACAAAGACTAAGCTCAAGCTATCGAGGGTTTCTCCCGGTTTGACTACTAACTTGATGGACTCGTGTGCAGGTATTCGAATGCGATCGGCGCTAAACATGAATGTATAGTCTCCGGCATATCGAAGTTCGAATTCGGCATCGGAGACATTCGTTAATGTGACTTCGGCTACTGAGGTTTGCGGCCGATAGCTCAGATTCGACGCGGTCAGGCTTGCCTCAAGCAACGGTATTAATTGTTCCTTACGTCCAATCAAAAGATTGCGGAACCACACCACCGTACGACGAGCGAATAGCGCTTGTTTGATAGCCTCCGCACTTTTCTCCTCTGCGAAGACTAGAGTTACCGGACGATGTCCACCATTGTGCGGTTCGTAGTCCCAATCGATGAGGTCGTGCACGTCTGAAACTCCGATGAGTGCAAGATCGTGTTCGAGCGCGACCTGGAATGCTTCCTCGGAATAGGTACTGCCATTGGCTATTTCTATACCGTGTAACAAGCCGTTTTGTGCGTTGGCTGCATGAAAAGCGTTGATTCGGGTAATACCGTCGCGTTGCTGTCGTGTCCACCATGGGTGATTCCAGAACAGGAAACCTTGCTGCGCATTTGCAGCTTCGACGGCCATTTGCGCGGGCCACTCGCTGGCGGCCGCGTAGTATGCGGTGACATCGCCAGGGTCGGCGGGCATGTTATCGACTTTAAGTAGCTTATTCGCGTCGTTGAGGAACACTGCATTGATGTGGCCGGCAGGTGCGTTTCGCGTAATTTCACTGCCGCGGATAACAATCAACTCTGAATCCTGTGCGGCCGCCTTAGCGTCTTCGTACGCGCGATTACGATCTGGGTGCGGAATGTCTCCCCGATGCGGCTGGTACTCCAGGTGTTCGGTGATGGCTAGTGCATCAAGACCGTCCCGCAGGGCTTCAGCAACGCGAATTTTTGGCCAAACATGGCCGTCGGAAAAGACGCTATGCGTATGAAGATCCACCGACAGGGTTACGTATCGCTCGGTATCAGGAAATTCAATGGCGCGCGTGCCAGCGTCATTGGGTAACTGGGCAACCCCGTGCGCATAGATCAATTCAGACGCAATCAGTAACAGCGGCAAGGCCGATAGGGGAATAAGCGAGGCAAAATTGACGCGTTTGCAAACATCGGTCGAGGGATCAGATATTTGTGTTTCGCGCACTTCGAGTAACTCGTTGCGTTTGAGTCGTCTGCAAGACAGATTTGAGTTCATGATAAAAAATCCTTTCATACATGAAAGAAATATATTCCCAATTCAATTCCGGTGTCACCGAGTGTGAAGTACTCACTTTTCTACATTGAGCGCTTGCAGTTGGTATCGGCACGCTCAACCCACACTCGAGCTAAACAACACGATCGGGAGATAAATATGAAAGTTTGGACAAAGCTCATTTCGTCTAATCAAATATCAATAAAATATTTAATTATTATTTGTTTGGTTCTTAATTATGAGTAATAATCAAAATCGAGACATACCTGATGAAATTGAATTCAAAATGCTTGTATCTAAAGCAGATGGTTCCGATGAGGTAATTTTTGAATTAGAAGATGGCACCATAATCAAAATTCGTGTTAACATTGATCGGGCTGGCGTAGCTACAAATTACCTTAATTCCGATGGCTCTAAACATTATAATGTACAAGCTTCAATGTCAGTAAATGTTATTTCTTCTGATCGAAAATATAAATTAACGAAACCTGGTGTAAAATCTAACAAGTCTGTCTCTGATAAATCTGTCATATCAAAACCATACAAGTAGTATTGTTTAATTCATAATTATTCTTGATTACGTTTTATTCTAGTTCCTTTTTCAGTATCTTCTACAACATATCCTCTTTTTAATAATTCATCTCTAATTTTATCTGATTTATTCCAGTCTTTCTTTTCTCTTGCTTCGTCTCTTTCTCTTATCAACTGCTTTATCTCCTCATCTAATTTTATTGTCTCATTAGACAATATTCCCAATATGCTATTTATTTTCTTAAAATAATCTAAAATCTCCGATTTATTCTCTTCTAACACTTCATTATCATCTAAATATTTGTTTAGATCTCTCACAAATCTGAATATTGACGCTAAAGCAACAGGCATATCCAAATCATTATCCATAGCATCTTCAAAGGAATCTATAGATTCTTTAGTGATTTTTGATAAAATGCTATTACATCCTGTTTCTGTTTCAAGTGATTTGACTTTCGAGTATGACTCTTGTATTCTATCAATATTCTCTTTTGCTTGTTTTATTCCATCAAAAGTAAAATTCAGTTGAGACCTGTAATGCGAAGCAATTAATAAGAATCGAATATGATTCGCATCATATCCTTTATCTAATAAATCTCTTAATGTAAAGAAATTGCCTTCTGACTTTGACATCTTTTTACCTTCAACTATCAGGTGTTCTGCATGAATCCAATATCTCACAAATTGTTTCTTTGTAACTGCCTCTGTTTGTGCTATCTCATTCTCATGATGTGGAAATATTAAATCCACTCCACCTGCATGAATATCAATTTCATTACCCAGTATTTTTGTTGACATTACTGAACATTCAATATGCCATCCTGGTCTTCCTTTTCCTAATTTGCCTTCCCAATAAACATCTCCATCATCATTATCCCATGATTTCCACAATGCAAAGTCTTGTGCATTGTCTTTTGTATATTCATCTTCATTCAATCTAGTTTTGTTCCTTGATTCGTTAATTTCTAATCCTGATAATCTTCCATAACCTGCAAATTTATTTATCGAAAAATAATACGATCCTTCACTTTCATAACAATAGTCTTCATTTTGTAATTTTATTATGTGATTTTCTATGTCTTGAATATATTCTGTTGCTCGAGGATATAGTGATGCTTCTCTTATATTCAAACTCTTCAAATCTTTGAAGAATTCATCTGTGAATTTTTCTGTATAATCTTTTAATGTTGTGTTGTATTTTCTTGACGAATTTATGGTTTTATCATCTACATCAGTTATATTCATAACAAATTTTACTTCATATCCTTTGTATTCCAAATATCTTGTTAATATATCTTCAAATAGAAAGGTTCTGAGATTTCCAATATGGGTATAATCGTATACTGTTGGCCCACAACAATATACTGTTACTAAGTTGCCATTCTTCGGTCTAAATACCTCTTTAGTCTTTCCTAACGAATTAAATAATCTTAATTCCATTATCTGTGTATCTGCAAAAGTGATATTTATATACAAATCACCCTTATCATATTTTGAGTGTAATATGAAACAATGTACAAGTTACCGTTACTGGTTTTTCTCATATTCCTAGTTTGCACTCTATAATCTAATTGTTTGTTTTTGGTGTGTCATGTGTGATGAATAATCTTAATCGTAATGGAAAAATCCTTGCAGTTACCCTAGACCACGGTCTGACCATTGGACCTGTATCTGGTTTAATAAATATGAATGAAACAGTTAATGCAATTCAGAAAGGAGGAGCTTCTGCAGTAGTTGCTCATAAAGGCATCTTCAAAATTCTTGATTCACCACTTAATATTGGTAAAATAGTTCATTTATCTGCAAGTACTACTCTTTCTGTTTTTCCTGACGATAAAGTAATTGTAGGAAGCCCAGAATTATCACAAGAAAATGGTGCTGATGCAGTTTCTATTCATGTTAATATTGGTTCTAAACACGATCGAAATATGATTGAAGATCTAGGATTGATTGCCGACGAATGCACCGAATTAAATATGCCCCTTCTTGCTATGATGTATCCTAGAGGTGAAAATATTCCAAATCCGTTTGATCCAAAAGTTGTTGCACATGTTGCACGTATTGGCGCGGAATTAGGCGCAGATATTGTTAAGACTCTATATACTGGCGATTCAGATAGTTTTCGCTCTGTGGTTGATGGGTGCCCAGTTCCTGTTGTAATTGCCGGTGGTCCACAAGTTAGTAATGATAAAGAATTACTCGATATGGTAAAAGGAGCAATCGACGCCGGTGCTGCAGGAATCTCTATGGGTCGAAATATCTTTCAACATTCTAATCCTGAAAAGATTACTAAAGCTATTTCTAATATTATCTTTGATAATAGTTCTGTAGAATCGGCTATGGATGTTTTGTCGAATTGACCAAAAAACCACGTACTATAATCGTAGAGCCTAGAATCCCTAAAGCAGAATTGGATGATTTCAGTCAGTTACTCTTTGAATCTGGAATAAAAAGTCTATTCTTATCTGACCTAGACAATTCTGATGATTTCTCTAAATTTGAAACCTATTCGTTCTCTGAACACGCTGATGTTAAGGTTGTTAACTCCAAAACATTGAATGAATCTGAACCTGATAAGAGATTTTCCTATTTCGCTACTCTGAATGACAATTCTAATCTTGATGAAATCGTTAATGCTGCTAAAAATAATGCAGAATCTATAATCATTGAATTTGAAGAAAATACCGAATGGAAGATTATTCCGCTGGAGAATCTTATTGCTGAATTACACGGCTTGAAAACTAAGATCTTTACTGTAATAAACGATCCATCCGAAATCAAGACGATGTTTACTATCTTAGAACTAGGAGTTGATGGTGTCTTGCTACGCACTTCAAATCTAGAAGATGTAAATAAGTTGAATTCTGAACTGAACGAACTTTCTAAAATTGATCTATCTGTTGCTGAAATTATTGAAATTAAGGAAGTTGGTATGGGCGAACGTGCATGCGTTGATACAGCTTCCATGTTAAGTCAGGGAGAAGGATTGTTGGTTGGCAATCAAGCAAATTTCATGTTCCTCATGCATAATGAATCCGCAGGTTCAGGATTTACTTCTCCTAGACCATTTCGTGTAAATGCCGGTGCTGTACAGTGCTATACATTATTACCTGATAATCGTACTAAATATCTATCTGAACTAGAAAGTGGTACTGAAGTAATGATTGTTTCACATGAAGGCTCTGTACGTACTTCTATTGTAGGACGATTAAAAATTGAAAGTAGGCCTTTATTTCTTGTACGGGCTAAATCTGAAGATAAAATCGGTGGTGTTTTGATACAAAATGCAGAAACTATTGCCTTTGTTAAAGATAATGGCAAGCCTATCTCCACAACTTCACTTAAAGTTGGCGACAAAATTCTTGTTAAGACTGAATCAAATAAGGGAAGACATTTCGGCATGGAAGTAGATGAATACATCCTTGAAAAATAGATTTCAAGATCCTAAATTCTGTGTTTCAATAACTGCCCCTAATACTTCTAAATTAATCTCCAACGTTAATTCTGCATTTAAATCTGGTGCACATCTTGCTGAAGTCCGTTTGGATTCATTGAATTCATTTTCCCTAGACAAAATTCAAGCATTATCCGACGTCCATAAGAACAAACTTATTCTCACTTTTAGAGGCAAACGTCAAGGTGGACTTTCTAGTATCTCTGAATCTGATCGACTTCAAATCTTGATAGAATTACTTGACATAAAGAACTCAATAAAAGACATTGAATCTGATATCTTCAATAAAAATTATTCATTATTCAAGAATGAAAAAAATCTAATCATTTCTTGGCATAATTTCAAATATACTCCTTCTACAAATTCTTTAGAACGCCTAATAAAAAATATCTCTAGCAAACTTACTCACCCGAAGCAAATCATAAAAATTGTAACGTATGCAAATTCTTTGAATGATTGTAATAAAGTCTTTAATCTATATTCTAGATTTGAAAAATCCAAGTTCCAATTATTAGCATTCTGTATGGGTGAAACTGGTTCAATAACCCGAATTCTATCTCCTGTGCTTGGTGCTCCTTTTATATACTGTTTCTCTGGCAATAAAGCAGTGGCTCCTGGTCAAATTAAGCTAGATACACTGGCAGAAATATATTCAAACTTTGCATAATAGTTTGTGATTATTATGGGAAATAATTCTGATCAAATACTTTATTGTTTATTGGGTAATGAAATAAAAAATTCCTTATCCCCTACCATTCATAATAACTTATTAAAATCCAACAACTTGAATGGTCTATATATAACAATCAATGTTGATTCTGCTAATCTGAAAGGTGTCATTAATACACTTTGTAAATTGAATTTTCGTGGATTTAATGTAACTATTCCTCATAAAACCAATATCTTGCAATATCTTGATTCTCTTGACCCGCTTGCTCAAGAAGTAAATGCAGTTAACACAATCCTACATGATAACAAAAAATTAATTGGATATAATACAGATGTAGAAGGATTCATGACTCCTCTTCACGGTAAGATTAAGAACTTTGATAATAAAAAAGCAGTTATTCTTGGAGCCGGTGGCGCTTCTAAAGCTGTATTATATGGTCTTACACAAGCAAATTGTAAAGAAATTATAATTCTTAATCGTAGTCTTGAAAATGCTAAAGCAAATATCTCAAAACTCAATTCTGATATTTCTATATCCTGTGATAAATTAACTCAACAGAACATTGATTCTTTATCTGATGTTGATATTCTCATCAATACTGTCCCTCTGAATAAAACTAATACAAGTTTCATATTCAATAAGAAATTAAATGTAAAAATTGCATATGACCTAGAATATGTCCCAAAAGAAACAAATTTCATAAAACAGATGAAAAGCATTAATGCCGATGTTATTTACGGATATGAAATGTTGATAACCCAAGCAAAGCTGTCATTTAATATCTGGACTGGAATATCTTCGAATACTGATTCTCTTAATGCTAAAATATTGGATTTGTTGGGTGAATGATATGAAAACTTTGTCAACTGTTCATGGAGCAATATCAATAGTAAATGCTATAGCTACGGGTCAAGGTTCTGCATTAGGTATATCGTTGGAGACCTGCGCAGAGGTTACACTTACTTCTGATAATCTTGTCGAAGTAATTATTAATAATGATAAATCTGAAAATACTGGATTAGCTCAAGAATGTTTCAAATTAGTCAAAATGAAAACTTCTGAATCATGTGGTGCCAAGATTACTGTTAATTCTGATATACCAATTGGACGAGGCCTAAAAAGTTCAAGTGCAGCTGCTACTGCAATTATCTTATCCTGTTTAAAAGCCTTTGAAATTGTAATGACTGAAAAAGAAATCCTTGATTTATCTGTTCAAGCCTCAAAAAATTCCGGTGTAACAATTACTGGAGCTCTTGATGATGCTGCTGCATGTTTTCTAGGTGGTCTAGTAGTTACTAATAACTCATCTAATGAGTTATTATCGCGCGTTATCATCGATGATGATTATTCAATATTGATTCATGTTCCTGATCACAAATCCTACACAAAAGATGTAAATTATTCTGGCTCTGACGAATTTATTCACTCTCTTGATACACTAATCTCTATGACTTTAGAAGGAAATTACCTTAGTGCTATGTCTCTTAATGGCATGATATATTCTAGAATCTTAAAACAATCAAACGAATCTGCAATTCTTGCACTAAAAAACAACGCTCTAGCTGCAGGTCTTTCTGGTACAGGTCCTTCCGTTGGTGTGATTTGTCTATCTGAAAACAAGTCATCTATACTTGATTCATGGAAAAATCTAGACGGTGATATTATAACTGCCAAAATTAATAATGAAAAAGGACTGATTTAATGGATAGTGTCATTGTAAAACCCTCAATCCTTAAAGGAACTATAAAACCCCCAAATAGCAAAAGTTACACCCATCGAGCACTTTGTTTAAGTGTATTGTCTAGCTCTCCTACTCTGATTGTTGATCCATTACTCTCTCGTGATACTCAGGCAACTTTAACTTCATGCATAAATCTTGGTGCTGAAGTTAATAATCTTGAATCTTCGTTGGACTTTACTCCTCCTTCAGTATTATCTAATCCTGGAAAATTTTACGTAGAAAATTCTGGAACTACTTTGCGTTTCTTAACTTCTATTTCTGCTTTAATCCCTGAAGGTTTAATTAAACTCGACGGTGATTCTAGTATTCAGAAACGCCCTATGCAACCCTTGATTAATTCTCTAAATGACCTTGGCGTCTCTTGTAAATCTATTACCGACGACGGAACTCCTCCTATTATTGTTGAAGGAGGTGGAATACAAGGTGGCTATACCGAGATCTCTGGCTCAATATCTTCACAATTCATCTCATCCTTGTTAATTTCATGTTCCAAAGCTGATAATGAAACTACTATTAAATTAATTGAACCAGTTGTATCTGGACCATATATTGATTCTACTCTTTTTATGATTGATAAATTCGGTGGACTAGTTACAAAAAATAATAATTTATTTACAGTCGAACCCAGTAAATATTCTTGTAATAAAATTAATATTCCTAGTGATTTCTCTGCAGCTGCATTTCTTTTTGCCGGAGCAATACTTTCTCATGGTGAAATTACAGTAATTATGGATGGACAAGATATGCCTCAATCTGATAGAAATATTTTAAATATTATTTCTCAAATGGGCGCCTCTGTAATAAATAATGACGATTCATCATTTACTGTCTCCTCCGAAGGTAATTTGAACGGCGGAACTTTTGACTTATCTTCATGTCCTGATTTATTACCTGCTGTTTCTGTCTTATCATTAATTTCATCTAATTCTGTTAAAATTACTGGTATTGAACATACTAAGTATAAAGAATCAAATCGTCTGAAACTTATCTCATCTGAATTGAAGAAAACTGGAGCTAATATAATTGAATCTGATGATACTTTGATTATCGAAGCTCCAAATTCTATAAAACCTTGTAGGCTTAATTCTTATAACGATCATAGATTATTTATGGCATTCTCATTAATCGGCCTAAATTCAGAGGGAATTGAAGTTATCGGAAGACAAAGCATTGATGTTTCTTATCCTAATTTTATTGATGATATAAATTCACTCTCTGGAAAACTGGTGATTAATTGATGACTTGGAGTACTCTTGGCGAACGTTTTGCATTGACTGTCTTTGGAGAAAGTCACGGACATTCAATTGGCTGTGTTATCAGTGGATGCCCTTCTGGGATTCCGATTACTGTAAAAGAAATACAAAAAGAACTAGACCTTAGAAAACCTGGTATATCTAAACTCACTACTCAGAGAAAAGAACAAGACCGAGTTGCAATATTATCTGGCATTTTTAACGACCATACAACAGGTTCTCCAATATCCATGACTATCAAAAATAAGGACACCCGATCTAAAGATTATGACAATATTATGAAAACCCCGCGTCCTGGTCACGCAGATTTCACAGCCTGGGAAAAATATGGTGGATTTAATGATTATCGTGGCGGTGGACATTTCTCTGCCCGACTTACTGCCTGTTTTGTTATGGGGGGCGTAGTCGCAAAAAAACTACTAAAAACAAGTTTTAACACGGATATTATTGCTTATGTGAAAGAAATTGGAAAGATCAAATCATCATCTGATTTCAAATCTGCCAAGAAAAATCGATATTCTAATGACGTCAGATGTCCTGATTCAATAATTGCAAAAAAGATGTCTAATGCTATAATTAAAGCAAGAAGATCTGGAGATAGTTTGGGAGGTGTTATAGAATGTCAAATAATTAATGTACCTGTTGGCCTTGGCGAACCTATATTCTCTGCACTTGATTCAGAAATCAGTCGTGCTATGTTCTCCATTCCTGCTGTCAAAGGCGTTGAATTTGGTAAAGGCTTTGAATCTACTAAAATACTTGGTTCTGAGAATAATGACCAATATTCAGTTACTAGAAAAAAAATTACTACTAAAACCAACAATTCTGGAGGCATTTTAGGAGGTATATCTAATGGAATGCCTATTGAATTCAGAATTGCATTCAAACCTCCTTCATCAATATTGAAGAAACAATCTTCATTTAATCTTAAATCAAAAAAGGCCGAAGACCTCATTGTAAAGGGTCGACATGATCCGTGTGTATTGCCCAGAGCTGTGCCAATTGTTGAAAGTGTAGCTGCTTTAGTGCTTGCTGATCATGGTTTACGCTCTGGACAAATAAACTCTGTTATTAAATAGTGGTTGATTTGAACGACAAGAATAAACTAAAGCAATCCAGAAAATCTATTGAAAAAATCACTATTGAAATCTTAGATCTTCTTTCTCAGCGTCTTGAATTGGGTCGTGAAGTTGCCGTTTTAAAAAATAACTTAAATTTGCCACTGGTTGATCTTGCTCAAGAACAAAGATTATATAAAGCCATACAAAAAGAATCTGAAGCTCTTAATCTGAATAAAAATTTCAGTAAAAATCTCTTGAAATTAATTATAGACGAAACTATTTCTCGCGAACATGATCATTT
>Ga0207963_1001938_pt1 | contig 10636 bp, 13 predicted proteins | sample Knorr_S15_td_NAD_FD_185604 | JGI IMG/M metagenome (GOLD analysis project Ga0207963, IMG submission 185604) | Marine microbial communities from Southern Atlantic Ocean transect - Knorr_S15_td_NADW_ad_2500m_LV_A (SPAdes) (version 2) | ecosystem: Environmental > Aquatic > Marine > Oceanic | place...
AACCATTGTAGTAGATATGACTCACCTAATGGTAGTTCGAACTACCAAAAAAGAGCTAAAAACTAGTAAAATTAGCTGTTTTTAGTACCTTTTGCCCCAGTCGTCATTTTCGTCTACATCTTCAACCAGGCTAATCCCATGTTTACAATGTTTTTACAAAGTGTCTGCTCAGTTACTGCTATTTAGTAACTGACAGGCGTAAAACCCTCAAATCTCTAACTTTAAAGTTGTAGACTTTTTAAAAATTTGATTAAAACGTAAACGTCAGTAATACGGGTTATGTGTTACTCAGGCACGAAAAACCCTAATTTCACCTTTTTAAAAACGTCTTAACGTGTTATTTTGCGCCTAGATCATAATATTAGCCAGTATGACGTATAGTAGTGAAATGAGCGAGCAAGAAACCGAGATAGGTAGTGTTATGACATATTACAGCAATATCGGAGTCGCTGCCATCGATCTAACTGGCAATGTCAAAGTGGGAGACACGATAATTATCAGGGGCTATACAACAGATGTTGAGCACGTAATAGACAGCATGGAAATTGATCACAAATCTGTACAAGAGGCAAAGTCCGGAGATCAGATTGGGATTAAGGTTGCTAGCAAGTTAAGAAAAAAGGATCGAGTTTACAAAAAATAGCCTATTTTCGTGCCTAGAAATGCCTGTAAAACCATTCCAAATTATACATAACAACTGGTCTGGACATCTTCATCAAGTTCTCGAGTGAGAGATTCTCCTTTTTTCACCAATTGAACCACGTATTTCCTTGTTCCACAATGGCAGCCCTTTTCCTGCACGTCATCAACAACAAGTAAATCGCCTTTCTCTACCTTCACTGGTGTTTCTACGTATATTTTCATACATACTAATAGCATTAAGTATTTATGAACTTTTATAATATAACATTAAGTGTTACTTAACTACCTTTTTCGACAAAATTGCGCATGCATTGAAGGGCCTGGTCCTTCTCATGCGATGACATCTCCTTATCACAGCTGGGGCAAACCTCCGACTTGTCCAACCTTCCATTGAAGTATCTTCGAAAAATCTGGTTCTTCTCAATTTTCTCATTAATCGTATCCAGCATGGTTTGATAGTGGTCTTTCAGGCTTTTGTCCACATTATCGGATTTAAGCCGAATTTCGTACATCTCCTTCAACTCGCGTAATTCGCTTAATTTGTTGCCCATATGCTAATACTAACCGCATCCTCTTTTTTTAAATAGATACTAATTCTATTGTAAAATATTGCCAGATTTTTTCGATCCCGATGATCCGACACATACCAAGGAATGTAAAGATAGAACAAACCAGGGTCTTAGGCACGATAACTGCTTTTGTGTATGTCATGACAGAGGGAAGTATGATGGCAACAAAGAGCCAAAAGAGTAGCTGTTTGATAATCTAGAATAGTGAAATTTATTACCCGAAACAAAAATCAAAATTTGTTTGAAGCCAATTATGATAGACGATGATGAAGAGCGTCCTGAATGGGATTGGCTAAAGAAAAAAAGATAAAATCAGCCAGCGCCAACGTTTCGGTTTTTCCTATTTCTTGTTTTAGTAACCCCCCAGGTATCTTTCTTGAACTGGGTTTTTGATGACTTGGGGTGTGCCTTGTCCGTATGTCGTTCTAAGCGCTCATGAGAGGAAAACTCTAGATCGCACTTTTTGCATTTTGTTTGGTTGCTGTCATTTCCGCCAAAAAATCCCATGTTTTGTAGACAACATACTTCGAGATAAGATGGATCATTTGTGGCTAAAAGCGGCTATTCTTTAGGCTCATTCTCAGGCGGCTCCGGTTCAGGCTTTTTTGATCGCTCAGGCGGCTCCGGCTCTTTTGATCGCTCAGACGGCTCCGGTTCAGGCTCTTTTGATCGCCCAGGCGGCTCCGGCTCTTTTGATCGCTCAGGCGGCTCCGGTTCAGGTCGTTCTGCTGACCACTTTCCTCCAACAACCCAATCTTCAGAGGAGGACATATCTTTCGACTTATTCCACTTTCCCTCAGCCTCATTTTCGGGGTAGGACCTAGCTTTCTGTTCCGGTTTTTTCTTCCATCTTTTCTTGAACCAAAAAGTGAGTAGGGCAATACAAAAGAAGAAAATACCAAACTGAATGATAACGTCGGTTTCCATCCTTGATCAACCAATCATCGCAGTTTTACGTATTCGTAAGCTCCAAGCTTGTTGTCAAAGCAATATTCGGTTTTTTGATAATTCTTTCGAAATTCCGTAACTTGGCCTGCAATATCTTTCGCGTCTTTTTTCTCAATAACCACCTGCTTGATGAATGACGCAATTTGCTGCATCTCCGATTCCTTCATTCCCAGGCGCGTAACCTCGGAGCTTCCAAGCCGAATTCCGCCAGGTTGCATGTAGTTCCTTTTGGCCTTGATGTCGCCCGGAATCAGCTGGCGGTTTACAATGATGTTTGCCTTTTCCAAATCAGCCTCAATCTTACCACCATCGCCATAATCAAGCATGTTTACAACAGCTTGGTGCGATTGCGTGAAACCATTCTTTTCGCCTAAAACTTTGAAGCCCAAATCGTTTAGTGCCACGGCCAAGGCTTTTGCATTTTTAATTGTCTGGCTTGCATAGTCTTTTCCAAACTCTAAAGCCTCGGCAAATGTAACTGCCTTTGCAGCCATATGATGTATGTGATGAGAACTTGTCAGTCCTGGGAAAGTTGCTTTTTTGATAACCTCAGCGTTTTTCTCAAAAGCTAAGATAAGTCCACCCTGGGGACCAAACAACGTTTTATGCGTGCTCATTGTCATAGTGTCAACCCCTTCCCTTAACGGATCCTGAAATTCACCGCCGGCTATCAGTCCAGCAACATGAGCCGCATCATAATTGATGTGCATGTCATAACCCTTCAGAAAATCAGCCAGCTCTTTAACGGGATGAGGAAACAAAAACACAGAGCCGCCAAACATGGCTATTTTTGGGAGCCTTCCCTGCTTTTCCAACTCTTCAACTTTGGTCTTTGTTTTATCAACATCAAGATTCATTTCATCAGAGTCAAATGCAAAAAACTCGATTTCCAGTCCATGGACAAAACCAGCGGTTCCAAAGTGCTCTTTTTTGCCATGAGAAATATGGCCACCAGCTGGAATTGACGGTGCGATCATAACATCGCCAGGATTTGAAAATGCTGAGTAAACTGCCAAGTTGGCAACAACACCAGAAATTGGTCTCACGTCTGCAAACTCGGCTTTAAACAGTTTCTTTGCAAGATCCATACATTGGATTTCGACCTCATCAATGTAGGTACAGCCAGCATATACACGCTCTCCGGGCCAGCCTTCAGCGTACCTATTACCAAAATCAGAAATTATAGCCTCCCTAACAGCCGGGCTTGGGACATTTTCACTTGCTATTAACGGAATTGAGTTTTCAAACCATTTATTGTGTTTTTCCAAACTTGAAAAAACTTCATCATAAGCCTCTTTGTTTGATGAAATATCTGCCATACTGTGTAGGTTAGTTTTCCCAATTAAAAAATTCCGATTGACTGATAATGAGTGAACAAGGTATAAAATAGGGATTTGGGCGTTTTGTGTAATATGGCAGCACAAGCAACATCAGCGAACATGCCTGTTATTTTACTTAAGGACGGTTCATCTCAAACAAAGGGCAGGGAGGCTCAAAAAAACAACATTTCTGCAGCTAAAATCATCGCTGAAATTGTACGCACAAGTTTAGGTCCAAGGGGAATGGATAAGATGCTTGTTGATTCTTTAGGAGATGTTACAATTACAAACGATGGAGCTACCATTCTAAAGGAAATTGATGTTCAACACCCAGCGGCAAAGATGCTTGTTGAGATTTCCAAATCAACAGATAACGAAGTTGGCGATGGTACTACATCCGTAGTAGTCCTTGCTGGTGCTCTCTTAGAACATGCAGAATCACTCATCCTGCAAAATGTTCATCCTACAATAATTGTTGATGGTTACAAAAAAGCGGGGAAGAAAGCTAAACAGTATCTCAAAGAAATAGCTGAACAAGTTGCTGCTGACGATAAACCAACATTATTAAAAATTGCAAATACATCCATGCAAACAAAACTAATTCGAAAAGATTCTGATAAACTAGCTGATATTGTAGTACAAGCTGTATTAGCAGCATCTGTAAAAGACGGCGAGAACTATACAGTTGACATTGATGACATTAAAGTTGAAAAAAAGCCAGGCGGCTCTATTTCAGACTCTTCCATTCTTCAAGGAATTGTTCTTGACAAGGAAATCGTTCATTCTGGAATGCCAAAAAAAGTAACCGACTCTAAAATCGCTCTCATTAATACTGCGCTAGAAATCGAAAAGACAGAAATTGACGCTAAGATAAATATCTCAACCCCAGAACAAATGAAATCATTTCTTGACGAAGAAAATAAAATGCTGAAAAACATGGTTGATAAAATTACCAATGTTGGCGCCACAGTTGTTTTTTGTCAAAAAGGAATTGATGACATGTCACAGCATTATTTAGCTAAAGCAGGAATACTAGCTGTCCGAAGAATAAAGGAAAGCGATTTAACAAAACTTGCGAAGGCTTCTGGTGGGAGGATTGTAACTAACCTTGACGATTTATCAGAAAAAGATTTAGGAGCAGCTGGTTTGGTCGAGGAAAGAAAAGTAGAGGAAGATAGATGGGTCTTTGTTGAAGGCTGCAAACACCCAAAATCTGTTACTATTTTGTTAAGAGCTGGCTCACAAAGAGTTGTTGATGAAGTTGAAAGAGGAGTTCATGATGCTATAATGGTAGTTAAAGACGTGATGGAATTACCATCAATCGTAGCTGGCGGAGGATCACCAGAAACATATGTTGCAACTCAAATTACAAGTTGGGCAAAGTCACTGGAAGGCCGAGAACAGCTTGCAGCAGAAAAGTTTGCTGAGGCTTTAGAAGCTATTCCACTTGCACTTAGCGAAAATGCAGGAATGGACCCAATTGATACGCTTGCCATGCTTCGCTCAAGGCAGCTTAAAGGTAATAAATGGACTGGGATAGACGTTATGAAAGGGCAAGTATCAGATTTGAAATTAAGCAATATTGTTGAACCCTTAGCAGTCAAAAACCAAATTATTTCTGCGGCAACTGAGGTTGCTTGTATGATTTTACGTATTGATGATGTGATTGCAACTGCCAAGTCAGCAGGCCCACCACCTGGTGCAGAAGGAGGAATGCCACCTGGAATGGGTGGAATGGGTGGAATGGGTGGAATGGGTGGAATGCCTGACATGGGCGGAATGATGTAATTTTTATTTGCAAATTCAACTACTTTTTACTGAATTAAAATGACAAAGTGGTCGCGTGTTAGAAGGAGAAAGGAGAGAAGAAAGGCTGAAGCTGAAGAGCGCCGAAAAGCTGAAGAACTCCAAAGGACTGAACCACAAATTGAAGACCTTAACACACAACAAGAAAAGAGCTCCGAAAATATTCAACAGACTAGAGAAAATGTAGAACAAGAATACACTCAAACATTTAAACAAAAACCAATCCTTTCACAGATTCCACGATATGTCTATCTAGTGGCATTTTTTGCATTGCTCTCAGGTGTTTTTTATCCACTTATTACACCCAATCCTGCAGAACAAAATCTAGACAACGTTCTCAAGGGCACTGCAATTTTATTTCTAGGACTTACAGGAGCAATACTTGTGTACAAAGGTACAACATCAGATAAAAATCGGGCAGCGGTTGTTAGTTTGGGGCTTGTATTGATCGCGGTCTCACTCGCACTCATATTCACAATTGCAGGCACGCCTGCATGAGCAATTGTTTAGACATCAAAGTACAAATAAAATTCATGAGGATGAGGCCGGATTGAAATCTCACGCTGATCTTTTCTTTCTAACTCAATAATTCTGCTAACTACAGAATCTGAAAAAATTGGATTTAGATAACCTCTATCACTTTCAAGCTCATCCAAAGCCACTCCTAAGTTAGCGGGCAAAATTCCTATACCTTTCTTTTTTCTCTCTGCTTTAGACATTTTATAGATGTCCTCATGAATTGGGTCTCCAGGATCTGTTTTCTTTTTTATTCCATCAAGTCCTGCAGATAGAACCGCAGGAAAGACAAGATAGGGATTAGATGATGGGTCAGGAACCCTATACTCCATTCTTTTCAAACGAGAATATTTTTCTCCCTTAAAGTGAGCTGGAATTCTTATTGTTGCAGACCTGTTCGCGGTACTCCATGCAATGTAAACCGGTGCTTCATATCCCGGTACAAGTCTGTGAAATGAGTTAGTTGTTGGGTTTGTAATAGCAGTCAATCCCTTAGCATGATCCATAACTCCACCACAAAAGTAGCGTGCCGTCTGGCTTAGTTCATCTGGGTCGTCTTTATCATAGAATGTATTTTTTCCAGACTTCCAAAGGCTGACATTGGTATGCATGCCGGAACCAGAATCCATAGAGATTGGCTTTGGCATCATGGTGGCAATTTTCCCATGTTTCTTAGCAATGTTTCGTATGACATATTTGTAAGATTGGGCACTGTCTGCAGCATTAGTCATTTTATCATAATTGATATCGATTTCACATTGACCAGCTGTGGCAACCTCATGGTGATGATTATCACATAAAATTCCAAAATTCTCATTCAATACCTCGACACAATCATTTCTGTATTCAGTTAACGTGTCTGAAGGCGTGCTTGGGTAGTAGCCCTCCTGTAATCCCATTGGATAACCAGTTCCTTCTTGACTCCATGGCGCCTCTTTTGATTCAATTGAGTAGGATTGGCCCTTATAGGGAGTTAATACATCCCAGTGAATCTTGTCAAAAACAAAGAATTCTACTTCTGGTCCCCAAAAGCTACCATCAAATCCCTCCGTCTTCAAATGTTCCTCAGCTTTCTGGCATATGCCTCTTGGATCAGTTTCCAATCTACCTTTACCAGCTCCACGGTAGATATCACACAGCATTCTTGCAGATTTTTGATCTCCCATCCATGGAATTACTGCAAATGTACTGGGATCAGGCTTGAGTATTAGATCAGAATCATCAATAGTGGTAAACCCAACAATGGAAGAACCATCAAGTTTGGGAAGCCCGTCCTGCATTTGGTCACTTGTAAATGTGATCGACGATATAGTAGTATGATGAAAGCGACCAGGAAGGCTGGTAAACTGTAAATCTATAAATTTTATTTCATCACGCTTAATCATGGTGAAAACTTCGTCAGCAGAATATTGGATTTCTGTTGGTTTTCCGCCTATGACTTTATATGGCAATTTATTATCTTCAACAGAACAAAAATAACCCCAGTCATTTAAGGATTGTCAGGTATAATTCAATGTCAGAAGAAAATAAAATCGATATCAAATATCTTCAATTGCTTGTTTTACAAGAATCTGAAAACGATGCAATGCAGAAACTTGATTCAAGTCTTTACAACTCAATTTCAAAATTCATTGGAGATTTGAAAAGTGAAAAATGTGATGGGATTGATGCAAAAATTAAAAACACTTTGTTAGACATGGTAACTGAGCTTGCATCATCTCTCTTAAAATTGAGGTTGGAAAAGGCATCTTTGGATAGCTCCAACTCTTCCACGTTACTTGATGTGGAAAAATATATTCTCGACTCGCAAAAGGAAATGGAAGAAAGGAAAGAGATGATCCTTTCTAGAATATTAAACGGAAAACCTGAATTATTAGATTCTCACGACCAATAGAAATTATAATCTATAGTTTTAGACTTAGGCATGTCACACCTTGATGTAGATATTATAGATTTTCTTATTCTTACCATAATTCCAGTGGCGGTACTTTTTGTAATTGAAATGATTTGTAGGGCGATTAAGGCACTTTCGTGGATTAAACTAACAGTACAAGGAATTATGATGGTAGCTTTTGCCATTGCATATATGACAGTGATTACCCCTCATGTACTTACAGCACTTTGCTTGGTTGCTTTAGCTGGTGCATTGTTCTACCAAGCCAGGCGTTCAAAAATTGATCCAAAAAAGTCCAATTATTAGCAGACTTGATAATCAACCAAACCGACCTAGCAACCTTCTGAAAATATTACGCTTGCCCGTACCGCCGTCACGAATCACCTTTCGCTCACCAAATTTCTTTGCCCTTATTTGAGAAAGCTTGACACACCGATGGTCTTCTGGGAGTCTATGTTCTGAACAAAATGGATCCTTACAGTAATTACACTCAAAAGGCATATCTGTCATATCTCCACAATACGCACACTTTTCTTCCAGCATAACTTGGTATTTGGTTTTTTCCTAATAAATTAGCTATTATATTTTAAAAACACATTTACTGCGTTCATTGAAATTATTGATAATGTCGATAGAAGGCAAAGTTGCGATTATCACGGGAGCAAGCAGCGGTATTGGTTATGCTACCGCATTAGCATTATCCAAGGCTGGTGCGAAAGTGGCTATCGGTGCCAGACGAACTGACAAGCTGGAGCAATTAGAAAATGAAATCAAAAAGAGTGGCGGCGAAGTATTGTCACAAAAGCTTGATGTTACGAAAAGAACTGATTGTGATGCTATTGTTGAGCAAGCAATAAAAAAATGGGGCACGGTTGATATCCTAGTAAACAATGCGGGCTTGATGCCACTTAGTTTTATAAAAAGTCTTAAGGTTGATGAATGGGAACAGATGATTGATGTGAACATTAAAGGTGTACTATATTGTACAGCTGCAGTAATCCCACATTTGAAAGAAAAAAAATCAGGTCATATAGTTAACATTTCATCAGTTGCTGGCAGGCTTGTATTTCCGTCGGGTAGCGTCTATTGTGCAACAAAACATGCTGTTACTGCATTTAGTGAGGGACTAAGGCAGGAATTAAGCGCCAGATCCGGTATTAGGGTAACATGTGTAGAACCCGGAGTGGTTGAAACAGAGCTACTAAACACCATCACCGATGAGTCGTTGCAAGGCTTTATTGAGACAGCAAAGAAATCACAAGGTCTAAAGGCGGATGATATTGCAAGCGCAATTTTATTTGCCCTACAATCACCAGAACACATGAATGTAAACGAAATTCTTATTAGACCTACGACTCAAGAGCGTTAAAATTTTCTTTTTATTTACGATTACATCCGACGGTTTAATAATTTCACGACATGCGCTTAAAGTAGGGGTCGTCGTCTAGATTGGCTATGATGCCAGCCTGGGGTGCTGGAGGTCGCAGGTTCAAATCCTGCCGGTCCCATTATATCTTCAAGACATTTAGTAAACTTTCAAAACTCTCCCTACTTTGATTTTGTTTATATCTACGTAGGACGGAAATAATTTTCTCCTTTTTAGGAACTTTACAAATATCTTTTACAGTTTTTGAAATTCCAGAACCTATGAAAAACGCCTGAGTTGCAGATGTAACATTTGAAGCTCTTCGTTCCACACTTGAGCTTTCGAAATCAATAATGGTGATTTTCTTACCCACAATCACATGTTTTGGCATTCTACTTAATTCTCCATGATCCAAACCAACCATGTCTAGTTTGTAGCAATCTTCAAGAACTTTTTTAATCACTGCCTGAATTTGAGAAGCATGGCTCTTTGATTTCAAATTACTAAACCAGTTACCAATTTTTTCACCTTCTAAATACTCCATCACAAGAAAATTTTTACTAAAATCTATTAATTTTGGTCCAACGCCACAGCGGTTTGTTATTTGAAGTAATTGGGCCTCTTTATTCAAATTTTTTCTTGGTGAATCACTCCGTCTGATTTTGACAGCAACTTTTTTTCTTCCTAATTTACCCAAGACTACGATTCCTACGTAGCCTTTGCCTAACACACTGGTAGTACCAATTTTCAACTCACCTTGGAACGAAATACTCTCTACGCCAAGGTTTTGTAACTCTTTTATTCGTGATTTTGTTTGTGCTTTAGTTCCTTTTGGATAAACCAATATGTCTGAATAAGGAGGTTCAGTTATCTTACTAATTTTAACAAAAGATTGTTTCATCTGTTACGGCAATACTTGCAATTGCATCTTTAATGGATTTGTTTGATACTTTGCTTGCATTAATAATTTTAACACCACTTTTGAAATCCTTCTCAAGTCCCTTAGGAATACCACAATTTTTTAGATTATCTTTCAAAAGGTTTTTCAAAAATAATATCGCATCATCATATTTTCTTTTCTGTAAGGATTGTATTTTGCCTTCTTCATTAATCCACATAAGCTGGCTTTTTTTAAAATTAGCTAAAATAAATTTTTCACAGTGATCCTTACTAGAAATTTCAGGTCCAACCCGAACTAAACTACTTTCAATTTTTTTTGCATGCAACAAAAAAATTAATGCCGCATTTTCCTTTTCATCCTTAACTGACGAATTCCTTAAAACCGTAAATTCACCCAATTCTAACTGAGTTTTTAGTGCATTTGACGCACGTTTTATTTGACCCCAAATAATATCATCACTTCTATCTTTAAACCTAAATTGGACAACTACAATTTTATCAACATTTTTCATAATACGGTTAGAAACTGGCTTTTTAAAAAATTTTTTAGATGGTTTTTTCAAAAACGCCCTACTTGCTAAAACAAACTTTCCTAAATTATCTATTGAAATTGCAGTTCCAAGATTCCTATTGTTATCAATAGGGTCAATGAGTACAATAGGCGAATCAAATTTTT
>Ga0207963_1001946_pt1 | contig 10620 bp, 5 predicted proteins | sample Knorr_S15_td_NAD_FD_185604 | JGI IMG/M metagenome (GOLD analysis project Ga0207963, IMG submission 185604) | Marine microbial communities from Southern Atlantic Ocean transect - Knorr_S15_td_NADW_ad_2500m_LV_A (SPAdes) (version 2) | ecosystem: Environmental > Aquatic > Marine > Oceanic | place...
GTATCACCAACGATCACCGCCTCGGCGGCGTGCCACTTCTTGTCAGTTCCACATAGCCTGAAATGGTTGAGCTTGTCACCAGGGGTGGGTCTTGCGGGTTCCACGAATTTCCCCGGTTCCCGGTAATCCTTGGCCATGCCCTTGTTGCCAACCATCAGGCCACCAAAGAGACTTTCCTTGTCGAAGGAGACCGTCACCTTGCGGCCGTCCACTTTGTATCCGCTGTAAATCGGGCCGGTGCAGGCGATGTCCCTGCCGTACTCTTTGGCAAGCGCCCAGTGGGCCATTCTCATCCCCGGGTGTAGCTTATTGTAATAGTGGATTCCACCAGGCCGGGCCGAGTTGAGGTCGGACTGAACCACCATCCCCACATTTTCACGGTTGTTTTTGAAGAACAAGTGCTGAACCTGCCGAATGTCGGCAAAACCGACGGAATCCGCGTCAGGCGCCCCATAGCATTGCATCTGCGTAAAATAAAACGGCATCTCGGGCATGCCCCAGGCATCTCTCCAGCCCTTTATCAGGGCTTCCATCCTGGCCGCGTAAATCCTGCCGTCACCACCGTTGCTGGTCCCCTGACACCAGATGGCACCGCGGATGGCGTAAGGAATAACCGGAGCGATCTTGCCATTGAAGAATTGAGACGGCCCACGCCACATCCCGGCGATTCCAGGGAGGTTCGGTCGCGCCGGCTTCCTGCCCCCTGCCTCTGCCATCCTCCCGGCCTCTTCCTGCCATGTCTTCAGATCCGCGTAGTATCGCTCATAGCCATTGCGGCCCTGCTCCGTGAGCGGATCCGCATCGCGAATGAGATCGGCGTCCCCAGTGAGTTTCGGATGCTTCTCAATCGCCTCGCGTTGGGTAAAGGCCTCGATGCGGGTATTGCTGTGGGCACTGAGCAAGATGCCGATGGGCATTTTCAGTTCCTTGTAGAGCTCGTAGGCGAAAGAAAGGGACAGGGCTGAAAACCCGCTCGCCCCACTGGCTTTTTTCCATCCACCCTCAGAGGTGGCCTTCTTCTGTGGATAGAGGGCGGACACGGTGTCGATGTTGATTTCCCTGATGGGAATGTCCTCCTTGGATGAGGCGAGTTCGCGAGCCAACTCGTTGCACATACTCTTGCCAGCCGTCCAAACCATGTTGGATTGGCCGGAGGAGAACCAAACTTCCCCGACCAGGACGCCTTTAAGTGAGATCGATTTCCCCCGGTTGTTCTTCACCTCAAGCCCCCGTTCTTCCAGCGAAACCTTCAAGGGATCGAGCTTCACCATCCAATCACCATTCTTGTCCGCCACGGCAGTCTTGGTTTGCCCGGCAAACTCGACCGTCACTCGGTTTCCCGGCGCATCAAAACCCCAAATGGGAACCTTGGATTCCCGTTGCAGTATCATGTTGTCCGTAAACGGTACCGCCAATTCCAGTTGCTGATCGGCAGCTGACACGCTGAGCGCCATAGAGAGCGCGAGGAAAAGGGGGAAGAGTATTTTGTTCATGTTGTGATACTGGGATCGGCGACGATGCGATTTCTACCCATGATTATCCTATTTCAGTGGGGGCAGCTTTTGTTCCTCGATTTGCAGGGAGATATGACCGCGGGGCGGTTGAAGACCACGGCGTGGATGGTTGTAGCGCAGGAAGCTGATCGCCGCGAGGGTGACCTTGCCGCCTTTGAATTCGTCGCGGAAATCGCTGTAGACATGGGCGCCGCGAGGTTGCCCGCCCTGCCTTACCGCGACTCCTGTTTTTGACTCAGCAAGCAACTTGCCGTTGACGTAGATCGCGTAACCTTCGCCGGAATTCACGTGAGCGGATCCACCCACCACAATGCGGTAACGGTGATCTTTCTTCAGTGGCGGAAGGTCCACCGTGCCACTGATCAGCAGGGCTTCCTTTCCCCACAGTGTCTTTGGTTTGTCGCCACAACGGCAGAAAGAAGCGTTACACGTCTCAGACAACGCAGCCAATTTGCCATCCAGTTGTCCAAATGGTTGGTGTCCTTTCTTCCAGCCGGCTTTACCTGCATCGAACGCAGGCATGATCCAGTTCTCCATGCCTGTGGGATAAGTTACCTTGCGGTAGCGGTTACCTTTCTCCTTGGGTTGACTCTCCTTCGGGTCAAAGCTGTAGTAACTCCACTGCACTTTGTTAAAGTCAGGGCCGAATGAATGCCAATCGTAGTCGGCGATCCCGGCCGCACGGTAGCAGTTTTCGAGTCCATACATCGCCCCCCGCAGAAACTGGTTTGCGCGCTGTGATCGTTCGCCTGCGACCTCTTGAAGCAGGGCCTTGTTGTAGCGCGGATTGGCAATGTAGGAAGCCGCGATACCATCGAGGATAATCGGCTTCAGTGCTTTCTGTGTAGCGGCTTTTTCCTCTTCCGACGGCTCAGCGCCCTGCCCTGCAGTAACCCGTTTAGGCCGGGGGGCCAGCGGGAACGGTTCCGCTTTGCCGCCCAGCAGTCCGACCATCGCGCGGCCGAGGGCGTCACCGATCAGCATGTAGGTCTCGGCGTTGCGGTGGTAGTGGTAATCCTGGTTCCTTGGCGATTCGTCGATCTCACGCCAGAAATCGCGCGTGTCGACCGAGGTCACCGTGCCGGCGTACTCGGGATGCTGCTTCACGTCGCCGACTGCCCTTTGTGCTTTCAGGATCCTCAGGAACTTATCCTGCATGTTGTGTCCGCCGAACCCGATGGTGGCGACCACCGCCGGCAGCTTCGGCGTTTTGAACTCCTTACGGACATCGTTAATCAGGTTGACCAGATGCTTCTCGTATTCCGAAATCGACTGCTCGGTGCCGCTGTCCTTGTGGCCCTGGAACCAGACAAAGCCGGCGATCTCGTAGCCTTGGCCCTTGTAGCCGGGAACGATCTTGGCAATGTTGTCCAGGGTCTTGCGCACGCCCTCGACCATCAGCTTGTATTCGGCTGATTCAAACTTGTTATCGGGGTCGGTTCGACCGCTTGATGGCGGTCGAAAATCAAAACCCAGCGAGCGATTGCCCTGGGCTGTCTTGATCAGCAGAACCTGCTCGTCATGGAACGTGCCGAGCACGTGACCGAAGCCGAGTTCCGGCCCGATGGACCTGCCGTTTGAGGTGGCGCTCAACGGCGAGCCCTTGCCGTCCTTCGCCAGCCGCGCCTCCTGGAAGTAAACGTCGTGGCGAACCGTCCACTTGCCGTCCCCGTCGACCAGCCAGGGGAACTTTCCTTCCCGCTTGGCCACCGCCTCGAGGTCACCGTTGCCCAAGAGATCCATCTTCTGCATCCAGAACCTTGGCGGCGTGCCTTTGAAACCGGAGATCTTGAACTTGTAGCGTTTGCCCGGTTGGAGCGTGACGTCCTGCTTGACCAGCTTGCCACCCGGTTCGCGGCGGTAGACTTCCCTGCCGTCGAGTTGCATGACGTTGTAGGAACTCTCACCGAATCCGCAGTGCAATTGATAAACCCCGTGTTGAGGCACCTCCAACTGCCCTTCGGCAATCGGCTTATCGGTCTTCTTACCATTGGGGAGATAAACGGCCAGCGGGGAGGTCTTGTAGTTGCCGACACGATAAATCTGGAACGGTCCAGCGGGAACAGCAGGATCAGAACTGAGATAAACGCCGGTGTAGACGTTCTTCGCCCCGCTGAGGTCCCCCATTCCGACCATGTTGGACTGGCCGGCCAAGACGTAGACCTTGACTGGTTTTGTCGCATCGCCCGGTTTGCCGTCCGGGTCGGGCAGGGGAAATGGAACCTCAACAGCATGGGTTGGGAGGTGGAGAAGCACTGAAGCGAGTGAAACCAGAAATAATCGGGTCATATGGTATGGGTTCATTATTGTTTGGATTTGTTTTTGGTTAAATCAATGTTGTCGGTCCTGAACGGCACGGCGGCCGCCTCCCAACTCATTACTTGGCCTGGCTTTTCATCACGTACCACTTTGGTTTCCAACCCGGTTTGTTTCGTGTGCCAAATCCACCCGCCTCGATGAACAGATAAAGGTTTCCGGCGATGGTTCTGGGGGTGATCTTGAGGGCCTGGTACTTGTTCAAATCCATCAGCGTATCGGCCGACCAGAGCCAGGTCGGGTCTTCGGTCCTCCCGTCCTCCTTGAACGTCATCGTCGAGAAGAGGGGATTACGGGCTTTGCCAACTTTTTTTGCCGGATCAAACTCGGCGATCTCCGCCACCTCGGTGATGACCTTCCAGCTACCGAAAATCTCCGGATTGGCAATAAATTGTCCATCCCAACGGAACTTAACAGCCGAGGCTGACTGTTCCCTGTCATTCGGATCCTGCTTGATCTGCCACTCGGAGGACAACATGGGAACCAGGGTGGCCGACTTCAAGACAAGGTCATCATCCATTGGCGGCAGCTTTTGTTCCTCGATATGCAGGCTGAACTTACCTTGAGGAACCGGCGAACTCGGCTTCACCTTGTACTTGTCGTTGTAGCGCAGGAAGGTCATCACCGCGATGCATACGCTGCCGCCGCGCAGGTCATCCATGAACTCCCTGGTGAAGTATGCGCCCTTGGGCAGGCCGCCCGAGCCACGCCCGTTGCAGGTCTTGGCCTCGATCAATTGCTCGCCGTTGACGTAGATGACGTGTCCGCCCCCGGAACCGACGTGGTTGCCGTCGTTGACACGCAGGCGGTACCGATGACCGGGCTTGATGTGGGGGACCTTGAAATGTTGGCGCAGTAGAAGGACTTCCTTCTCCCAGAAGCTATTGATCCTGGTGCCTCCATAGCAACCGGGGCCAATGCAACCAGCGCCACATTTGTGGACTGGCCCGGTCGGGAGCTTGCCCCGGTAGTGGCCGAAGGGGCTCTTGCCCCACTTGAATGCTCCCCAGTTATTCGCATCATTGCCCTCGAAGGCGGTTTCAAACCACTTGTCCATGTCCTTGGGCAGGGTCACCTTGCGGTAACGCGTGATGAGCTGGTCAAAAGGCACCTGTTCGGAAGGAACCGGATCGAAACTGTGGTAGGTCCACTTGGCGTTGCGCAAATCCATGAACATTTTCCAGCCGTACTCCTTGTGACCGGCCTGGTCGTGGAGGGCGACCAAACCATCAATTGCATCGCGGGATCCACCGGCATAACCCGACTGCACTTCCCCGGCGGCAAATTGATGCAACTTCGCCCGGTTTCGGCCGACAAATTCGGGGATCAAATCCTCCATAATAATCGGCTGGATCGCCTTTTTCAGTTTGGGACCGAAGTGACTTGAGTCGGCACGCAGGAAGAACTCCTTGTAGGGCAGGATCTCATTTGGTTTGCGCTGACGGGCGATCTCGTAGAGCACATCCAGTCCGCCCGGCACGTCGGCAAGCGACGCGGCGATGGCTTCCAGGTGGAACTCAAAGGTTGAGGTGGTGTCCAGACCTCCAGGAGCGGTCTTAGAGCCCGCATAACCAGTGAAGGTCCCTTCCAAGGTCTCGGTGGCCAACTTTTGCACCGCAGGCCCGGCCGCCTTAATCTTGGCCCGGATCCCTCCGGCCAAACCCCTCGTGACGGACACGCGCTGGTTTGAGCGGATCAAGTCGCCGATCGCAGGGAGAACCCGTTGGTAGCAACGTTTGTCCGCCGCAACTGGAGTTAACGCGGTGAGCGTTGCGTTCTTCAGCCAATCCTCCTCATGTTTGAGGTACGGAAGCAGAAGATCGACGAGCGGAACGATCTGGTCAGCAGAACCCCGACCGATAACTTGTAGGGCAGCATCCTTGACCCACCAGGATTCGCGCGGGTCCTTAACTGCCTTTACCGCGAGCTCAAAAACCTCAGCGGTAATCGCATCCGGCTTGTTCAAGATGGCCCCGAACATGACCCGACGAACGCGTGGATCATGGTGTTTCAGAAACTCCATCACCAACTCCTTGCGCACCTTGCCCCCGGCCGATTTCCACCCGATGTAGCCACTGTTGATGCCCAGGGCCTTGAAGGCGGCAATGTTGCGGATGTTGTGCTCCTGATGATGGATATAGCGACGGATCTCATCATCAGTGGGTTGCTCACTGCCGTGGAAACGGCGAATGAATGCCAAGCTGGAATCATCGGCCAGGGTCTCGCCCGACAAATCCTGCTTCTTGCCCTGCTTGTCCGGCACGGCTTCGAACGAAAGGAAGAGATTGTCCGACTCCGTGCCCCACGGTTGCTTGGGGAGCTGGTAGGGCTTGGAAAACCTGGTGGGCGGAGCACCGGTGATGCGCAAGGTTTTGCGTGGGATGGTATAGGTCAGCGGATAGGCGACGCCCCACAATTCCTTGTCGTAGCCGGCACCACCCAGGATGCCGAACGAGCCGTCAAAGCGGCGGGACAGGTCATAGTGCCACTGGCGGTTATCCATGAACTCGCGGTACTGTTTGGGCTTTTTGTCATGGAGCAGACCCATGGCAGCGCTGCGCCAGATTTCGCCGATGCCGCCGCCGGTGTGGCCGTGCAGCATGAATGTCGTGGTGTAAAAACTTTGGATCGCGCAAACGTCACGGGCCTTCGCGTAGATTGAGTTCTCTCCATCCGGCGTGAGGGTCGCGGCCGCGGCCATGGCAAAGGCCAGTTTACCGTTCTTGCCGTTGTCCACAAATCCGACTTCCGGGCGATCGTCACCGTAAGGGTTATTGCCCCTGCCGGCGTACCGGAAGAAATGCCTGAGCGCGCCGTGGAACATGTGGTCCGGTACCTTGACGCCGCATTCCTTGGCCAGCATGAGAAAGGTAACGACATGGGTGCCGGCCGCATTGAGGTGCCCGTTTCCGTATGTGGTCAGGGCTCCCCCTCTTCCGGCCCAGGCATCGTTGTGCTGAGACTTGGCCGCGTTATCGACCCACTGCTGGATATTCGTGAGGATTTCCTTGTCGCCGGTCCGCAGGTAACACTCGGCAAGCGGGATGCCCCCGTAACCAATGTACCAGGGATACCTGTGCGCCGGTGCATTCCGCGCCCAGTTGCGCACGACCGCCAAGTCTTTCTCTTCCCCGGTCGAGAGCAGGAACAGCATGCCGATGCCGCCAAGGCCTTTGGTTGCGCCGGGTTTGGAAAGGTAATCTGCAACGCCGCGAACGATCTTGTCCGACTTCGGGCAGTCGAGCGGCCAGGTCTTGCTGTAGGCCCCAAGCACCGGAACCTTCACCGTGACCGGCTCGGCCTCGCCCTTGATGGCGAACTTGAGCAGGCCATCGGTTGCCTCCGCCGCGGCGAGGATTCGGCCCAGCTGGATGCGCGGGTCGATGTCCTTGAGCTTTTGCCCGTTGATCGACTCGATGACCTGGCCCTTCTTGAGTTTCCCGGTCGCGGCAGCCGGCGAACCTTCCTCGATGTGGGAGATTCGAATGACGAAGGCCGGCTGGAGTAGGTCGATCCCCATGCCGACGGGGCCGAAGCGCTTGATGTTGGTGAGCGATTTGGTTTCGCCAGGGCGCGTGGAGAAGAGGCCGCGGGAATCCTTGTAGAAGGTTTTCCCCGCCGCCCAGGTAAATGGTTGGGCCGCAAGGGCAACTAGAATGGAGAGGATTATGCGATTCATTTTTTGATCGATAAACTTATTTTTTATGAGGAGCTTTTGCTTTCGGTCTCAGACGGAGGATCACCTGCTTCCCAATCTTGGGCAAACCCTCGGGGTTCACCTGCCAGGAAAGCCCATCGTTCTGGTGCCCATGAATCCCGGGCAGACAGAGCAGCTCATCGCCGAAAGTCGAAATGGAAATAACGTTTCCACTTTGTTCACAAACATACTTTTTGGGTCCAGGCCCGTCCTCCACCAGATGGGACCCGGCGAAAAGAAAACTGGCAGGGAATGTCTCCAGCTTTTTTTTCGTGGGGACACCCCCGATTTCATCGGGTTGCGCAGGCGAAATGAACTTGCTGATGGGATGCTCCTGTGGCTTGCCCTTCGAGTCAGGAAACACAAGCGATACGCCGATCGGATCCCCTGCAGGCTCAACGGAAACCCAGCGCGTGCGCGCCTCGTCCCGAGCCTTTCTCATGGCAGGAGTCCCGGGTTTGGCTCCAATCAGGAGCATGGCCGCGTGGATATGCATGGGCCGGGCTGCAATGGAGAGAATGGACTCGTGCTCCTTACTGCCTTTCGTACAGGCAACCAACTCCAGCAAACCTTCGTGAAGGCATACGGTCGCATTCACGTCGATGCACCGTTCCTTCAGGTTCAGCTTGATACCTGGCAGGTTCAGCTTTCGAAGGGCTTCCTCCGCCCCTGGCGAGAGTTCCGGAACTTGCTCCCCACCCCACCCGACACACGAGAAAAGAAAAAAAACGAAAATATATTTAAGTCGAATGGTCATGCCAAGTTCCTTCCTGGGGAAATGGTAGAAGAGCACACTACAATTGCGAATATATTGTGACGCTCGTCTACGTTTTGTTTTAGTCTTTTTGTGACACGCTCGGAGCCTGTGGAGTTGCACATTGAAAGCCATATAGACCCTGCCTTAAGACCGAGCGACTTGGGATAAACCACCCCTATTCTTTCAGAATCGATATTCGATAAGGGAAGGATTATTTATAATAGCCAACCTTGCGCGGTTTGACACCAAGCTTCTCGTAATTGAATCCGGCCTTTAGCGGCTTGTAGTCGCCAATGATGGCAACGGAGCTATCCGGCTTGATTTCTTTTTCCATACCCAGCCCCCAGTAGACTGCGTTTACCGTCATTCTCCTTACCCCTTCATTTTCAAAGTCTACCGCCGACCCCATTGTAAAATGAAACACCTTTGACTCTAGACCTTTGTTCCCGATCCACGTTTTTGTCCAAGCAACAGGCAAAGGTTCTTTCTTGGTGTTTGGCGGAGCATCTTTTTTGAGGTTGATCAGCGGCTGCCCCAAAACCAGAGACGTGCAATCCTTAGGGAAAGGATTCTTGTCGTTGTGACATCGGTAAACGTCGGACGTTCCCCAAATATCTTCCACGCCGATAAGAATAGGATGCTTCTTGTTATCAGAAACAACGACGCCACGCGTTGCTTCACGATGCCAACCGCCGTGATGCCCCATGAAAGAGCCACCCAACATTTCGCGAAGTGAAATATTTTTACCACTTTTTTTGTATTGCAACCCTCCCCAGAAACCGTGGTTTGCAGTCCGCAAAGCGATCAGTGGTTTTCCAGAGTCGAAGTAGTCATAAAAGTGCTGCATCTGATCTTCCGGAAGATGCATGAACCGCGAAAGCCAAATGACACAATCGGCTTTGGCCAAATGCTTAAGACCTGGAATATTATGACGTTTCGTTTTGTCTTTGAATGGAGCCGGCACCGTCGGATCGACTTCGCCTTTTTCATTAACAGAAAACAGAACGGTACAGTCAAAGCCATGATGTTTGGACAAGACTTTCGCCAACATTGGCATGGATTGTTCACTGCGATATTCTTGCTCAGCCGCAATGAGGATAACGTGTCTGCCCTTACCGAGGCCTTTTGCCCCTGAATAAGTTAACCACAAGTCACTTTTTGAGACGAAGGGCTTGGAGTTCCCCTGCTGAGCTTCGAGGCCGTTTGAAAGAGCAATGCAGAAGATGAATAAAAAAGTGATGTTGATTCGGTTCATAAGATATAGGTTTGTTCTTGGTGATCAGTCTCACTCAACCCAGCATGATTTTCTTGTTTGATTTCATAATTACTCGTTCATGTTATGCTCGGTAGCTTATTTGAGTGAGCTAAAGAATTCCTGCATTGCAAACTCCGCTTCCCTGCTAATGTAACCACGCTTCTCATACCGTTGGTGGCACTTGATGCAGGAATGCTGACCGGCAGGCGTCTTGGGCTTGAGGATCTTTCCATCGCTGACCCACAGGATATTCGGTCCAGGTGTCTGAGTATCCGCCAGCGAATCTTCTCGCAGAAAGCAGCAAAGGAAGATGGCAACAACCAAACTCAACAGTTCTTTGGGGTTCATAGGGAGTAGCACTTTCGGTTTCATGCCCCGGAATGTTGATCTATTTGGATCCCCCCAAGAGTTCCACCATCGCCTTACCCATCGCTTCACCCACGTTCATGTAGGTCTCAGCATTGCCACCATAGTGGCCGCCTGAACTGCCGCCCTTGGACAAGGGATGCGTGTACACACTGGCAACGTTGCCCTTGAATTCCGGGTACTTGCCGGACTTGCCGTCCACCGCCTGCATGGCATTCAGGATTTTACCGCCACCATCGGCAGAACCCTTCTTGGTCTGGCCGAGGGAGGCGCAGACGAATTTCGCCTTGGGCGCATTGAAGTCCTTACGAAGTGTCTTAATGAGATGAACCAGGTTCTTCTCGTACCGGCTGGAAAGCGCGGCACTGCGGCTGTCCCGATCACCCTGCCACCAGAGAAAGCCGGCGACCTCATATTTCTTGGCTCCGGGATAATACTTGTCGAGTTCCGCGAGGACCTTCTTTGCCCGGGTAATATCGCCATCATACTGCATGCCGGCGTACCACTTGATCTTCTTTGGCTCCGTACCCTTCACCCAGCGTTCGGGTGTGCCTTTGTACCCGGGATGAACCCAGGTGACACCCTTGGCATCGGTGAATTCAAAGCCCTCGCCTCCCGGCGGCAGCAAGTCCCATCCCAAGGCACGGTTGCCAATGCAGCTCTTGAGGATAAGTACGGGTGCATCAATGGCATTGCCAATGTGGTGGCCGATGCC
>Ga0207963_1001947_pt1 | contig 10617 bp, 9 predicted proteins | sample Knorr_S15_td_NAD_FD_185604 | JGI IMG/M metagenome (GOLD analysis project Ga0207963, IMG submission 185604) | Marine microbial communities from Southern Atlantic Ocean transect - Knorr_S15_td_NADW_ad_2500m_LV_A (SPAdes) (version 2) | ecosystem: Environmental > Aquatic > Marine > Oceanic | place...
GCTGGTGCGGATGCTGCTGGACGGGGCCGACCCCGGCCACGTGGTGGGTGGAGGACGTTGGGTGCTCACCGGCGGCGACACCGGTTTCAGCACATGGGACGACCCGGATGCCTTGAAGGTGGTCGTGGAGGAGCATGCCCCGTTCAGCTGGGTCCCCGGGCTGAACGAGCGTGGCCATGCAGCGCTGGTCGACTCGGTCAACTTCGGCCATGCCCACTGCATCGAGGTCACGGACGACGGGCTCCGGGGGGCGGCGGATCCCCGCTCGCTCATCGGCGAGGCCGCAGGATTCTGACAGGCCTGGTCAGGCGTTGCGCGCCGGCACAGTGCATGATCCAACGATGGCCACACAGGAAGACGTCGCTGAGATGAAAGACGCCTCTCCAAGGAAGCAATACACCACGGTCGTCACGGAGCGCCAGATCGCAGCGCCCCGCGAGGTGGCCTTCGGCGCCCTCTGCGACCTGATCAGCGAGGCCACCGGCGGCCACGCCGTCGAGGGAGATCCCGCCCCGCACGGGCTGGGGGCCAGGCTGGAGTTCGGACTGGGCGACCTGGACCTTGTCGAGGAGGTCATCTCGTTCGAACCACCGTGGCGTCGGGTCTACGAGTTGAGCGGCGCGCCTGTGGTCCTCTACCAGGGCACGACGTTGTTCACCGACCGGGGCCCGACATGCCTGATGGCCTGGTCGCTCCTGATCGACCCGCTGCCCGATGGTGGGAGCGATGGCTTCGTCGCCGATGCTGAAGCCTTCCTGACCCGCTTCGCCGACGCCGTGAAGGCCCGGGCCGAGGCAGAGGCCCGTTCCGAGTCGGAGCCGAAGGCCTGAGCCACCACTACCCGCCCAGCCAGACCAACCCCACCGGGAGACCAATGCGAATCGCCCTGAACGCCTCTGCCGAACTGCTCCACGCCGACCTGGGCCGCCTCCGCGCCCACGCTGCCCAGGCAGCAGATGACGGATTCTCCGGCTGGTGGCTGGCCCAGACCGGCCTCATCGACGCCCTCACGGCGTTCACGGCGATGGCGGATACCGCGCCGGGCATGGAGTTCGGCACGGCGGTGATACCGACCTTCCCCCGTCACCCCACGGCGCTGGCGGGCCAGGCCCTGACAGCCCAGGCCGCCCTCGGTGACCGTCCCCTGGTGCTGGGCATCGGCCTTTCGCACCGCCCGATGATCGAGGGGATGCTGGGCCTGTCCTTCGAGAGGCCGGTACGCCATCTGATCGACTACCTCGAGGTCCTTCAGCCACTGCTGGAGACAGGCTCGGTCGCCTACAGCGGCGAGGCGTTCACCGCCCACATCGACACCGGCAGGCCGACGGACCGTGCCCCTTCTGTAATGGTGGCAGCCCTCGGTGAACAGACCCTGAAGGTCGCCGGCCACCGGACCGATGGGACGATCCTCTGGATGGTCGGGCCGCGCACCGTCACCGAGCACATCGCACCGCGGATGACGGAGGCTGCGGCAGGCGCCGGTCGAGACGCCCCCAGGATCGTGTGCAGCCTCCCGACGTGCGTCACCGACGACGCCGAGGCGGTCCGCTCCGCCGCAGCGACCGTCTTCGAGATCTACGGCCAGCTGCCCTCCTACCGCGCCATGCTCGACCGCGAGGGTGCACGCCATCCCGGCGACGTCGCCATCGTCGGAACCGAGGAGGAGGTGGCGCTCCAACTGGCCGGGCTGGCCGATGCCGGCGTGACCGACTTCTCCGCCCTCGAGTTCGGCACGTCCACCGACGAGTTCACCCGGACCAGGGCACTCCTGAAGAGCCTGCTCTAGACGGAGACCCGCAGGGACGAGGGCCTGTCGGGACAAGGGCCCGCCCACGATGCCAGGGCTCTCAGCCCACTGAGCCACCAGCCAGCAGGTCCTTCAGCCAGCCGGACAGCACGGTCAGCCAACCCGTCGGGGGGCGCCTCAGGGGTCCAGCCGGTCGGCTTCCTCGATCTCCTCGCGGCTCACGCCCAGCAGGAACAGGACTGCATCCAGGTAGGGAACGCTGACCGAGGCATCGGCGCTGGCCCGGACCCTCGGCTTGGCGTTGAATGCGATGCCGAGGCCGGCGACAGCCAGCATGTCGAGGTCGTTGGCCCCGTCGCCCACGGCAACCACCTGCTCGAGGGGCACCCCTTCGGCCTCGGCTATCTGGCGCAGCAGGCGGGCCTTTCCTGCCTGGTCCACCACCGGACCCACCAGGGCACCGGTGAGTCGGCCATCGACCACCTCCAGCCGGTTGGCATGCGCGTGGTCGATCCCGAGGCGTTCGGCCAGTACCCCGACCACCTCGATGAACCCACCGCTCACCACCGCCGTGGTGTAGCCCAGTCGGTGCAGTGTCCGACAGAAGGTGCGGGCACCCGGGGTGAGTCGGACCCGATCGGCAACGCGGCCCAGCACCCCCACGTCGGTCCCAGCCAGCAACGCCACCCGCTCCCGTAGCGACACCTCGTAGTCCATGTCGCCGTGCATGGCCATCTCGGTGATGGCGGCCACCTCGGGGCCCACGCCGGCTTCGACCGCCACCATGTCGACGACCTCGTCCTGGATCAGGGTCGAGTCCACGTCGAGCACCACGAGCCTCTGGGACCGCCGGGCCAGGCCCTCCCGGGAGACGGCCACCTCGAAGGTGGGGTGCCGGGAGCAGGCGGCCAGCAGGGCGGCCCGCAGGCGGTCGCCATCGGCGCATCGCACCAGCAGCTCGTAGCTCCACACGGGGAAGCGGCTGAGGCGCACGATGCGCTCGATGTTGCCGTCCACGTCGGCGATGGACTCGGCGACCACCCGCAGGTCGTCGGGTCCCAGTCGCTCGCCCAGGATGGTGACGGCGTAGCCGCCCGCCTTCGGTTCGTCGGACGACTCCTCCACCACCTCGAAGTCGATCTCCACCTCCCGTTCCCAGCCGAACAGCAGCAGGTCCTTGAGGAGGTCGCGGCCGCCGGGCACGGCCACCACGAGGCCCAGGTTGAGGCGCCCCCTGATGACCACCTGCTCGACGTCCTGGACCTCGGCGTCGGCCCTGGCGAGGATGCCCATGATCCCGGCGGTTATGCCCGGCCGGTCACGTCCTGACACCCGGACCAGGACGGTCCGGGTGGACACGCCTACTTCGCTGTCGCCCGTCATGCCGTCCGTCGTTCCCATGGCCCGACGGTAGGACAGTCGGCTGGCGGGTCACGCACCGGATTCGTGGCGGATCCGCCGGCCCGGTGGCGTCGAGCCTCGGATGGCCCGAGGCCCCGTGCCACCGCTAGGGTGGATACAGATCTGACGGACCGTCAGAAAGCCTCAGGAGCCTCCATGACGACCATCCCCCGCATCATCTCGGTCGACGACCACGTGGTCGAGCCCCCCGACCTCTGGACCTCACGCCTGCCGGCGAAGTACCAGGACCGCTGCCCCCGCATCGAACGAGATACCGCCGAGTTCAAGTTCGAGGGCGGCGTGTTCTCCTACGAGAAGGGCGTCGAAGGCGGCCAGATGTGCGACTGGTGGATGTACGACGACCTCGTCTACCCGTTCCCCAAGCTCTCGGCAGCCGCCGGCTTCGACGAGCTGGACGTCGTGCCCGTGACCTTCGACGACATCCTCCCGGCCAGCTGGAAGCAGAAGGAACGCCTGGCCGCCATGGACGAGAACCATGTGGACGTGTCGGTCTGCTTCCCGAACGTCCTACCCAGGTTCTGTGGCCAGGCCTTCCTGGAGAGGGACGACAAGGAGCTGGCCCTGCTCTGCGTGAAGGCCTACAACGACTGGATGATCGACGAGTGGTGCGCCGGCGACGGCGCCGGTCGTCTCATCCCGCTGACCCTCATCCCCCTCTGGGACCCGGTCGCCGCCGCTGCCGAAGTCCACAGGTGCGCCGACAGGGGCTCCTTCGCCGTGGCCTTCTCCGAGAACCCCTATCCCCTGGGCCTGCCCTCGATCCACGACAAGGACCGGTTCTGGGATCCGTTCTTCACGGCCTGCGAGGAGACCGACACCATCGTCAACATGCACATCGGCTCCAGTTCCAAGATGCCGTCGACCTCGCCGGACGCACCGTTCTCCGTGTCGTCGACGATCACGTTCTCCAACGCCATGGGCTCGATGTGCGACTACATCCTCTCGGGGATGTTCGTCCGCTTCCCGAGGTTGAAGGTCGCCTACGCAGAGGGCCAGGTCGGGTGGATGCCCTACGTGATCGAGCGCATGGACAAGATCTGGGCGGAGCGAGGTGACGCCAGCTTCGGCATCGACCTGCCTGACGCACCCAGCTCCTACATCTCGGGCCACATCTGGGGTTGCATATTCGACGACGAGATCGGCCTACGGAACCGGGACGTCATCGGCATGGACCAGATCTGCTTCGAGGTGGACTTCCCGCATGCCGACACCACCTACCCGCACACCCTGGAAGTGGCCACGAAGATCTGCACTCAGGCCGGCCTGGACGACGACGAGATCTACAAGCTCATGCGGGGCAACGCCATCGAGGCATTCGGCCTGCACCGCTTCGGCATCACCAGCTGAGGTAGCCGACCGGGAACCAGGTACGCCGTCCGGGAACCAGGAACGCCGTCCGGGGAACCGGCTACGGGCGGGTGAACGCCGGGCTGAGGGCGTCGCGGGGGATGTCCGCCTCGTCGAGAGGCGTCGCCACCTCAGCGACCGACGGGCCGATGCGCGCCGCCAGGGGCGCCAGGGCGTCTGCGTCGAACCGGTACACCTCGACCGCGTTGTCCGTGAAGATCGTCCTCAGGTCGGCCTCGTCCCAGTCGCTGAACGACCGCCTGAGGTGCTCGCGGTTGTACGGGAAGGTGCCCTCGTGGTGCGGGTAGTCGCTGCCCCACATCACCTTGTGCACGCCGACCTTCCGGATGGCCTCGGCCTCCGACGGGCTGGGGAAGCTGGCGCCGATCCACACGTTCCGGTCGAAGTACTCGCTGGGCTTGTCAGGCAGCAACAGCTCGGCGGGGAAGCCCAGCTCGCCGACCCGGCCCGACGACATCTGGTAGTGGTAGCCGTCCATGCGGCGGAGGTCCTCCAGGACCCAGGCGACGCCCTGTTCCGTCATGACGTACTTCAGCTCGGGGAACCGCTCGAACACCCCGGACATGATCAGGTGCGACAGGTTCCGGTGGGCGAAGAACGGCACCTCCAGGAGGTACATGAGGCTGGCCGCCGGCGCGTCCCCGTAGCTGGGATTGCCCGAGCCGCCGTGCTGGGTGACGACCAGGTCCAGGTCCCGACACACCGCCCAGAGCCGGTCGTAGACCGGGTCGTAGAGGCCCGGCATGCCGGAGTCCGGCGGCACGGCGGGGAGCATGAAGCTGCGGAAGCCGTTCTCGGCTGCCAGGTGGAGGTCTGCAATGGTGTCGTCCAGGTCGTTCAGGAACACCTGCGGCAGGCCGCAGCGTCGCTCCGGGAAGGCCGCGCACCAGTCGACCAGCCAACGGTTGTGCGTGCGGATGCCTTCGAGGCGTCGCTCGTACTCGGCCCGATCCGTGGCCGGATAGGTGATCAGCGCCCCCGTCGGGAAGAACGGCGGCACGGTGTTGGGAAACGAGATCTCAGCAGCCACGCCCTCTGCGTCCAGGTCGCCGTTGCGCCGCTCGTCGTCCCAATTGCGGGACCGACCATCGTCCTGGAGGTCGCGGAACGGGTTGGAGTAGGCGCCCCGCCACTCGGCGAAGGCGTCCCGGTAGCTCGGGGAGAGGTACTCCTCGTAGGCCTTCATGTTCCCGCCGGCATGGCAGTCCGATGAGATCAGGGTGTAGTTGGCGGCGGTGCTCATGGCGCTCCTCGGGGTCGGGTCGATCGTAGGGACTGTTCGGCCGGTCGGCCTCAGCCGACCAGCAGCTCGGCGAGCTGGTCGAGCATGAACCCGACGTGGTCGCTGGTCAGGCCGTGGTGGATGGGCAGCGTCAGCCCTGCGTCCATTGCACGGTCGGCGTTGGGCAGGCCGTCGTCGGGCGACCGGTGGTGGATCTGGGCGAACCCGGGTTGGCGAAGGATGTTGCCGGTCCAGATCATGCGGGTAGCAACGTTGCGGGCCTCCAGGAACCCCTGGACCTCGGTCCTGTCCAGACCCGAATCCGGGCGCAGCTCGAAGCAGTACCGCATCCAGGTGGTGTCACAGTCCGGGGTGGTCCGGGGTCGCACGATCCGGTCCTCGTGGGCGGCGAAGAACTCGTCCAGCATCGTCCAGTTGTGGCGACGCCGGGCGTTGAAATCGTCCAGCTTGTCGAGCTGCACCAGGCCGAACGCCGCGCTCCACTCGGTCGGTTCGAAGTTGTAGCCCACGTCATCGAATACGAAGACCAGGTCGTAGGGAGTGCCGTCGGCCAGTGGGCCGAACCGGTCCTCGGACCCGCGATTGGAGCCGAAGAGGTAGGACTCGCTCCGGCGCCCCCAACGGCGCAGCGACAGGCACCGGTCGTGCAGGTCGGGGTCGTCGACGCCGACCATGCCGCCGTTGCCGCCACACGTCATGGCATGCGAGAGGGCGAAGCTGGTGACCGTGATGTCGGCTCGCGTGCCGGTACGGGTCCCCCGCAGCCACGAGTCGAGGACGTCGCAGGAGTCCTCGATGACCAACAGGCCGTACTGGTCGGCAATGGTGCGGATGGCGTCCCAGTCCGGACAGTTGCCGACGAGGTTGGGGGCCAGGATCGCCTTCGTCCGAGGGCCGACCATCTCCTCGATGCGGGCAGGGTCGATCTGGAAGGTTCCGGTTTCGACGTCGACGAACGACGGGATGATGCCGGACTGGACCATCGGAGCGATGTCTGTGGAGAAGGTCAGCGGCGACGTGATGATCTCGTCGCCCGGCTGGCAGTCGAGCAGGTCGATGGCGAGTCGCAGGGCCGAGGATCCGGAGTTGACCATCACGCCGCGGTCCTTGGCCAGCAGACCGGCTACCCGCTGCTCGAACTCGGCGACCTTGGCTCCGATCGAGAGGTTGGTGGTTCGCATCACCTCGAGGACAGCCTCGATCTCGCGCTCGTCATGCACCGAACCGGACGGGGGAAGGCCGGTGATCGTGGGCGGGGATTCGGTCTCGTGGATCATGTCTATGTATCTTAGGCATTCGCCTACTATGCTTGCAACATGGCGCAGAAGCGGGGCCTCACCCACGGGGACGTGGTCGGTGCAGGGATGGCCGTTCTGGACGACGCCGGTCTGGGCTCACTCAGCCTCACAGCGGTGGCCGCCCTGTTGGAGGTCCGTCCCCCATCGCTCTACGCCCACGTAGACGGCCTGCCCGGCCTGAGACGGGACCTTGCCCATGCCACCACCGTGGAGTTCGGCCAGGTCCTCAGGGACTCGGTGCTGGGCCGCAGCGGTGCCGACGCCGTCCGCTCGTTCGCCGAGGCCTACCGGGCCTGGGCGACCGGCTTCCCCGGCCGGTACGACATGACCCTGATACCCATCGACGCCGACGACGCCGAGCGGAGGGCAGGGGCCCGCCTGGCCCTCGGCGCCATACAGGCGGTGATCCGGGGATTCGGAATCGACGATGACAACGCCGTGCGCGCCGGCCGATCCCTCCGGGCCTCCATGGACGGCTTCTGCCGTCTCGAGAACCTCGAGGTCATGGGGCGCGGCGACCACGACACCGACTTCGACTTCCTCGTCAAACTACTGGTCGACGGCATCACCCAGGCCGGGCGGACCCCCCCGGGATCAGAGAGGTAGGGATCGGGCGGGCGGCCTCCCACGGATCAGAACGGAAGGTGCCGGCCGGGCGGACTCCCCCGGGATCGGAGAGGTAGGTGTCAGTCGGGCCTTCCACAGCCCGGGCGGGCGGACCCTCAGGAGATCGGGTAGGCCGTCCGGTCACAGATCGGGCGCAGAGCGAAGCTGGACACCATCCGCGCCACCCCGGGGAGCTGGGCCAGGTGCGTCCGGTGCAGGACCTCGTAGTCGGCCACGTCCCGCACGACCACGTGCACCAGGTAGTCGAACTGGCCGGCCATCAGGTGGCAGCTCATTATCTCCGGACGTTCGCTGACCGCCACCTCGAAGGCCTCCAGGGTGGCCTCGTCCTGGCCGGTGAGGGTTATCTCCACGAACACGTCCGTACCCAGGCCCACAGCTGCCGGGTCCACCAGGGCCACGTACCGGTCGATGCGGCCGGATTCCTCCAGGCGGCGTACCCGCCGTAGGCAGGCCGACGGCGACAGGTGCACTGCCTCGGCCAGGTCCACGTTGGCTATCCGACCATCCTCCTGGAGCAGGCCCAGGATGGCACGATCCACGGCATCAAGTGACTCTGGCACAGTTTCCACGCTCCTGATCATACATACACGCAATTTGATTGTCCTACGACATGACCTGACGCCGTTCTCCACAATCAGACGGCGCGGCCCCGGACCTACTGTTCAGACAACGAAGACCTTGAACCCACTCGGACGTTCAGCCCACGAGGGCGTCGGACCCACATAGGGGCGATCGGGCCCCCCACCCATCGACCGGCCACAGCGACCGGAGACAGGAGCACTGCCATGGACATCGGAGTCCCCGCAGAGATCAAGACCGCGGAACTACGGGTAGGCCTCACCCCGGCAGCGGTGGGCGAGCTCGTGAACCGTGGCCACCACGTGAACGTCGAGACCGCGGCCGGTGACGGCGCCGGCTTCAGCGATGTCGAGTACAAGGAGGCTGGCGCGGCCGTCGTCGGCACCGCCGACGACGTGTTCGCCAACTCCGAGATGATCGTGAAGGTCAAGGAGCCCCTCGCTCCCGAGCGCGCCCGCCTCGAGTCCCACCACACGCTCTTCACGTACCTGCACCTGGCGGCGGACCGGCCGCAGACGGAAGACCTCCTGAACAGCGGTGCAGCCTGCATCGCCTACGAGACGGTCACCGACGACGCTGGTCGCCTACCGCTGCTGGCCCCGATGTCGGCCATCGCCGGACGCATGTCGATACAGGCCGGGGCCCACGCCCTGGAGGCCACCCAGGGCGGTGCAGGGCTGCTGCTGGGCGGCGTGCCCGGCGTGCGCCCGGGCAAGGTCGTCGTCATAGGTGGCGGCGTGGTCGGTGAGAACGCCGCCGAGATGGCCGTCGGCCTGGGCGCCGACGTGACCGTGCTGGACCGCTCCCCCGCCGTGCTGGAGGCCCTCGCCAGGCGATTCGCCGGCCGGGTACGCACCGTGTACTCCACGAAGGCCGAGCTGGAGGCGTCCGTTTACGACGCCGACCTGGTGATCGGCGCCGTGCTGGTCAAGGGCGCCAGGGCCCCCCACCTGGTCACCCGCGACATGCTCGGCCGCATGCGGCCCGGCTCGGTGATCGTGGACGTGGCCGTGGACCAGGGCGGCTGCTTCGAGACGACCAGGGCCACCACCCACACCGACCCGACCTACGTGGTCGACGGCATCGTCCACTACTGCGTGGCCAACATGCCGGGCGCCGTTTCCCGCACCTCCACCCTGGCCCTCTCCAACGCCACGCTGCCGTTCGCCCTGGCCCTGGCCGACAAGGGCACGGACGCTGCGCTGAAGGCCGACCACAACCTGCTTAACGGCCTCAACGTGTGTGCCGGACAGGTGACCGACCGGGCCGTGGCCGACACCTTCGACATGGAGTACGTCGACCCCATCGCCGCCCTCGCCCGGCGCTGACCCACTCCCGGCCCCCGGGGCCGACACACCCGCCACGCAACGGGTCCGGCGACCCGACCCACCGGGCAGGTCCGAGACCCACGGGTAGCGTCCGTCCATGGCCCCAGGCACCAGGACCCGCGTCGACGTCGTGGTGGTCGGAGGCGGGATCATCGGACTGGCCACCGCCGATGCCCTGACCACCCGGCTCCCGGGGTTGGCGGTCACCGTCCTCGAGAAGGAAGCCTCGGTCGCCACCCACCAGACGGGCCGCAACAGCGGCGTGGTGCATGCCGGCATCTACTACGCACCCGGGTCGCTGAAGGCGGAGCTGGCCGTGCGGGGTGGGGACAGGTTGATCGAGTTCTGCGCTGAGCAGGGCATCGCCCACGACCGCTGCGGAAAGCTGGTGGTGGCCACCACCGATGCGGAACGACCCCGTCTGGATGCCCTGGCCGAGCGGGCCCGGGCCAACGGCGTGGCCGTCACCACCCTGACCCCCGATGCCGCCCATGAGCATGAGCCGCACGTGGCGTGCGTGGCGGCGATGCACGTGGCGGCCACGGGCAGGGCCGACTTCGCAGGCGTGGCCCACGCCCTGGCCGGCCGGATCATCGCTGAGGGCGGTGAGGTCAGGACGGGCGTCACGGCCGGACGGGCCACACCGACAGCCGGAGGCTGGAATGTGGAGACCGCTGACGGACCCTTACGGGCGCGGTTCCTGATCGGGTGCGCCGGCCTGCAGGCCGACCGCGTGGCCCGTAGGTCGGGAGCCACCAGCGACGTCCGGATCCTGGCGTTCCGAGGGGAGTACCTGGACGTGACCGGACGGTCCGCCGACCTCGTCCACGGCCTCGTCTACCCGGTTCCCGATCCCCGATTCCCGTTCCTGGGCGTTCACCTGACCCGCTCCCTGGACGGCCACGTCCACGCAGGCCCCAACGCCGTACTGGCCCTGGCCCGGGAGGGCTACCGGTGGTCCGACATCTCGCTGCGGGACCTGGCGTCGACCCTGGCCTGGCC
>Ga0207963_1001954_pt1 | contig 10597 bp, 9 predicted proteins | sample Knorr_S15_td_NAD_FD_185604 | JGI IMG/M metagenome (GOLD analysis project Ga0207963, IMG submission 185604) | Marine microbial communities from Southern Atlantic Ocean transect - Knorr_S15_td_NADW_ad_2500m_LV_A (SPAdes) (version 2) | ecosystem: Environmental > Aquatic > Marine > Oceanic | place...
ACAGGAAGCTTGGTTTTAGCGAAGCTTTTGGGCTTGGTTTCCAAGTCTCAAAAAGAAACTTCTTTCCTATTTTAAAACTAATTATTATCGGCAGCTTGGTGATGGCTGTCTCCTTGATCCCCTGTGGATTGGGCCTCATTTTCGCAGGCCCCTGGTTTTACGCCGTGATGGCCCAGGCCTACGAACAAATGTTTTCTCCCTCTTCTGTGGCTCTCCAGAGTGAAGAATAGCCCCCCTCCCTTCCTAGCCAAGAAACGATACCACGATCTGGACGCCCTGCGGGCGTTTGCCATGTTGCTGGGGATCGGGCTGCATGGATTCATGTCGTTTGTGCCGTTCCCGCTGCCGGTCTGGTCTGCGCAGGATGTCAACCAGCACGAAGGCTACCTGTTTGCGATGCACGCCATTCACGGCTTCCGGTTGCAGCTCTTCTTTTTGGTCAGCGGCTTTTTCACGGCCATGATATGGCGGCAGCGCGGCCTGCGCGGCCTGATCCGGCACCGGGCCAAGCGCATCCTGCTGCCGCTGGTCGTCTTCACCATTCTCCTGAGCCCGACCATCATCGGGATTGGGATTTACGGCAGCGCCCTCAATGCCACGCGCGGCGGCAACGCGACCCTCTGGGCGGCGGCCAAGTCGGGCGATGTCGAGGCAATCAACCAACACTTGATCGAGGGGGCCGATGCCAGCCAACCGGACGCGACCGGGCTAACTCCCCTGTCGTGGGCTGCGCTGCTTGGCCGAGCGGACGCCGCAAAGGCGCTCATCGCCGGCGGCGCAGATCTTGAAGCCACGGACTCCGACGGCACCACCGCGCTCCACTGTGCCGCGTTCATGGGCGAAGTGGCGGTGGCCAGGCTGTTGGTCGAAAACGGAGCCGACGTCAATGCCACCAGCGACGATGGCGGCACGCCGCTCTCGGCGACGGAAGCGGATGAACTGACCACTCAGTTCATCGCCGGGATGCTGCAGATTCCAGTGGATGAAAAGAAGATGGCCTCCGGTCGCGCGGAGATCGCCAAGTTCCTGAAAGCCAAAGGCGCGCTTCCCCGCCAAGACGCCGCAGAAGACCCGCTCGCTTGGCTGTACCTGCTGGTTCCCGGCTTCGAGCCGATCGCCGGTCAACTGCCAGAGTGGGCACAGGCCGCCGCCATCGTACTGGCCGTCAACTGGCTGCTCGCGATGATTCCCATATTTGCGCACCTTTGGTTTCTTTACTGCCTCGTTTGGCTGGTGGCCGGTTTCGCCGTGGTGGCCTGGATAGCACGCAAGCTGAACTGGAAGCCGGTGCCGGCCTGGTTCGTCGCCTCACCGCTTCGCCTGTTGTGGCTCGTGCCGCTGACGTTCGTGCCACAGTTTTTCATGGTAACCACCTTCGGGCCGGACACCGCCGCTAGCCCCATCCCCTGGCCGCCCATGCTGGCGTACTACGCGGTCTTCTTTGGCTTCGGCGCGCTGTGCCACGGGCAGGAGGCGTTCGAGAAAAAAGTGGGGCGGCTCTGGCCGGTGAGCCTGTTGCTCGCCATCCCGGCGCTGCTGCTCGGGCTGCATTGGTTCGGGCTTCGCGGTAGTCTTTTTTTTACCAGCGCATCGAATCAGCTGCCTGATCTGCTGGCCAACCACCTGCTCTGTACGCTGTTCAGCGTCCTGTACGCCTGGCTGATGGTCTTCGGCTTCATCGGATTGTTCCGGCGATTTTTTTCGAGCGGGAACCGGCGCATCCGCTACGTCTCCGACTCGTCGTATTGGCTGTACGTGATGCACCTGCCGCCGATCATGTTGCTGCAAATCTGGATGGCTGACTGGCCCTGGCCAGGCGTGGTCAAGGTCCTCGGCATCTGCGCGGTCAGCACGGCAGCGCTGCTGGTGATCTACGAGTATGCCGTGCGCTACACGTTCATCGGGGCGATGCTCAACGGCAGCAAAACCCGGCACAACACCGAAAGCTTCGGGTGAAGCATTGCGCCTGGCGCCCAAAGCCGCTACTGTGCGCCGCGCTGTTTTTCAGCACCCCTCCCCCGGCAAAAGCGTAAGCCGGGATTTACCCATGAATATTTTCAAACCCATGTGGAAAGCGATCTATATTGCCCTTGCGATGTCGGGTCTCCGGCTGGATGCGGGTCGTTATCTTTTTGCATGGATTCCGTTGCTCGGCGCGAGCGCCTGGCTGGTTTATAAGGCTGAGCAATCCTATCAGGCTGAGCAATCCGGGTGGCTTGTCGAGTACGCCATCAGCGCCTGGGCGTTTTACTACGTTGGCATCAGCCTGATTCTCGGCACCCGTATCAAGCGGATCCTGCTCGAAAAACTTGGCGAAAAAAACGCCACTAAATTATATGACACGATTTGTGGCCTAATGTTTTTCAACCTTGGCTGTGGCGTGGGAGCGGCGGCGCTGCATGCCGCCGGCGCGATGGAAATTCCCCCGGCGTTGAAATGGGGGCTAGCCGGCCTGCTGGCCCTCGCCGGGTTCGGCGTCAAGTTCTGGTCAACCTGGATTGTTGGTGTGGACACCTATTATTTCAGGGATTTATTCTTGGAGAAAGCCCACGGCGAGTTCACAGCAAAAGGCCCTTACAAGTGGCTGGCGAACCCTATGTACGGGGCGGGGAATCTTCATCTTTATTGCTTCGCGTTGCTGACTGAATCCGAATTCGGACTGTGGTATGCCTTTGGCTGCCACGTCAGCATTTACGCCTTCTACTTCATCGTCGAGAAACCGTTCATCCGGCGAACCTACCACCCGGCCTGAGCCTCCCGGCCAAGCGCTTGGCCAAGCGGCTTTTTTGAGGGAATAAAAAGGGAAGTTGCGCGTAGTACTCCCGACATGGTGAACTGCCAGCCCAATGCGACTGCCCGACTGCAATGGCCCTTGGCCGGTGAGATGACGGTCGACAACAACCTTCCGTCCCGCGACGAGCTGGAAGCGTTGAGCGAATCGGGCTTCGCGCTGGCCATCCAGTTGCTGGGCCGTCACGAGGATGCCGCAGACGTGGTGCAGGACTCCCTGCGCAAGCTGGTTCACAGCGGCCGCTACAAAGCCCAAAAGGGCAGTCCACTCGCCTGGTTTTTGAAAGTGGTTCGCAACGGCGCGCTCGATGCCCTGCGCCAACGCAGGCCGAACGACGAGGAGGCGGTTGCTGAACTGAAGGACAGGGCGAGGCTGCCGGACGTTGCGATCGAGCAGGAAGAGCTGGCCGGGATCGTGCGCCGGCAACTCGAGGCGATGCCGGTGGATCAGCGAGAAATCGTCCTGCTGCGCGACTTTCACGACTTGAGCTACACGGAAATCGCCGAGGTGCTCGGCATCGCGCCAGGCACAGTGATGAGCCGACTACACCGGGCTCGAAATGAACTGCGCAAACGCATGAAAAAATATCTGAAATGAAACACGACTGCCAGGAAACCGAACCGCTGATTTCCGGCTACCTTGACGGGGAGCTGACCCAGTCCGACCGGCAGCGCGTGGATTTGATCTTGGAGGACTGCGGGCAATGCGCCGCCACTCATCGGGAGATTAAAAAACTTCGGGAAGGCGTGGGTGGCATCCCCTTCGATCAACTAACTGAAAAAGAGAGAATTACCATGAGCGAAAATGCAACATCTGGAGTGTGGTCGAACCTTGGCCAATTTATGGCCATTGCCGGCTTGATCCTTGTTTACGGCGTGGGCGCCTGCTGGCTCTCTTGGGAGTTGGTCACCGACGCCAAATTTGCCGAGACGGGCGACGTGAAGGATCAGGTGCCGTTCTTCATCCGGTTCGGTTTGCCGGCGCTGATCGGCGGGATCGGCATCCTGTTTTTCACCGTGCTGTTTCAGCGCCTCAAAGTGGCCAAGACGGACAAATACACGGACGTGCAAATTTGAACACCATGAGCGAAACAAACAAAATCATCATCGTGACCACACCGGGCATCCCCGGAAAAAACGTCGTGCGCACCCTTGGCCTTGTGCGCGGCAATACCATCCGAGCCCGCCACATCGGCAAAGACATTATGGCCGGCTTGCGCAACATCGTCGGCGGAGAGGTGACCGAGTACGCCAAGCTGCTGGGCGAAAGCCGCGAACAGGCGCTTGACCGAATGGTGGAGCAGGCGGAGGAACTCGGTGCCAACGCCATCATCGGGCTGCAGTTCCAGACCTCCGTCATCATGAGCGGTGCCGCTGAAATGATGGCCTACGGCACGGCTGTCGTGGTGGAATGACCCGCGCTTGGCCGGCGCTACTTTTTCTTCGCGCCGGCCTTGGGCAGGACGTGCATCATGCCGCGCATCAGCAGGGCATGGCCGGGGAAGGTGCAGACGTAAGGGTAATCCCCCGGCTCCGGCGCGATGAAGCTGATGACAGATTTCTCCTCGTAGTCGATCATCGTCGAGCCCCAGAGAATGTCCGGCGTGTCGGGACGCCACTGTTTCTTGAAGCCGTCGTTGGCCAGCAGGATTGCCAGGTTGGCCACCTCGTCCGCCGTCCCCGGCTTGACGATCAGCAGGTTGTGCGGCGGGAAGTCGTTGTTCACGAAAGTCAACTGCACCCGCTTGCCGGTCTCGATGCTGAACTCTTTTTTGTCGTAAAGCATCTTGTCCTGCACCGTGCTGATGGTGATGCGAAACGCCTCCATTCGCTTGGCCCCACTCACGGCCATTTCGAGTGAGTAGAAGCCGGTGCGTGCCGTGACGTAGAGCGTCTTGCGGTCTTTGCCGCCAAACACGACGTTGGCCGGGCTCTCGGGAAATTTCAGATTTGCGATTTGCCCGCCCTTCGGGTCGAACACTTTCACGCTGCCGGCTGTGAGATAGACGTTGCCTTGCCGGTCGAGCGTCATGCCGTCCGAGCCGCTTTCGCAGAAAAGTTTTTTGTCCTTCAGCGTGCCGTCGGACTGGATGGCGTAACGGTAGATTTTTTTGTCGCCGATATCGGCGATGTAGAGCGTCGAGTCGTCCGGCGTGCCGACGAGGCCGTTCGGCCGCTTGAAGCCGTCGGCCACGCGGATCACCTCGCCGCCGGGCGGGATGTAGTAAACATGCTCGCCGTCCTGCGTGTGCTCGGTGTTGCCGTAGTTGGGATCGGAGAAATAAACCCCGCCCTTGCCGTCGATCCACAGGTCATTCGGCTTGTTGAACTTTTTGCCGGCGTGGCGCTTGGCCAAGGAGCTGGAACCGCTGCCGTCCGCCGTGTAGGCAGCCACGCGCTTGGCCAAGCCCTGACAGGCGTAAAGGCTGCCGTCCTCGGCGAAAAACAGGCCGTTGGCCCCCTTGGTTTCCTCGGCAAATGTCGAGAGTTTCCCGTCAGCGACCGACCATTTGTGAATGCGGTTGTTGGGGATGTCGGTGAAATACACATCGCCGTTGGCCGCCACGGCCGGCCCCTCGGTGAACTTGAAGCCGCCGGCCAACTTGACCGGCTTGGTTCCCGGCGCAACGAGATTTGCCGCGCTGCCCACGCTTGGCCAAGCAGCGGCTGCCAAGAACAATAGGATGAATGAGCCGACCGTGTTTCTCAGGGAAAAACTCATTCGCCTGGTTTAGAGATTTTTATCCCAGAACTGCTTCACGGTCCTGGCCGAGATGCGGGCGTGTTCCTCGGGTGAATTCAGCACTTGATCCAACAACGCTTCGTTTTTTGTGTCATTACGCTGGTAAAGCCACAGTGCCTCAAGAAAGTGGTGCGCGTCCTCCTTGGCCTTGGGATCAAACTGTTTGACCCACTTCTCCGTGGCGGCGAGCACTTTATCGCTTGGGTGTTCGCTTAACTCTACGCGGGCTCGTTGCCGGATGCCGTTGATCGGATGCTTAAGCAGATCAAGTAATTTGTTGATTGATTGACCGTCGATCTTAACGTGTTTGGACAGCGGTCGCCCCTCGTAGGTCACACGGTAAATACGGCCGTGGGTCTTGTTGCGGTTTGGATCTCGGACGTTGTGCTGCATGTGGCCGACAATCACATTTTGCCAGTCGGAAACATAGAGAGCGCCGTCGCCACCAATCTCGAAGTCGGTCGGTCGCAGGTTGCGGTCAGTTGAAACGAGTAAGTCCTTGGTCTCGGTGCCCCAGACATCCCCTTCGTCATCGTAAGCAAGAGTGTACTGCTTGATCCCGAGGAAACCGATAGCATTACAAATCAGGAAGTTACCGTTGTTTTCTTCAGGGAAATGGTCACTTGAGAGAACGCCGCTGGAGCAGACCGGTCGAACGGTTTTTTTCAGCAGTTCCTGCATCTTGAATTTCCCTTTGCCGTCGGGGCGCACCTGCCATGCGCGGCCACCGGTTCCGTCCGTTGCGAAATGATAGCCCCAGTAGTCGAAGCTGATGCCATGTGGATTTGGGCTGTTGTTGGCGTGGTGCGAGAACTTGAACGTGCGCGGGTTGAAGCGATACATCGCCGAGGCGGTGTCGCGCTGCGGGCCGCGCCAAGGGGTCTCCACGTTGCTGACGTGGAACACGCCGCGCTGGTAGTAAATGTAGCCGCCTGGCCCGTAAACGATGTTGTTGGCGGCGTGATGCGTGTCGGCGGAGTCGAGGCCGTGGAGCAGCCGCTCCTTCACGTCTGCCTTGTCGTCTCCGTCGGTGTCCTTGAGGTAAATCAGGTCCGGACAACTGGCGACGATGACGCCTCCGTTCCAGAACTCGAAGCCGGTCGGGTTGTGCACGCGCGCGAATGTGATCATCTTATCGGCCACGCCGTCGCGATCCTTGTCCGGCAGAATGACGAGCGAATCCTGCATCTGCTTGTTGGCGCCGTTCTTGATCGGCTCCCACTTGGGATAGTTGGGCCAGACGGCAGCCCAGAGGCGGCCCTTGGTATCGACACCCATCTGCACCGGGTTGATCATGTTGTCGAACATTTCCTCGGAGGCGAAGATATTGGCTTTCATGTTCGGCGCGAGCTTGAGCTTGGCCAGCGTCTCCTCCGGCTTGTCGTATTTTACGGACCCCTCCTTGTTGGCATTGCTGCTTTTTGAGCCGCCGCCTACATTGGAAACCACCTTAACAGGAGACGGAACGTTACTGTCGTCTGCCTTGATGGATTTGCCGTTGGCAGCAGCGTGAATGACCTTGTCCCGATTGGAAGCCATGACATCGATCATTTTCAATTCTTGTTGCAACACTTCGCGGTTGGTTTGGCCGGCGACGAAGCGCAAGCCAGAGCGGCCACCCCAGACGTCGTTGCCGTCGGTGGCACGGTAGCGGTTGTACCAGTGCCAATTCTTGTCGAGCACGGCATCCCGAATCCTAGCCAGCTTGCGTCCGCTGGCTCTTGGAGATTTACCGAACAGGCTTTTGTGGATGCCCCGTGCAAGTTGGTTGTTACCTTTGCTGGTCAAGTGGATGCCGTTGATCGTCAGCGGTAATTTGCTGCGTTCGTAGAGATCTTGAGAAAGGTCAAACAAATCGACAAATTCCACTCCTTTTTCATTGGCAACCTGACGGGTAACCTCAGCGTACTTGGCCAGGCGCTCGTTGTTGGCAGAACCGTCCGGCAGATTGGCCTGGCCAAGGTTCTCGTGGGCAATCGGCGAGAAGAGCACGATGGTCGGCGCGCCCTTATCATTGTATTTCTTGCCATTTGTTTCATCGATCCACTTGGTCAAGTCGGCGCGGTATGCGTCCGGGCTGTTGTCGAACGACTCGTTGTAACCCCATAACGCAAGGATCACGTCCGCCTTGGAAATCTCGAGATACGCGTCGGCACTCGGGAACCCGCTGTTGCGCGGCCGGTTGTTCACCTTGTCGCCGCCGAAGCCGTGATTGCGGAACACCAGTTCCTTGTCGGGCATGGCGGCTTGCGCGTAGCTCTCGAGCCAGCCGTGGTGCTGCATGCGCTCCGCGAGCGCGTTGCCGATGAGGACGACATGGTCGCCCTTGTTTAACTCCAGCGCTTGGCTCGTCGTCATGCCAAGCACGGCGGCCGCAGCCAAGCCGAGTAGCCGTATTTTAGTGTTATGGATTCGTAGGTTCATCATCTCTAAAAATGTTATTCAGTATATTCTCGCCGGAAAAACGCGGGAACGTCCCCATCCGCCTCGGGGAGACAGACGCCCTTGCCGTTGAAACATTCAAACGGGGCGGGAGTGTTACCAGCCATCTCCCCAGGAGTAAACCGCGAAAACCGCGCCTCAATTCACCCAAACACCCGCCGGAAAAGGTCGATGCTCTTGGCCACGCCTTCGTCAGCCGGGGCTTTGCCCTCGAACTCCAGCGACACGTAGCCGGTGTAGTTCACGCTCCGCAGAATCCTGGCCACACGCTCGTAGTCGAGATCCAGCGTGTACCACTCGCCGCCGCCGTAGTAGGTCTTGGCCTGCACAAAGTCCGCCTTGGGGGCAATCTTCTCCAGCTTGGTGTACGGATCCTCGAGGAAGTTGCCGGTGTCCATCAGCAACCCCAGCCACGGCGAGTCGATGGCGTTGACGATGCGCAGCAGCCCCTCCGGCGAACGGGTGAGGCCCCAGTGGTTTTCCAGCGCAAGCATCACGCCGCACTCGGCGGCCTTGGGCAGGCATTTCTCGATCGAGTCGATGCACCACTTGAAGCCGTCGTCCAGCGTGTGGCCCGGCAGCAACGGCTCCTTGCCGCGCAGCTCCATCAACTTGTCGAACGACTTCACCGTGCCCCAGCGGCCAGAGTTGAGCCGGATGCACGGGATGCCCATGCGGTACGCCAAGTCGATGCACTTCTTCGTGTGCTCAATGTGTTTGTCGCGCACAGCGGGATCGGGATCGACAAAGTCCTGGTGAATCGACAGGCAGATCAAGTCGACGCCGTTCGTGAACGCGTGCCGCTTGAGCTTCTGCAAATAGCCGTTGTCCTCCGAGTCCATCTGCCGGTGGAGGATGTCCACCCCTTCGACACCAAGCCGCGCCGTCTTGTCGATCACCGTCTCGATGGACACCTTCGGGTCGCGGAAATGCCAGTACGAATAGGACGAAATGCCAAGCTTGATGCGCTTGGCCGATGGCGCGGCGGCGTTGGCCAAGCGCGGGAAGCCGGCGGTGCCTGCCACGGCACCAAGCGCGGCGGCCGTTCCGATGAAATTTCTGCGGGTGAGAGCAGTCGATGAGTTGTTCACGGGCGGCAAGTATTGCGATGCCCTTGGCCAATGTCGAGGCCGCTTGGCCAAGCGGCAGGCTTGACGCGGCCAAGGGGCAAACCTACTCTCCCGCCGCTCTGGCCGAGCCGATTCCCGGTGGCCAAAGCCCCCAACTTTTAACGAAAGATTCCTGTGGAAGTAACCATTACAGACCTGTCCCCGTGCAAGAAACAGCTCCGCATCGAGATCGACGCCGAGACCGTCAACGCCAAGTTTGACGCCGTGGCCAAGGACTTCCGGCGGCACGCCCATCTGCCCGGTTTCCGGCCCGGCAAGGCGCCGTTGGCCAACGTCATGCGCTCCTACGGTGACAAGATCGGAGAGGAAGCCAAGCGTACCCTCATGTCCGACAGTTATGCCAAGGCTCTTAAAGAGAACGAGCTTCGCCCGGTGATCATGCCTGAAGTCGAGGAGTTGCAGTTTGGCCACGGCAAACCGTTCCAATACCTTGCCACACTTGAAGTCACCCCCGCCTTCGAAATGCCGGAGTACATCGGCATAGAAGTCGAGAAGGAGCGCCGCTCCGTCAACGATGCGGACATCGCCAAGGCGCTGGACACCCTGCGCGAGCAGCGAGTCAGCTACGCGGACATGGATCGCCCCGCCGTGGAGGAAGACTTTATTGTGGTCAACTTCACTGGCACAATTGATGACAAGCCGATCACCGATCTCATCAAGGTTGCCCGTGGCCTAACTGAACAGAAAAACTTCTGGCTTCACAAGACACAAAACCCGCTGATCCCCGGCACTGTCGAGGCCTTAATCGGATCGAGCAAAGGCGACAAAAAAACCGTCACTGTCACAATCCCTGACGATTTCGTCTACGAGGAGATTGTCGGCAAAGAAGCCAAGTACGAGATCGAAGTCGTGCAGGTGAAGGAAAAATCCCTTCCCGAACTTGACGACAAATTCGCCAAGGGCTTTGGTGCCGAGAGCATGGACAAGCTGCGTGAAGGAGTGGAGAACGACCTTAAAAATGAGCTCGAGTATTCAAAGAAAAAATCGATCCGCAACCAATGCGTGGACAAGCTGCTTGGCGCCGTAAACTGCGATCTTCCCGAAACGATCGTCAACGAGGCCACTCGCGCGGCCGTACACAACATCGTCCAGCAAAACCATCAGCGCGGTGTAGGCAAGGAGATCATCGAGGAAAATAAGGACAAAATTTACGCCAACGCAAAGACCGACGCCGAGGTGCGCGTCAAAGCCAACTACATCCTTTCAAAAATTGCCGAAAAGGAAGGCATCAAAGTCACCGACCAGGAACTCAGCCGGCAAGTCGCCGCCATGGCGGCACAGCAGAAGATCAAACCGCAGAAACTGGCACAGCAACTCAAGGACAACGGTACCCTCTACCAGGTTCAGGCGGAAATCATGAACGCCAAGGTCATCGATTTGCTTGAGGAAAAAGCCAAGGTCACCGAAATCGACCCCAAGCCGGAGGCGGAACACGCCCACTCCCACGAACACGGCGAAGGCCACGATCACTCCCACTAAGCCAAGCGCGTAG
>Ga0207963_1001956_pt1 | contig 10588 bp, 10 predicted proteins | sample Knorr_S15_td_NAD_FD_185604 | JGI IMG/M metagenome (GOLD analysis project Ga0207963, IMG submission 185604) | Marine microbial communities from Southern Atlantic Ocean transect - Knorr_S15_td_NADW_ad_2500m_LV_A (SPAdes) (version 2) | ecosystem: Environmental > Aquatic > Marine > Oceanic | place...
CCAGCAGAGGCTGAACAGAACTTCTATGCACAGCGCGACGTGCTCGATATGGTCGCGTAAAATGAAGCTACAGGTCTCCGGTAAAACCGGGGCGATTCATTCCATCAAAGATATAGCTCATCAATGCTGGCGAAATCCCCATTGGAAGATCCCACCGAGGGACGATTGTCCCTGCCTTGGGATCGCGCCCGAACCAAAGCCACGTAAACATCATATAAGCAAAAACGGCCGCAAAGCCGTAGATCAAGACGACCCATCCCAGATTGTCCCGCCACCACCAGTCTGACAGTTGCGCGGTGGTTGGAGGTGCAACAGCGCCCTTGGGGAACTGTACCATGATCGTCAGCCCTTCGAATGGATCAAGAGCGTGGGTGGTCTCAAACGTGGCACCGCGCCCGGATACTGTCGCGACCGCATCGGCCAACTTTCTGCCGCGGGAACCGGTAAAGGCTATCGGTTCAAAAGGCTGTGCGCCGCTCGACAGGATGACGTGCGCAGATGCACTCAGGATCGGGAAACTCCACTCGTCGCCAGTGACGTTCCAGCGCAATCTGTCGCTCGCGTCTCCGAAGATAATCTGTCGGTCGGTCAAATAGCGGATCTGGTAGGTGTGGTTGCCGGTCGAAACGAGCTGAAACTGATCACCGATGCGAATCTTGGTGCCCAGATCGGTGTCAGTTGCCTCCCATGGTTCATCCTCCCCGTTGCGTGTGACCGAAAGGATCTCGAAGCTTACCTTGTATCGCGTGCCGTCCGGCGTAGTGACATATTGCGGGAAGTCGCGATAAATCCCGTGCTGGATATCTGTTCCATCGGCATTCACTTTGATCGTTTCGGTCACATCAAGGACACCATCCTCCCGCACGAGGATATCGGCGTTGAAAGATCGGATCACGTCGCCAGCGTGCGCCCCGTAGGCCCAGATAGAAAGTAATACAGCGGCAAGGACGCGCGCGATGTGCTTGGTCACAGCGTTAAAATCCAACCGTTGGGAGTCTGCGATCCGCGGGCTCTTCGATCTCGAAGAAAGCACTTTGTTCGAAGCCGAAGCTTTTGGCGACCAGATTGGAGGGGAAGCTTTCGACCTTGATATTCAGATCTCGCGCCGCGCCATTGTAATAGCGGCGGGCCATTTGGATCTCACTCTCGACAGTATCAAGGTTAGCTGCCAGATCGCGGAAGTTATTGCTTGCCTTTAAGTCCGGATAGGCTTCGGCCAAGGCAAACAGCTTTCCGATGGCCTGCCCCACCAAGTTTTCGGCGCGTGCACGTTTTTGCACATCAGAAGGGTTCAGGGTGGCCGCCGAATTACGGGCTGCAACGATCTCGTCAAAGGTGGCGCGTTCGTGCGCGGCGTATCCTTTTACGGTTTCGATCAGGTTGGGGATCAGATCTGCGCGTCGTTTCAACTGGACATCGATACCGGACCACCCCTCTCGAACGCGCTGACGGGCGCGCACAAGCGCGTTGTACAAAGAGATGAGCAAGACACCAGCAATCGCAACTACGGTAATAATAATCAGAAGCGTATTCAAAGGGTGGTTCCTATTCCAAGTGGAGCATTCAGGGTTGGGGCAAGTGGATCAGAACCGGCAATCGGGCAGGGCAGTCGCGTCAAAACCCCCTTCCACGGGCTCGTCGAAACTGGCATCTATTCTGATCGGATCGAAAGGGGCATAGTCTTGGGCGTCGGGGGAAAGCCGGACGACGTAGTGACAACTCGATCTGACGATGGTCGCACCCTCATTGGTTTCCATCTCTACAACGACGGGCACCGCCGAGACCTCTGTACCGACACCAGCGCTGGTGAATCCCAGTTCGAAGCGCAGGTTAATGCTGCGGATATCCTGGAATTTGTTGCGAAACGCATTGTAATCAGCGGCAAGCTGGTTCGCATCTTTTTCGGGAGTGCCTTTAAGGGTGTAACTGAAAGCGCGTGCCAACTGCCCCGTGCCGATTGCGTTGTAGTAAGACTGGACGAGATCAAGCGCTGTTGATCTATTGTCGTAATACGTTGATGCGGCGGTCAGGTGTAGCGCGGGTTCCTTAGCTTGTGCCTGGGTGTACGGCAGCACCGCGCATAACCCTGCGCAAAGCAGTGGGCGGAACGCTTTTCGGATATGCATGGGAGCACCTTCTGAAGAAAATGTTTTCAGAAGAGATGTTTATAAGTTGTTCGTTTGTCCACAATGGGCAAAAATTTTTAGCCCAGATATGAGTTGAGAGCGGCGCGGTCGATGCTGTTGTGCGCCCCTCTGAAAAGCGAAACTAGATAGATCATGATCCAGACTGCCGATACCGCACCTTCTTATGACGCAGCGCAGCTTATTGCGCGCCCGATGTTCTGGGAGGCGCTGAAGGGAGAGGCAAGCGATCTGTTGAAGGTCCACGCCGTTGCTCCAGAGGTCGTGCATTACCTCGCCGATATACGGCACTGGATCTTGATCCATATGGCGATTGCCTTGCATTTCGAACGCAAGATTGACCCGGCTGCACCGCCCTTAACGCCGAAAAAGCTTCTGACCGAACTGGCTGGCACGGGGATCGCCAGTCGCAATACTGTGCAGTCCTTCTTGCGAGAACTTTTGCGAATTAAGCTGACAGAACCGCCGAAAACCGGGACATTGCGCCAGCATGCGACTGAAGTCTCGGCAAAAAGCGAAAAGCTTATGTTTGTCTACATCGACATCCACCTTCGCGCGCTCGATATGGTTGATGGGGGCGGGCGTAGTGCACTCTTTAACCGGACCCCGACGCTTTTGCATAAGCTTCAACCCGCTTTCGCCCGCAAAATTTGTTTGAACCCTGCGTGGTACAATCCGCCGGCAATGGTCAACTGCTTTACCAATAGCGTCTCCGGCAGCAGCATCTTGCATGAAATGGTGCTGTCCACCCAATCCAACGAGCCGGATGGGTATGGCCGGTTCTGGCTCGGCACCGTGTCGACAGCGGGTTTGGCCGCACGCTACCACGTATCCGACGCTCATATTTCGCGCATACTGATAAAGGCACAGCAGATCGGCGGTATCGGCTGGGAAAACGAAAGGCGACGCGGGGCGTGCTGGCTGTCAACGACACTGCGCGACGCTTATCTTTTATGGCAGGCCGAAAAACTGGCTGCGTTATCGAGCGCGTTTAACCGATGCGTCAGCGCAACCGCATAGGGTCAACTTTAAATCGCTCGATGACACTTAGCTGCATTGAGCCTGAAGTATGAGAGCTGGTGGCGCGTTTATATACAAGGAAAGTTCAGGCCTTCTGCCAAGTTGTTAGGGTATGGGGAGCAACTGCGACTACCTACGATGAACCCTCTTCGATTCCGAACAGCGGGGAAACCGAAGATACGAAGCCACCTTAGGGATGGGGCGCTACGTACCTCATAGCTGCCCCGTGGACCTGTCGCGCTTTCGTGCCGCCCCAGGTGCTCGTTTAGGCCACCTTGCGTTCGAAAGCGACAGGGCTTTTCCAACCCAATGCTGAGTGTCGGCGTCGCGGATTGTAGAAGCCGTTGATGTACTCAAAGATCGCTATCTCAGCTTGCCTGCGCGTTTCCCATGACTGCCGCCATATCAGCTCGGCTTTTATGGTTTTGAAGAAGGTCTCGACGGCGGCATTATCATAGCAATTTCCCTTGCCAGACATCGACACCTTGAACCCGTGCTGGCGCAGGATCTTCTGGTAGTCGTGCGAACAATATTGCGACCCACGATCCGTGTGATGGATGCAGTCCTTGGGCGGCTGACGGAACGCGATGGCCATCTTCAAAGCCCTGATCGCAAGGTCGCGTTTCATCCGGTTCGAGACCGCCCAGCCAACTACACGCCGTGAATGCAAGTCCAATATCACAGCCAAGTACAGCCACCCCTCGCGCGTCCAAATATAACTGATATCGCCTGCCCACTTTTGGTTGGGCGCATCAGCGTTAAAGTCACGATCCAGCAGGTTTGGCGCGATATTGAACTTATGATTGCTGTCGGTTGTCGCCTTGTATTTACGAGTTCTTACGACCGATATGCCGTTCTGACGCATCAGCCTGCCTACGCGGCGGTGCCCTACATTCAGACCAATTTCCTTCAGCTCTTCGGTCATACGCGGCCTGCCACTCTCGGGACATTGCTGCGCAATACCCTGCCGTGCAGTGCATAACTGCCCAAACTGAGACGGGATTGTTCTTTCCCTCTCGGGACATCACTGCGTGATGCCCTGCCGGGCAGTGGATATGGGCCAGCGTGACCAAATCAGACCGCTGCCTGCGGCTGGCTGGACGGCTACGATGCGCCCGCAAACCACGCGGGCTGACTGCCATAACCCGGCACATCATATTGATGGAAAATGTTGTTCGGTGTTCTTCAATGAACTTAAACCTCACGGCTTTTGGCTCGCAAAGAACACCGTGGCCTTTTTTAACACTTCCCGCTCCTCCTTGAGAATGCGGTTCTCACGACGCAAACGGTCATTCTCTTCGGCAAGGCTAAGATCCTCTTTTGACACCACATCCGTGTCTCGATGTGCAGTGATCCATTTGTTCAGCGTCGACATGCCGACGCCCAGATCGTCAGCCACCTGTTTGCGCGTCAGTCCACTGGTTAGCGCGATACGCACCGCATCAGCGCGGAATTCATCTGTGCGTTTCAGTCCCATAGTTAGTCTCCTTTGTTGCAGTAGATGCTATCAAAGGAGCGGCATCAAACCGCGACAGGTCCACTAGATAACGTCGCCAATCGCCGGTCTGAGTGATGTCTGTACCATCCGCAACGGCTTCGGCTTCACAAATGAACCCTTTTACCTGCCGCCCGTCGGACAGATCGACAGTGCCGATACCAAGAGGGGCGGGAATGGCTTCCAGAAAGCTGCCGACCTTTTCAAAGGGCAGGGACCACAGTTCTACCGCAATGGGAGCACCTGATCCGGGGGTGCCTTTCACCAAGCCCGGCCTTGCAGGAGGGTCGCCGGCGAGCGCGTAGAAACGATAGCTATCGGTGGTCGTCGCTGCGCCGAGATAGGTCGCGCCCCGCTGGGTCAATTGATGGTTCAACGGGAGCCCGTGCATGTGAGCGCCGCAGACTGCGAGGATCAGACCGCCGGTCGCCGCAGCTTCAAGCGTGGGCGTGCCGTTGAACGGCCAACCCGTTGCGCCCAGGTTCCGCTTCCCTGCGGCCTCCAGTGCAAGACCTGAGGCGGCGATATCCGCATCTTTGCCCGCGGCTGCTAGCAATGTGACGCTGCCTGGACGGCCATCACTGCGCGCCGGCACGGGCACGGCGATACCGCACATATCCAGCAGGTTGACGAAGTTCGTATAGGTGCCGAAGTTCGAGTTCGGTCTGATGGGGTCAGCTTCTAGCTCGGCGACAGTGTGGAAGGTCGGGATGGTTGGCACGCAGAGCATATCCAAGCCCTCCAACGCGGTTTCAGCAATGCGCGACAGCTCTTTCAGACGGTACATGCCGCGAAACGCATCTGCGGCAGAAAGCGCTTCGGCCTTGCAAATGACCTGGCGCGTGACAGGCAGGATCGCCTCTGGGTCTGTATGCAAAAGATCTTCAATGACCGTATAACGCTCCGCGACCCATGCCCCTTCATAAAGCATATCGGCCACATCGTAGAGCGGCGTGAAATCGATCTCGCGTATCTCGGCGCCTTGGTCGCGCAGCAGGTCCACCGCTGCGTTGAACGAAACCTCTTGGACGGTGTCACCCGAAAAGCGGATGCTGTCACGGCTGGGGATGCCGATCACAGGGGCGGATTTTGGCGCGGCAAGGGGAGGGGCCGGGATGTGGCGTGCATAGGCATCTGCGGCGTCATAGGCGCAGGCGACAGTGAAGGCCGTATAGGCGTCCGCGACGGTAAGCGCGAAGATCGAGACCGTCTCGACCGACCGGCACGCGGGCACGACACCCGTTGCAGATAAGGCACCGAGGGTTGGTTTCAGGCCTACAATATTGTTCAGCGCTGCCGGCACCCGCCCGGACCCTGCGGTATCGGTGCCGAGCGAGAAGGCGACAATACCATGGCCTACCGCCACGCCCGAGCCGCCTGAGGACCCACCGGGCACAATTTCAGGATCGATAGAATTGCGCGGCGCGCCATAAGGGGTGCGGACGCCCACAAGCCCTGTCGCAAATTGGTCAAGGTTGGTTTTCCCGATGAAAATTGCCCCCGCCTCGCGCAGTTTGGCGACGACGAAGGCGTCTTGCGTGGGGGTATAGGCATAGGCAGGGCATGCGGCGGTTGTCTCGTACCCCGCGACATCGATGTTGTCTTTCACCGCAAAAGGGACACCCCACAACGGTTTGGCAGGGTCGTATGGGCCCAGAGCCGCCGCCGCCGCTTGGGCGTCAGCCTCGCTTGCCATGGATAGAAAGATGCATGGGTCGTCCACTTCACGCAGTCGGGTATAGACTTGGGCGATGATTTGTTCAGGCGACACACCGCGCGCATAGGCCGCGTGAAGGTCTGGGATGGTCATCGCAATATCGGTCATAGGAGGCTCTTTTGTAGTTGCACTGGGGTCATCGTTGCGGGCCGTACCGCTGACGTGTCTCAGTCGTCCTCTGTTGCGCTGCGGAATTCAAATGCTAAGAATTCACAAAAGCGGTGCAAAAAATGCATCATCATGGGTCAGAAGGTCTTTTCTATGAAACATCTGCAAACTTTCCGCTTCATCGAGGCAGTGTCGCGCGCGGGCTCAATCCGGAAAGCGGCGGACGATATGAACATCACGGCCTCTGCCCTGAACCGTCGGATCCAGCGGTTCGAAGAAGAGTTTGGCGTCGAAATTTTTGAACGCCTGCCGCGTGGTGTGCGCTTGAACCCGGCCGGTGAGTTGCTGATGCAGCATTTCCTGATGCAGGAGTCCGACTTGCGGCGGGTGAGAAGCCAAGTGGCTGATCTGTCCGGCGAACGACGGGGGCATGTGACGGTGGCCTGCTCTCAGGCGCTGATCCCGTATTTTATGCCTGCGCATACCGCAGCTTACCGGCGTGACCATCCGGGGGTGTCTTTTTCTGTGCAAGTGCGTGATCGCGAAGACGCAGAGCGCGATCTGGCCGAGTTCAGAAGCGATCTGGCCTTGGTCTTCGAGCCTGTCCATATGGTAGACCTCGATGTGCTGATGCGTATCCCTCAGGTCATCCATGCCATCATGAAACGGGATCACCCTTTGGCGTCTAAGCCCGAGGTACGATTGCGCGACTGTCTGGATCAGCCGCATGTCATCCCGTCCCGCCGGTATGGGGTGCGGGCTATGCTAGATGATGCCGCGGCGCGGGGGTCGCGCCCGCTACGCCCCATTGCCACATCCGACAGTTTCGAGTTCATGCGCCACTATGTGCTACATGAGGATGCCATCGCATTCCAGATCCCCATTGGCCTGGATATGGAGCACTGCGGCGAACTGACTTCGCGCCCGCTGTCGTTACGTGACGTCGCGGCGGGTAGTCTGGTCCTGTGTCAGTTGCGCGGTCGGACCTTGCCCGTGGCGTCCGCCCGTTTCGGCTTGGCGCTTGCCACGGCATTGGAACAATTTTCTGACGACTAGCCGGCGACATCGGCGCGACCGCACAGCGAGTGATGCATTTTTTGCACCGGTTTGTGGAATAATGAGCAGACGTAATCATCGCTGAGATTTTGTAGTCATTGAATCACCTCATATGCGCTCTCTCCTCCCAGGGCGGCGCATCATCATTGGAGATTTGAATGACACATGCACCGTTCCTGAACCGCCGTGGTTTCCTTGGTACTTCCGCCGCTTTGCTGGGCACTGCCGCCGTCGGTGGTCTGGCCCGTCCCGCAATGGCGGCCGACCCTTTGACCGTGGGGTTCATCTACGTGGGTCCGAAAGACGATTTCGGCTATAACCAGGCCCATGCCGAAGGGGCAGCGGCGGTCAAGGCAATGTCTGGCGTGGTCGTGCTGGAAGAAGAGAACGTTCCCGAAAGCCAGGACGTGCAGAACTCAATGGAATCGATGATCAATTTTGACGGGGCCAAGCTGATCTTCCCCACGTCCTTCGGCTACTACAAACCTCATGTGCTTGAGACAGCGCCGAAACACCCTGACGTGCGCTTTCAACATTGTGGCGGCCTGTGGTCCGAAAATGACCCGTCGAACGCCGGGTCCTACTTTGGCTATATCGGCATGGGGCAGTATCTGAACGGCGTTGCCGCAGGTCATGCGACCAAGACCAAAAAGATCGGGTTTGTCGCGGCCAAGCCGATCCCTCAGGTGCTCAACAATATCAACTCCTTCCTATTGGGTGCGCGTTCGGTTGATCCCACGATCGTCTGTCAGGTGATCTTTACCGGTGAATGGTCGCTTGCTGTCAAAGAAGCCGAAGCGACCAATGCCTTAGCAGACCAAGGGTGTGATGTGGTGACCTGCCACGTCGATGGGCCGAAGGTGATCTGTGAAACCGCTGTTTCGCGCGACATTTTTGTTTGCGGTTACCACGCCGACCAGACGCCGATTGCAGGGGACAAATACCTGACAGGGGCGGAATGGAACTGGGCCAATGTTTATACCGACATGGTGGCCAAGACCTTGGCAGGGGAGCCGATCCCGAACTTCGTGCGCGGCGGGCTGGCGGACGGCTTCATCAAGATGAGCCCCCTCGGCCCCGCGGTCAGCGATGCGGCGCGTGCACAGTTTGAAGCCACGAAAGCAGAGATCGAGGCAGGCGGCTTTGCCGCGATCAAAGGACCGCTGAAAGACAACAAAGGCAATGTGATCGCCGCCGAAGGGGAATCCTTTGTGGAAACCGATGTCGCGATCGAGAGCATGGACTACCTTGTCGAAGGCGTGATCGGGTCCACAAGCTAAGATGACTTTGGTTGCTCAAGCTGAAAAGCCCGCGGCCACTGCGGCGCGGTCCTTTATCGGGATCGCGCCGCGGGCCGAGGCTGTGGTGATCCCGATCTGTGCTTTGCTGGCCGGTTTCGCGTTATTTAGTATCTTTTTGCTGATGGTCGGGAAATCCCCGGTCACGTTTTACCAACTGGTCTGGAAGGCGGGATTCTCGTCTGCTTTCTCGTGGCAAAACACGCTGTCGCGCGTGGCACCTCTGGTGCTGGCGGCACTGTGCGTCGCACTTCCCGCGCGGCTGGGGCTTGTTGTTATTGGCGGCGAAGGTGCGATCGTCCTGGGCGGGCTTGCCGCCGCCGTTGCAGGCACCGCCGTTGCGGGGATGCCCGCCGCTTTTGGCATGGCCACAATGGCGATTGCCGCGATGATCGTCGGCGGTGTCTGGATCGGTGCCGTGGGCGCGTTGCGTATCAAACGGGGCGTGAACGAAACCATCGCATCCCTGCTGATGGCCTATATTGCGATTGCCCTGCTAAACCACTTTGTCGAGGGGCCGTTCCGCGATCCGGCATCGCTCAACAAACCCTCCACGGTGCCACTGACAGAGAGTTTGCGCGTCGGGGATATGCCGTTTTTGCCGTCGCATTGGGGCATTCTTGCGGGCGTGCTTGCCTGCCTCTTTGCATGGGTCTTGATTGAACGCACAACGCTGGGGTTTGCCGCGCGTATTGCGGGTGACAATGTGCGTGCCGCGCAGGTGCAAGGGTTACCCGTCGGGCGTCTGGTGATCGGTTTTACCGCACTTGGCGGTGCCTTTGCAGGGCTGGCGGGTTATTTCGAAGTGGCGGCGGTGCACGGCTCTGCAAACGCTTCGCTGATCGCGGGCTATGGCTATACCGGTATCCTGATCGCCTTTCTCGCGCGGCATAACCCGTTGGCGATCCTGCCGGTTGCGGTTCTGTTCGGCGGGTTCGAAGCCTCTAGCGGGTTGATCCAGCGGCGTATGGAACTGCCCGATGCGACGATCCTTGTCTTTGAAGGCATCGTGTTTCTGGTGATCCTGCTGAGCGAGGCGCTGTACGGGCGGGTGCCAATCTTTACCGCTGCATATTGGGAGAAACGCTGATGGAACAGGTAGATGTCGGCCTTTGGGGCGTTCTCATCGCCATACTGGGCGGTGCCATCCGCGTCTCGACTCCGTTCATATTTGTCTCGCTGGGGGAACTGCTGACCGAACGTTCTGGTCGGTTCAACCTTGGGCTGGAAGGGACATTGGTCTTCGGCGCGATGAGCGGCTACGCCGTTGCTTACGAGACCAACAGTGCGTTTGTCGGCGTTTTGGCGGCGGCTGCGGCGGGGGCCTGCTTTGGGTTACTGCACGGGTGGATCTGCAAGTTCAAAGGGGTGAACGACATTGCTGTGGGCATCGCCATGATGCTGCTTGGCATGGGGCTCGCCTTCTTTTTTGGCAAACCCTACATCCAGCCGCAGGCACCTGATCTGCCTGCGATCAGCTTGGGCTGGTGGTCGGATATCCCGCAGCTGCGGGCGGCACTTGAGGTAAATGTGTTGTTCATCGTCGGCGGGCTGCTGGCGCTTGCCATTGCATGGATGCTGCGTACCACCCGCATGGGGCTGCGCTTGCGCGTGGTCGGGGACAGTACCGATGCGGCGCGTGCCATGGGGTTAAGCCCCGATCGCATCCGGCTGCTAGCAACCGGCGCAGGCGGGGCGTTGGCAGGCGTCGGCGGTGCCTATCTGTCGCTTTATTATCCCGGCAGCTGGA
>Ga0207963_1001965_pt1 | contig 10561 bp, 8 predicted proteins | sample Knorr_S15_td_NAD_FD_185604 | JGI IMG/M metagenome (GOLD analysis project Ga0207963, IMG submission 185604) | Marine microbial communities from Southern Atlantic Ocean transect - Knorr_S15_td_NADW_ad_2500m_LV_A (SPAdes) (version 2) | ecosystem: Environmental > Aquatic > Marine > Oceanic | place...
AAACGTTCCAGTTTCCAGTATCTCCTTGCCTGTTCATGCTTCGTGACTATATTAGAATACATCATAAGCCGCCTGCCCAGAAACAAATAGTTGCAAATCGGGGGGCTAAGGAAAGGGGATAAATTCAGTTGCTTCTGGTTAAATCAATCCGGCACTATTTGCTATTCAAAGTTAGTACATACCAAATAAGGACAATTACATGAAACGCTTTTTGCTTGGTTTTTTCGCCATACCAACGCTATTGGTCTCGGCCGCGGTTAGCGCTCAGCCAGAATATGTCACCATAGAGATGGAAATCGACGTTGCTAAACCGGCCACAGAGGTGTGGGCCATGGTCGGGGGCTACTGTGATATCAGTGAGTGGCTGGGTATCGACTGCGAGCTCACTTTCGGAGACGGTGACATGGGGCACTGGCGGGTGGTCGTATAGTGGAAATCATGGTTGCCCAAACCGAACTCTCCTATGGCTATACCCAACCGGCACAGGAAGGCGCATTCTATAATCTCTACCATGGCTTCATGGAAGCCAGGCCTGTTAGTGCTACCAGCTCAAAGCTTTACTACACACTGGTTCTAGATGTCTCCAATCTGGCCGATCAGGCCGCCAAGGATGCCGACATCGCCAGGCGGCGTGCGACTTTCGAAAGGGCCCTGGGGGCCATGAGGGATCTGGCTGAAAAGTAATATACGGGGCCAGGTGTCCCTCTGTAGTGGAAAGAGAATAAGGAAGTGGCCAGGCCTCTATCTGTCACCCGCAGATGGAGACCTGGCCCTCTACTCTGTTCTCTGCTCTACCGTACCGAGTACTTGGTAAAAGCACCACCCGCCGAGGCCAGCGAATTCGGTCCTTCGGCAGCATAGACGTTACCGTCGGCGTCAACCGCAACACCTTCACCGGCAGCGCCCTGGTAAACCCGGTTTTCCTGCTCGTGGGGTGGGATGAAACCGATGATGCGGTCCTCGTCTATGTGTCCGATACGGACGCCATTCCTCCAGCCCACGTGGCCGGTTGGGCTAGACTCGGAGTCGATCGCATACACCATGTCATCGGCGGTGATGTAGAGGCCGCTGATGCGACCATACATGTAGCGTGACTCGAGATAGTTGCCCTGCTGGTCGAAGATCTCGATGCGGTGATTGCCACGATCGGCGACCCAGAGGCGACCCTGGGAGTCGAATTCCATGGCATGGGGCGTGCGGAACTCACCGTGGCGTACGCCGATCTGTCCCCACTCCGTTAGGCGCGTGCCATCGGGGGAGAACTTGATGATCCGTGCCGTGGAGCCTGCCGCCAGACCCTCCGCCATGGCCGCATTGCTGGTCATGCCCTGACCATTGTGACCATCAGAGACATAGATACTTCCATCGGGTCCGACGATGACATCATTGGGTTGGTTAAACTGGTTTGGCCCGCTGCCCGGTTGTCCGGCGGTGCCGAGGCTCATGAGCAGTTCACCCGTGGAGCTGAACTTGTGTACCTGGTGGCCCTTGGTGCCGGACGCGTTATTGGCGAAGTCCGTCACCCAAACATTGCCATCGTCATCCACGTGGATGCCGTGAGGCGTCATCATGATGCCGCCGCCGAAGTTCGCCAGCATCTCACCGGTGTTGCGGTCAAACTTGAAGATTGGATCGACGGGGTTGCTATCACAGTTGATGGGCACGTCACCGCCAAAACTGCCCGCACCGCAGCGCTCGTAGGCCCAGATGTTGCCATCGATAGGGTCGATGTCGATGCCGGCGGTTGATCCCCACTCTCTTCCAGCGGGCAGATTGCCCCAGTTCTTGCTGATGATCGGCGCCGGATTCGGCACGCCTTCACCGGAAATGGGATTGCCCATGGCCGTGGGCATCGATGCGGTCGTTGCTGGCGCAGTCGATGCTGGTGCGGCCGATGGAGTCGCGGGCCCGGGGTCGGAACAAGCTGTCAGCAGGCCGGAAACGGAAGCAAATAGCGCGTATAGAAAAAAACGTGAGTAAGACATGGCAGCTCCTTTATTTAGAATTGTTGTCGATAGGCAGTGTGCATTGGAAGAATAAAAGCAATATTGGCTAGAGTCTATGGCATTTTCTTACAATCCTGGTCTTTGCTGTTGCAAATGCATGGTCAGAAACCGGCAAATGGTGTGTGAAGCAATGATTCTGTATTGTATTTTTATCCTCCAGAGATAGAAGCTAATTGCATAGTAAATGGGGTCAGGGTAAAAATACAATACAGAATCATTGCTCAGACCCCATATTTTACATTTGAGTTTACCATGAAAACTGCCATCGCTCTGTGCGTCAACCTCGCTTCTGCATGCATTTGTGCCTCGATCTTCGCAGTCGAGATTCAGCTACAGAACTTCGATCCCACGGCCGGCTTCGATCTGGACACCCGGGACGATGGTCTGGTCATTAGCTGGGATTCACCGGAAGGCAGGGCATTCATCGATCTGCAGGTCATACCCCGGAGCGGCAACAATGCCGCCGCACCCCTGATTCGGGCCATTGGCATTGATGGCGAGGCTGCACTGGAAGGCGTGGATCCCAACTATCTGCTGTGGGTGGGCGAAAGGGATCTGGCATTACGGGATGGCTGGTTGATTTTCTTCGACCGGGTGCCGACGCGTCCTTATGCGGTCGAGAAAGCTTACCTAAAGCCGGAAACTATCACCGTTTCCACCGCTGGTGACCGCGCCAGCATAGTATTCGATGGTCTCGCCAGCGCCCACTTCTCTGGCTCGCTGGCCTTCATTCTGTATCCCGACAGTCCCTTCGTGCAGATGGAAGCGCGGGTATCCACCGACAGACCCGCCACCGCATTTTTGTATCACGTCGGGCTCGCCAAGGCAGAGACCGTCGGTCACCGGATCGACTGGATCGACGCCCTGGGGAAATCCCAATCCGCGCCGGTAACTAGAGAAACCGCCAAGGTTTACCAGAGCCGGTACCGTAGCATGGCCTTGTCTTCCGATACCGGTTCGCTGGTGATTTCCCCGTTCCCTCATCAATACCTCTACCCCCTGGATTTTGCCGACAATTTTGGCTACAACTGGGCCGGCGATGAATACCTGGACATGATCGATGGCTTCGCCTGGGGTGTGCGTCAGCCTCCGATGGGAGACAGGCGTTTCGTGCCCTGGGTCAATGCTGAACCAGGCACAGAACAAAAACTCGGCGTCCTGCTGTTTGTATCGAAACTCTCTGGCCACGACAACCTGGAAGTAGTGAAGAGCTACACGCGCAACGACAGTTTCAAAGCGCTGCCCGGCTACAAGACCCTGTCCAGTCACTACCATCACGAGCATTCTCTGGATTTTATCAATCAGCAGCGGCGGCAGAATACCAGTGGCATTCCCGAGGGACTGGAGGACCCCGACTTCGTCAAATTTTTCAAGCGCATGGGCGTGGATATGGTACACATGGCCGAATTTCACAACGGTCGTACACCGAATCTGGATACCGCTGAACGCCTGGCCCAGTTGGATGTCATGCACTCGGAATTCGCACGCCTGTCCGACGATGATTTTCTGTTGATTCCCGGCGAGGAACCCAACGTTCATTTCGGCAGTCACTGGCTCAGCATGTTTCCGAAGCCCGTCAACTGGGTGTTGAACCGTAATAATGACCAAGCGTTCAAACAACAAATGGACGGCTACGGCAGCGTCTACCATGTCGGTAGCAGCGCGGACATATTGGCCATGCTGGAAGCCGAATCGGCACTGGCCTGGACTGCCCATCCCCGGGTGAAGGGCTCTACCGGCTACCCGGACAATTACCGGCAGCAGGCGTTCTTCAAGAGTGATAGGTTTCTCGGCGGTGCCTGGAAGGCCATGCCGGCGGATTACTCGCGAGACACCCTGGGTTGGCGGGTGCTGGACCTGGAAGATGACATGGCCAACTGGGGTAACCGGAAATATATTCTGGGCGAAGTGGATATCTTCAAAATTTACGAAGATTACGAGCTGTTCGGCACCATGAATGTAAACTACCTGAAACTGCACAGCATTCCGAAATTTGAAGAGGGCTGGCAACCAGTCGTCGATGCACTAAGCGCCGGCGCCTTCTTCGTCACCACCGGTGAAATTTTAATACCCGATTATATGGTGGCGGGCAAGGCCAGCGGTGAGACTATCGATGGTTCGGCCGGTCTGGCCAGTGTCACATTGAAGACAGGCATCGAGTGGACCTACCCCTTGTCACATATGGTGGTTGTTAGTGGGGATGGCAGTGAGGTTTACAGACAGCGGGTTGATTTGTCGGATACCACGGAATTTGGCGCGCGTGAGATCGAATTGGAGATGGATCTTGACGGGCGACTCTGGATTCGGATCGAGGTCTGGGATATTGCTAGGAATGGGGCGTTTACTCAGCCGGTTTGGATAAATAATTAGGCAGGACTGATTTACCTAAGTACGCAAATCAATCCACAATTTCGACGAGGAATTGTCAAAGACCCTCTTGACTGTCAGAGCTGAGTTGCCGTTGCCCGGCAGGATACTCGTTTAGCTGCAGTACATAGGCAGTAACGTCCGCATACTCGGCAAGGCTCAGGCTGTTCGGCGCACCATCGGGCATGGTCTGGCGGATCGTATCGAACAGGTTGGCCACGGGCAAACCGGCCCACCTGAAACTGAAAGCTTCCCCAAGCAACGAGGGGGCAGCACCCTGGCCGGCCACTTCACCGGGGTTCTCGGAGTGACAGATCACACAGGATCGAGTGAACACCTGTCGACCCCGTGTGGCCTGGGCATCCGTGTAGAGACCTTCCCCTGCAACTTGCTCGCGGCTGCGGTCTCCTGCCGTCAGGGCCAATGAGATCAGTTCCGGCGGATTGCCGCCGATTGTCAGTGCGATGTATTGCCTGCCGTCGATCATGTATGTCATCGGAGTGCCGATGGCGCCCCGCGGCAGGTCCACCGACCCCAGCTCCTCACCGGTGGCCTTGTCGAAACCGACCAGGCGTGGCCCGCCGTTGCTGCCACCTGCGGACAGGGCGCTGAACAGCAGGGTCTTGGTGAGTAAAGGGCCGCCTCTGCCATCGCCGCCGAGAGGCGGCAGGTCAAGATCTTTAAGCAGGGGATGATTGCGAATACGGTCGCCATTACCCATTGGTGTCATCCACACATGTTCGCCGGTATTCATATCGATGGCGGTCATGCGCGAGTAGGGCGGCTTCAGCAGGGGCAGTCCCATGGGCATTCTCGGTGTATTTTGATCGGCACCACTGGCGAGCCTTTGCGCCTCTGGCGCGCCATGGGTGTACCTGAGGGTACCGTCCTGAGGTGAATAGAAGGACATCACTCCGGAACGATTGATCGAGGGCACGTACAAAATACCTGTCTCAGGATCATGCGCGGCACCAGTCCAGCTGGCGGCGCCACCGCCGGTGGGTCGAAACAGCAGCCCCCTGATATTCTCGTCGGCGATCATCATCGGCGTGTAAAGTGGACCGAGTCGGAAATCCTGCACCGCCTCGATAGCCATCTGCCGTATCTCCGGTGTGAAGTCCACCAGATCATCTTCCACCACACCCTGGTACTCGAACGGTGCCGGTTTGGTGGGGAAGGGCTGGGTCGGGGAAGGCACTTCACCGGGTATGTTGCTGTCGGTAGCAACGGCACGTTCCTCGATGGGCCAGATGGGCTCCCCTGTGACCCGATCGAAGGCATACAGAAAACCCTGCTTGCTGACCTGGGCCAGGGCCTTGATGGGTTTACCGTCTACAACCACATCCAGCAGGTTAGGCGCGGTTGGAAAATCGTAGTCCCAAAGGCCATGGTGAACTGCCTGGAAATGCCAGACCTTCTCACCGGTCTCGGCGTTGACGGCGACGATGGTTTCGGCAAACAGATTGTCTCCCGGCCGGTGACCACCGTAGTAGTCGCCGGTGGCGGTGCCGGTCGGCAGGTAGACGATGCCCAATTCCTCATCGGCGCTCAGATAAGTCCAGACGTTAGCGTTTCCAGAGTATCTCCAGGAGTCGTCGTCCCAGGTTTCCACCCCCTCCTCATTTTCCAGAGGCACGGTGTGAAAGTCCCACTTGTGTTCTCCGCTGCGAACATCCCAGGCCCGCACCCAGCCTGGTACTGCCTCCTTATTAATACGGCGGTCGGCGATGGAGGAGCCGTGGATGACCACATCGCCCACGACGATTGGCGGCGACTGCACCGAATAGAGCATGGCGTTGAGATAGTCACGCTGTTGTCGGTCGGCGCGGGGCAGCGTCGCCGTGAGATCGATCCGACCATCGATGCCGAAACCCGCACAGGGATAACCGGTTTTGGCATCGACACAGATCAGATCGCCGCTACCGGTGCCCCAGAATATCCGCTCTTCGATCACGCCCGAGCTATTCGCCTCGGCACTGCGCCAGTAGGCCACCCCACGTTGACGCCAGGTGACAGTCATGGCGGTGGTGCCCTCCTCGTAGCTTTTCGGGTTGTAGACCCAGAGCGTCTCCCCGCTGCGAGCGTCTACCGCAACCCCTTGGGACAGTGCTGTATTAAAGTAGAGCACGCCGCCGATCATCAGCGGAGTGGCCTGAAAGGCAGAGTAATTCGGCGTGTTCTGGGTGCGGTAAAGCTCGTCGGTTTGGTCCTGCAGTTTCTGCACGACCTTGTCGACGGACGACCACCACTCACCACCATCGGCGGTACTCTTGCTCAGAAATCCGTCGACAGACTTCCAGCGCCAGGCGATCTCGAGTTCGGTGAAGTTGTCCCGGTTGATCTGGTCCAGGGGTGAATACTTGCTGCCCGCCTTGTCCGCACCGTAGGCTCGCCACTCGCCTATTGGCTCGCTTGCACCCAGCGAACTGCTCTGCTGAGCCACGGCACTGGGAATCGAGAATTCGCTAATATTCATCGACGCCACCAGGGCGATGACAGCGGCGAGTTTTAGCAGGAAGTAGCGCTTGCAGGGCTGAAGTTTCACGGCTTCTATGACCTCTCGAAAAATGGGTTCAGTGTAAAATCACGGTGCTGTGTTGCTACGCTCACCCCCGTCTAATGCCCTCACCGGCTAATCAATAATAGCCTGCTGCACCGCATTCTCAAAATCATACTGCGCCGGACCAAATGGTTGCTGCAACATGATCACGGCGGTCAGTTCTTCCTCTGGATCGGTCCAGGAGCGGGTACCGAAGGCGCCGCCCCAGCCGAAGGCGCCGCCGCTACGGCGTGCATTCGAGGTGATTGGATCGACGGTGACGCCGACGGTATAACCGAATCCCATGCCCTCCTGGCTACGCGAAAATCCCCTGTACAGGTCCCCGATCTGGTTGCTCGACATCATTCTTACAGAGCGGGGACTCAGCAAGCGATTACCAAACAACTCGCCACCGTTGACGAGCATCTGCTCGAATTTCAGATAGTCCCCGGCGGTGCTTGATAAACCGCCGGATGCAGAGAAATAGGTGGTAGGTGGACCATCGAAAAATCGTGACATGTCGCGATCGGCGATAACCACACGCCGGTTCTGATATTCCGGCGGCACACTGAAATAGGTACTGTTCATGTCCAGGGGCTGCAGGATTCGCTCACTGATAAATTGATCGAAAGGCATGCCCGCAACGATTTCGATAATGCGAGAGACCACATTCAGGCCGATGCCTGGGCTGTACTTCCAGCGCGCACCGGGTTGAAAGTCCAGTGCGACGGCGCCGTACTTGGGGATTTCACTGGCAATGGTGGCCCCAGGGTCCCGTGGAAAACGTCCGGCGATAGCCGTTCCCAGGCCGCCGCTCGCCAGCCCGGAGGTGTGTGTCAGCAGGTCATGAATCGTGATTTCCCGATTTGCCGGTACCAATCGATACTCGGGTATATCGTCCGAGCTCACTGAATAGGGGCTGATGTTGCCGCTGGGATTGGCCAGCACCGCCACCTGCATGTCGGCAAATTCGGGGATGTATTTCGAAACTGGATCTTCCGGTCGAATCAATCCCTCCTCGATCATCATCATCGCGGCGACCCCCAGCAGCGGCTTGGTGGAACTCATCATGATGAAAATTGAATCGTCCTGCATGGCTCGATCGTTCTCTACATCCATCAGGCCGTGGGTTTCGAAGTGAACGAGTTTGCCGCGTCTGGCCACTACGGTGACTGCACCCTGGATGTCGCCCGCATCGATGTGGCGCTGTATCACCGTGTTGATCCGCTGCAGACGTGCAGACGACATGCCGACCTCTTCGGGCGTAGCGGTTGGAATTTCGGCGGCTATTGCCAGGTTTGCGACTGCCAGGCAAAGCAAGGTGATAATCGTGCTGGAAATTTTCTGCATGTTTGCTGTGATCATAGTTAGCTCGCTTTTTTTGGTTGCTCTGTTGTATTGCCAGCCTAGCGCAGGCCGCCGCAATGTTGAAGGGCAGACGCTGCCAAATTAGCCCCGCAAGTAATCGTCAGTTCCATCCAACCAGTCGTCACGGCGCGGCGCCCACATGTCGATCTGCTCGACCTCGCCGACGCAGGTCGCCTGGTGCGGCACATCGGCCGGAATGACGACAACATCCCCGGGCCCCAGCATCATTTCCTTTGGATCGTCGCCACCGAACACAAAATGCATCTGGCCCTTGAGTATCTGGGTGATCTGCTCGTTGTGATGGCTGTGCATGGGCACCGTAAAACCATCGTCGAAGTAGATTCGCGCTACAGTCATCTTCTCACCCGTCACGATGCGACGTTTCATGCCGGCATTAACGGTCTCGAGTTCGATTTCTTGCCAATTGATTCGCTGTAAATTTTCACTGGTCATATGTGGCTGCCCGTTGCACTATGGGAATGGAGACGTCCGCGCCAATCATCGCGCCTGTGATTCTCTCATCCTCGCCGCCTGCAGTATCGAGGGCAGCGAGTAGTTGCCCTCATGGCAAGCGTACTCATAGATTTTTTGGCCCGGCGCCATTCTTCGTAAAGGGATCTCTGCCGTTACGGATCGACTGTAAATCCTGGGGTCGCTGAGGGTATAACTAAACAATAATTCGTCTGCCGATACAGAGGTATAGGTTTCAGTAATTTGAAGTTGCGCGGTCGATCTCAAGAAGAAGTTAGATTGCTCTGGTCTGAAATTCTTGCTGTGAATTACCAGGGAATCTCCCTCGTAGTGGGCAATAGAATCTCCCAGCCATTTATCACCCTGGTCTTCGATATGTTCGGTGCCGAGACGAATAACCCGAACCGCACTGAAGTACTCTGACAAGATAACCACGTAATTTGCATTCTGTACAATTTGGATATTGCGTATGGGATTGTCGCCATCGATAGCATTGGTGGCATTGAAGGTGAATAGCAGGGGCAGCTGCCCGCCAGAATTTAGACAACGCTCCTGTCCGGGTCGAATCTCAGGACCATCGTAGGGGCCAAATCCCTGGACCCTCCAGTCGGCACGAATGTCCCTGGCCCCTTCCAGGTAAGGCAGGCGCCCATTCGGCGGGTCGATAATCAGAGAGGTACGGTACTCGCCGCGTACACGGGAGACTATGATCGGTCGCGTTTCAAAATTCTGGTCGGCGAAGGCACCGACAATACCACCGCGGCGAGGCGCTGCCCTGTCGGGATCGATCGGCAGGGCCCTAAGATCATCGAGATCACGGGCAACCTGTTCCAGGGACATCGCTTCGTTCGTGGTGTAGCTTCTTTTTGTGCCCAGGGCTAGAGGACGTTGCAATGGTGTTTGTGATGGATTAGTCCATAAACCCTGTAAGTCTGGATAGCCATGCTCAGTCCGGGGGCTTACCCAGCCATCGGCGGCAAATGATTTTGCCGGCAACAGGAGCAGCGCAGAAATAGCAACTATCTGCAAGTAGTCGAATCCAGATCCAGCGTGTAGCTTCATGTTAGCGTGGCCCGTATGGGATAAGAGGCAACAGATTTATCTTTCACGAAAACCCTTGACACTTGAGTCTATGTTGAACCAAACCCAGGACTCAGCACAAGTAAGAAATTATTTTTGACAATCATTCCATATTGATGACTCATGATCTGCATTCGACCAGAGTCGATATCAGTGGTTTTCTGCAACAACCGTAATTCTTTCCAATTCTCCGGAATAATGAAGCCATGCGGGCTCCTATGCTAGACTGATCGTCGAATTAAGGGGGCAATGCTGGTTTATCAAAATTAAAGAACCGGAATCCCGTTATGGGTAATCTGTTTCAAGCGCTTAGGCGTCGAAGAGTAATTCGAGTAGTTGTGCTCAGCGTCTTGGTGGGCCAGGCGACGCTCTCGCTGTCCAGTGACGCCACCGCCCAGACCCCCACCGCGATCGAGTATCGCGCCTTACTCGACCAGTACTGCGTCACCTGTCACAACCAGTCGGTGGTGGATGACCCTAATGCACCCGCCAACGCCCTGTTGTCACAACTGCGTGCGGTGGGTTTAAAACTCGACGCCCTCGACCTGTCGGCGGTGGCTGCCAACGCCGACCACTGGGAGCCGGTGGTGCGTAAGCTGCGCGCCGGATTGATGCCCCCCGCCGGGCTACCCCGGCCCGATCCAGCGACGCTCGATGGGTTCCGCACCTGGCTCGAGACCCAGCTCGATGGTGCCACCGCGGCCCATCCCAACCCGGGACGGACGGCCTC
>Ga0207963_1001968_pt1 | contig 10555 bp, 9 predicted proteins | sample Knorr_S15_td_NAD_FD_185604 | JGI IMG/M metagenome (GOLD analysis project Ga0207963, IMG submission 185604) | Marine microbial communities from Southern Atlantic Ocean transect - Knorr_S15_td_NADW_ad_2500m_LV_A (SPAdes) (version 2) | ecosystem: Environmental > Aquatic > Marine > Oceanic | place...
GGGTCTTTTTTTTGCCTTATTTTTCTTTAAACATAAAAATTTATGAATAGAATTTTTTCTTTACTAATTAAAGTATTGCTATTTTTTTCTTTAATTAGCTTTTACTCTTTTAAAGTTTATGCTGAAGAAATAGAAACAATACTAAACCAACTTCAGGAAGATATTAAAACTTTGGAAAAAGCAGTTTACAGTCAAGATGTTAAAATTACTTCTAGTAATGTGGAGTTATCAAATCAAAGCAGCGATATTTTGACTAAGCATTTACTTAAACTATCTGAACTTGAAGAACAGTTTCAAATTTTAACAAATAACTTTGAAGAAATTAATTTTAAATTAGATAAACTATCAAACAGAATTACAAAAGTTCAAACAGACAATCAAATGCGTTTTCGAGATTTAGAAAAATCTGGTTTAGATAAAAGTAGTAATACTGCTCTTAGTGAACTAAAAAAATTACCAGGCAGTGGAGAAGCACAGGACTTGGGAGGAGTATCAGATTCTGATGTTGCGGCTGCTGAACAAATTCAAAAAACCCAGTCTATTGAATCAGTAGGTACAATTGTTACAGAAAATACTCCCAGAATTGAAAATATTCTTCCAGACACCACCCCTGAAGAGCAATATAAATTTGCTATAAGTTTTATTAAAGTCGGAGATTATGAAACTGCAGAATTTGCTTTAAGAGAATTTGTAGATATTAATTCTGGGCATAAGCTTGCAGGAAATGCTCAGTATTGGTATGCAGAAACTTTCAGAGTTAGGCAGCTTTATCAAGATGCGGCTACCGCATATTTGGACGGTTATCAAAAATATCCAAAGAGCACTAAAGCACCAGTAAACTTACTTAAATTGGGTGTTATGTTGGTACAAATTGGGGAAAAAGAGCAAGGATGTTCTATGATTATAGGAATAAAAGATCAATATCCAGAAGCAAACCAATCTGTTATTCAAAAAGCTGAGTATGAAAAGAGAAAATTTAATTGCGAGAAAAAAAGTTAAAAATAATAAACACTTATTTAAAGATTCTAAAATCCTAAATTTTTATAAAAAATTTAAGTCTATAATTTTCAAAGATATTAAAGATAAAAGTTTTGCTTTAGCAGTTTCTGGGGGTTCAGATAGTTTATGTCTGGCTTACTTTAGCAAAATTTATTCATCAGAATTTGATAATAAAATTCATATATTAATTGTTGATCACAATCTTAGAAAAGAATCATACAAAGAAGCATTAATAGTTAAAGAAATATTAAAAAAAAGAAGAATAGAAAGCACAATACTTCGTTGGAAAGGTAAAATTCCAAAAAATAATATACAAAAAAATGCCAGGGATCTTAGATATCTGTTAATTTCCAATTATTGTTTGAAGAAAAATATAAAATATTTAACTACAGCACATCATGGAGATGATCAAATTGAAAATTTTTTTATAAGATTATTAAGAGGAAGCGGTTTAACTGGCTTATCATCAATGGCTACAAACTCAAAATACAGTAGTCACTTAAAAATTATAAGGCCTTTTTTGCATTTTAAGAAAACGGATTTAAATTATGTAACTTTAAATTATTTTAAAACCTATATTAAAGATCCATCAAATGAGGATGAAAAATTTTTACGCGTAAGGATTAGAAAATATAGAAAAGATATGGAGAGAGAAGGGTTAGATACAAGAAAAATTATTAAAACCGTTGATAACCTTGTATCAGCTAATCAAGCCTTAAATTTTTATAAAAACAAAGCTTTGTGTAAGCATGTATCTTTTGTATCTAAAAATAAATGTTTGATAAATAAGAAAATATTTTCAGAAGAAGCTGGAGAAATTATTTTTAAATCTTTTTCTGATATCTTATCACTCGTGTCAGGAACATATTATCCACCAAGATCTAAAAAAATTATAAATTTAATTGATCGAATAAAAAAAGATAAATTTACCAAATCGACTTTGGGAGGCTGCATTGTGGAGGAAAAAGATAATTTTATTTTGATTTCAAAAGAATTAAAAATAAGAAAAATGCAATATCAACCAGAAAAGTAATAATTTTATTAAAATAAGAAGGCAAAAAGCCACTTGTTTACTTATAAATAATGCTTATCTTACAATATAGAGTATGAATTTGAAAAATTTAATGATGTGGGGCGTAATAGTTCTGCTTGTAGCTGGACTATTTCAGTTATTTCAAAATCCAAAAAATTCTATAGCGTCAGACAACATGCCCTTTTCTGAATTTTTAAAAAATATTGATGATGGTAGAGTTGTTCAAGTAGAGATCAAAGGTAATAATATTGAAGGTATTTTATCAGATGGAACTGTATTTAATACGTATACTCCCGACGATCCAAATTTAGTAGAGAAGTTAACTTCAAAAGGAGTTAGCATAACAGCTTCACCACTTAAAGATAAGATGCCATCATTGCTAGGCATTCTTCTCTCTTGGTTTCCAATGCTTTTGCTTATTGGTGTATGGGTATTTTTTATGCGACAAATGCAAGGTGGAAAAGGTGGAGCCATGGGTTTTGGAAAATCTAAAGCAAAATTATTATCAGAATCTAGAGTAAGGATAACATTCAATGATGTTGCTGGAATTGATGAAGCCAAAGAAGAAGTTGAAGAGATAGTTGAATTTTTAAGAGATCCAACAAAATATAAAAGATTAGGAGGAAAGATTCCAAAAGGAGCGCTTTTAATTGGACCTCCTGGAACAGGTAAAACTTTACTTGCAAAAGCAATAGCTGGAGAAGCAAGTGTTCCTTTTTTTACAATAACAGGATCAGATTTTGTTGAAATGTTTGTTGGTGTTGGTGCCGCAAGGGTTAGGGATATGATGGAGCAAGGAAAAAAAAATGCTCCTTGTATAATTTTTATAGATGAGATTGATGCAGTTGGAAGAAGTAGAGGAGCAGGACTTGGTGGAGGAAACGATGAAAGAGAACAAACATTAAATCAATTGCTTGCGGAGATGGATGGTTTTGAAACTAATGAAGGAGTAATAGTTATTGCAGCAACTAATAGACCTGATGTTTTGGATCCTGCTTTATTAAGACCCGGAAGATTTGATAGGCAAGTAGTTGTACCAAATCCTGATATTGTTGGAAGGGAAGCTATTTTAAAGATCCATATTAAAAAAATTAATATTGGTCCAGATGTAAAATTAAGGATAATTGCTAGAGGCACACCTGGTTTTTCTGGAGCCGATTTAGCCAATTTATGTAATGAGTCAGCTTTATTGGCTGCTAGAAAAAATAAAAGAATTGTAACAATGTCAGATATTGAGGAAGCCAAAGATAAGGTAATGATGGGAGCGGAGAGAAGATCAATGGTTTTGACTGAAGATGATAAGAAATTAACAGCGTATCACGAAGGTGGTCACGCAATTGTTACTTTAAATGAAAAAGCTTCCGATCCTATACACAAAGCTACGATTATACCGAGAGGAAGATCCTTAGGTGTGGTTTTTACCTTACCAGAAAGAGATAAATTTTCTCATACCAGAGAATACTTGGAAGCAAACATATCCAAAGCCATGGGCGGTAGAGTTGCAGAAGAAATGATTTTTGGTCACGACAAAGTAACTTCCGGAGCTTCTTCTGACATTGAAATGGCCACTAAATTAGCAAAAGATATGGTTACAAAATATGGAATGAGTAAAGACCTTGGTCCATTAAGTTATGGAGCTAATGAGGACGAAATTTTTCTCGGAAGACAAATAACTAGACAAGAGCATATGTCAGAGGAGACAGCAAAAAAAGTTGATAGCGAGGTTAAAAAAATTGTTGATGCGGGCTACCAAAGAGCAAAGAAAATTCTTACCGAGAAGATAGATGATTTACATAAATTAGCTAAAGCTTTGCTTATTTACGAAACTTTAAGCGGAGAAGAAATAAAAAATCTAATATCAAAAAATATTCAACCCAAGACAACAACCGATGAAGATGATAAAAATACAGAGGAGTCTTCAGCATTGGGATCTTTAGGTTTAAAACCAAAACCTGCACATTAAATTCTAATGAGAAAATATTACACAAGACCGTGTAATTTCTACTACGGAAATTATGCAAGAAATCTTGTTAGAAAAAAAAAGGCTTTCTTATTAGCGGGCAATCCAAATATAGCTTTTGATCAACTAGAAATTTTTCAAAGAAAAGCTAAAGGGGTTGTTAAAAGTGAATTATATCCAATAAGTGAAATAAAGACTTTAGATAGAAAAAAAGCATCTATAATCAAAACTGATTTAAAAAAAATAACTTCTAAAAGAAAAAGTATCTTAGGTTTAAAATTTGATAACCCGCAAATTATGGGAGCTCTTAATGTAACCCCAGATAGCTTTTCTGATGGAGGGTTATTTTTTGAAGAGTCAAAAGCATATAATCAAGCAAATTTAATGATAATGAGCGGAGCAACTATTGTAGATATTGGAGGTGAATCAACTAGGCCAGGTTCAAAAACTATCAAAGATATAGATGAATGGGAAAGAATAAAAAAAACTATTATTAAATTAAAAAAAAATTTTCCGAACATACCTTTGTCGTTAGATACGAGAAAATCATATGTAATGAAAAAAGGAATCGAAAACGGAGTTGATGTTATTAACGATGTGTCTGGTTTAAATTTTGATAACAAATCTTTTGATATTATTAATTTAAAAAAAATTCCTTTTGTTTTGCATCACATGCAAGGAACTCCAGATACAATGCAAAAGAATCCAATGTATGATGATGCATTATTAGATATTTATGATTTTTTTGATAGAAAAATTAATTTTTGCATAAAAAAAAATTATAAAAGAGAACTTATTTTAATAGATCCAGGAATAGGTTTTGGAAAAAATTTAAAGCATAACCTAAGAATAATGTCTAAAATTTCAACATTTCACAGCTTAGGATGTCCAATATTAATTGGGACTTCAAGAAAAAGATTTATAGAACATATCGTAACAAAATTTGATACTCCAGATCGCACAGGAGGAACATTAGCATCAGTGCTATATGGACTTTTACAAGGAGTTCAGTTATTCAGAGTTCACAATGTTAAAGAAATTAATCAAGGAATATTAGTTTTTAATAAAATTTTAAATACAAATTAACTCATGAGTAATAAATATTTTGGAACAGATGGTATTAGAGGCACCGTCAACCAAGGCAATATTACAGGGGAAAAATTCTTTAAGTTTGGTTTAGCGGTAGCAACCTATTTTAAAAATAAAAAAAAAACTAAACAAGTCACAATAATTGCTAAAGATACAAGGTTATCCGGTTATACTTTAGAACCGGCCTTAGTATCAGGTCTAGCTTCGGGTGGTATGCATATTTTTACATTGGGACCCTTGCCAACTAATGGACTTGCAATGTTAACAAATTTAATGAAAGCGAATATGGGTATCATGATTACAGCATCCCATAATCCTTATTACGATAATGGTCTAAAATTATTTGGACCAGATGGCATGAAATTGTCAGATCAAATCGAAAAGAAAATTGAAAAGCTAATAGATGCCAAATATACAAAACAACTTACAAATCCTAAATTACTAGGCAGAGTTAAGAGACTCGAAAATGGTAATGATAAGTATATTGAAATATTAAAAAAAAATTTTCCAAAAAATTTTAACTTAAGAGGAACAAAGATAGTTTTAGATTGCGGTAATGGAGCAGGATATATAGCTGCTCCTAAATTACTTAAAAATCTTGGGGCTAAACTAATTTTAATTGGAATTAAGCCTAATGGTTTTAATATTAATGATAAATGTGGATCTACCTATCCATATAAAATTCAGTCAGCTGTTAGAAAATATAAGGCTCATGTTGGTATTTCTTTTGATGGCGATGCTGACAGAATTATTATGTGTGACGAAAATGGCAAAATTATAGATGGTGACCAAATTATTGCTATGCTTGCTCGTAGATGGAAATTAAAAAAAATTTTAAAAGGTGGTGTCATTGGAACTTTAATGTCGAATTATGGATTAGAAAATTTTTTGAAAAAAGAGAAAATTAAATTTCTTAGGTCTAAGGTGGGGGACAGATATGTGAAAGAGAAAATGAAAAAATTAAATTTTAATTTAGGTGGTGAACAATCTGGTCATATAATTCTTGGAAAATTTGCAACAACTGGAGATGGCCTAATGGTTGCATTAGAAGTTTTATTTTCATTAAGAAAGGGAAAAAAAGCTAGTCAATTACTTGATGTTTTTCGACCTTTACCACAAATATTGGAGAACATAATCGTAAAAGACAAAAATATAATAAATAAAATTAAATGTAAAAATGCGATTAAAAAAGCAAATAAACTTATGAACGGATATGGAAGATTATTGATAAGAAAATCAGGTACAGAACCAAAAATAAGAATCATGGGTGAGTCACATGACAAAGAAATAATTTTGAAATGTATAAAAATAATTAAGAGATCAATAAAGTAGTGAAAACGAGGTCAAAAGTATTAATAATTGCGGGCTCAGACTCTTCAGGGGGGGCAGGCATACAAGCAGACATTAAAGCAGTCACAGCTCTCGGCAGCTATGCTATGACCGCGGTAACAGCAGTTACAGCACAAAACACTAGAGGTGTAAAAGTAATTACTTCAATTCCTATAAAAAATGTTCAAAAACAAATAACAATGGTTTTAGATGATATTGGAGCTAATGCTACAAAAATCGGCATGCTTCATAATGTGAGTATAATAAAATGTGTTTGTAACATTTTAAAAAGATATAAATTAAAAAATGTTGTACTTGATCCAGTAATGATTGCAAAAGGTGGAACACAATTAATTAATAGTAATTCAATTAATTATTTAAAAAAAATGCTTTTACCTCTATGTAATGTGGTTACACCTAACATTCCAGAGGCAGAAGTATTAACTGGATATTCAATTTTAAACAAAGAAGACATGATAAGAGCTGCGAAAGAAATCATCAACATGGGAGCAAAAAATGTGCTATTAAAAGGCGGCCATCTAAAAAATAAAATGATTTTTGATATTTTGGTTTCTAAAAAAGAAATAAAAGTTTTTCCAAAAAGAAAAATTAAAACAAAAAACACTCATGGAACTGGTTGCACACTATCGTCTGCTTTGGCTACATTTTTATCTCAAAAAAAAAATATGTACAAATCGTGCAAATTTTCCCTTAAATATGTAGATCAGGCAATTTCTACTGCGCCAGGTTATGGCAAAGGTTTTGGCCCATTAAATCATTTAGTTTCATTTAATCTAAAAAATAATAATGCCTAACGTAGCTGTCATAGGATCACAATGGGGTGATGAAGGAAAAGGTAAAATTGTAGACTGGCTTTCAGCAAAAGCTGATGTAATAGTAAGATTTCAAGGCGGCCATAATGCAGGCCACACTCTTGTAGTGGATAAAACTACATATAAATTAAAATTATTACCCTCAGGGATAGTAAGAAAAAATAAAATTTCTATTATTGGCAACGGCGTAGTTATTGATCCTTGGGCTCTCTTAGACGAAATTAAACAAATAGAAAAATTGGGGATAAAAATTACTAATAAAAATTTATATATAGCTGAAAATGCAATATTAATTTTACCTTTACATAGAGAGTTAGATGGAATTAGAGAAGATGCAAAAAATACTGATAAAATAGGAACCACAAGAAGAGGGATTGGACCAGCATATGAGGATAAAATTGGCAGAAGAGGAATTCGTGTAATGGATCTTGCTAGCAAAGACAATTTATCAAAAAAAATTGATATGATTTTATTTCACCACAATTCTATACGAAAAGGTTTAAAAAAAAAGCAGATAAATAAAAAAAAGCTAATAAATGATTTAAGCAAAATATCCTCTAAAATTTTAAAATATTCAAAACCAGTATGGAAAAAAATAGATGAATTTAAAAAGAAAAATAAAACAATTGTTTTTGAAGGAGCGCAAGGCATATTGCTAGATATAGATCATGGAACATACCCATTTGTAACATCTTCAAACACTGTACCCGGAGCAGCTTCTGTTGGAACAGGGTGCGGTCCTGATACAATTAATTATATTCTTGGTATAGTTAAGGCATATACAACCAGAGTTGGTGAAGGTCCTTTTCCAACAGAGTTAAAAAATGAAATAGGAAATAAAATTGGAAAAAAAGGTAAAGAATTTGGAACTGTCACTAACAGAAAAAGAAGATGTGGTTGGTTTGATGCAGTATTAGTTAAACAATCTTGCGTCATATCAGGCACTAAAGGAATTGCTTTGACTAAAATTGATGTATTAGATGAGTTTAAAAATTTATATATTTGTGTTGCTTATAAACTTAACGGAAAAAAAATTGATTATTTACCTGCTGATTTGCAGAATCAACTTAAAGTAAAACCAATATATAAGCGATTTGATGGGTGGTTAAAGAATACAAAAGGTATAAAAAAATGGAAAGATCTTCCAAAAAATGCTCAAAAATATATTAACTTTATTAAGGATTATTGTGGTGTGAAAATATCAAGCATTTCTACAAGTCCAAAAAGGGAAGATACTATACTTCTAGATAATCCCTTCAAAAAAGGTTAATTTTTCGGGAGTAAGTTATTTGATTTAGAAGCGTTAAGCATAGCTTTTTGTAACTTTTCAAAAGCTTTTGTTTCGATTTGTCTAATTCTTTCTCTACTAATGTCATATTTTTTGCTTAAATCTTCTAAAGTAGGTACATTCTCTGATAATCTTCGAGAGGTTAATATGTCTTTTTCTCTTGGATTTAGAATACTTATTGAGTCATCCATCAACTTTTTTCTCTGATTAAATTCTTGTTCGTGAGAGAATTTTAATTCTTGGTCAACTTTATCATCTACTATCCAGTCTTGCCATTCTACACCACTCTCGTCTTTTATTGGACTATTTAACGATTTTTCTTTTCCAAGTAATCGTCTATTCATTGAAACAACTTCTTCTTTTTTTACATTTAACATTTTAGATATTTTATCCACATGCTCGGCTTTTAAATCACCGTTGTTACCGGAAGATATTTGGTTTTTTATTTTTTTTAAATTAAAAAAAAGTTTTTTTTGCGCTGTAGTTGTTCCCATTTTTACCAAACTCCAGGATCTTAATACATATTCTTGAATTGAAGCTTTTATCCACCACATTGCATAAGTCGCTAATCTAAAACCTTTTTCAGGTTCAAATTTTTTTACGGCCTGCATCAAACCAATATTTCCTTCAGAAACCATTTCGCTTACTGGCAACCCGTATCCTCTGTATCCCATTGCAATTTTTGCAACCAATCTTAAGTGACTTGTAATTAATTTATGTGCAGATCTTAAATCTCCTCTGTCCCTCCAACTTTTAGCTAACATATACTCTTCTTCTGCGCTCAACATAGGAAATTTTTTAATTTGCGTTAAATAGCTAGATAAACTTCCCTCGACATCTATAGAAGGTAAATTTGAAGTAATTGTTTTTGTACTCATAAATTCAATGTCTATGTATTATTAAATTGTGGCAAACACAAGATATCTAAATACTAGCTTTTTTGAGCTTTTTGATTAATGTTTCAAAATCATTAGGTCTTCTTGCTTCAAAAAATACTTCTTTTTTTGTTTTTGGATGAATAAAACCTAAGCTTTTTGCATGTAAGGCTTGTCTATTAAAATTATTAATTTTTTTTTCTAGACTTAGATCAATTTTTTTAAATTTTTTTTTTGTTTTACCATAAGATTTGTCTCCTAAAACTGGATTTCCCTTAAAATTCATATGAACTCTTATTTGATGAGTTCTTCCCGTCTCTAATTGACATTCTATAAGACTGATTTTGGGAAGATTTAAATTTTGAAAAACTTTCAAAGTTTTGTAATTCGTAATTGCTATTTTACCCTTTTCTTTTCTCACAGCCATGAGCTGTCTATTTTTTACACTTCTTGATATTTTTTCACTTATTTTTCCATTTTGGGGTATTAGAGAACCCCAAACTAGAGCTTCATATACTCTTTTTATTGAATGATTACTAAATTGTTTGGATAAATTAATATGAGCAATGTCATTTTTTGCAACAACAATTGCTCCACTGGTGCCTTTATCAATTCTATGAACTATACCAGGTCTTAGTTTTCCACCTATACTTGAAAGATTATTTTTATATTTAAATAACAGACCATTCACAATTGTTTCATCGTAATTACCTGCGCCAGGATGAACTACGACTCCAGGAGATTTATTAATAACAATTATGTCATCATCATCATATAAAATATCCAAAGGGATTTTGTTTGGTTTAATTAGAGTTTCTTTTGGAGGAGGAAAATTAACTTTTATTTGATCGTCTTCTTTTATTTTTTTTGAGGTACTGTTAATTATTATACTATTTATTTTTACCTGACCATCACGAATCAAAGCTTGAAGTCTAGTTCTGCTTAATTCATTTATTTGTGATTGTAAAAATTTATCAATTCTATATCCATGAGAATTTAATGGGACAATGATATTAAATATATCTTTTTTCATTATTTATAGCTTAATTGTAACATTATTATTTATATCTTAATTGTAACGTTTAATTTTTACTATAATCTATTCTAACAATAGAAGAAGTTAGTTTTGCTAGCTTTTTATCAATCCAC
>Ga0207963_1001970_pt1 | contig 10549 bp, 9 predicted proteins | sample Knorr_S15_td_NAD_FD_185604 | JGI IMG/M metagenome (GOLD analysis project Ga0207963, IMG submission 185604) | Marine microbial communities from Southern Atlantic Ocean transect - Knorr_S15_td_NADW_ad_2500m_LV_A (SPAdes) (version 2) | ecosystem: Environmental > Aquatic > Marine > Oceanic | place...
GGTCCAGCCTTGTGCAGCTGACCGGTGCAGTGCAGGTAGCGAGGCCCATATCCCAATGTGGTGGCAATTCCGGTTCGCTCTATCACCTTGTGTCTCAGACTTTCGAACATCCGGTTGGATTCGTCCGTTTCTTCTATATACGCCAGGATCGCCAGATAGTCTCCCGGTTTAGCCGAATTGAGTAGCATAGCCAGTGAGTCGAACGCCATATTGTTTGGCGAATCTCCAGATTCCAGAAATCGTGCAAGTTCGGCATCAGTAAGGTCTTTCGCCTGCTGCACATTTGGTTGGTTGAATGGTTGAACGCCCATCACCCGCCCCGCAATAGCAGCGGCGAATTCCCATCGATAGAATTCGCCGCCAAGAGCATATAGATCATCCAGTGTGTAAACAACGACTGGATGTCCAGCAGCCTCCAGATTTGATTGCGCCGTATCAAGCTCGCGAGATTCGTCTCCAGCGAGCTTGAGAAACACAAAAAGCCTGTCATCGCCGTACGCGTTGGCTTCGACCAGCGGTTCGCCAGTGATCGGCACGATTCCTCTAGCATCCTTGCCCAGGCTTTCTGCGATCAACTGCTCGACCCACAGCCCGAATCCGGCAAGCGGTGGCGAAGTCACCAAAGTCAATTTGTCTCTGCCGCTTCCTGCCAACGACGCTAGTGTCGCGCCAAGCCAAACGCCAGGATTGTTTCCTGTGGCGATGTGCGGCTCGCACGCCTCTTCAATCGCCCGAGCAGATGCGGACAACTCTGAAGTGTCGATCCCCGAGATGGCCGCCGGTATCAAGCCGAAGTACGAGAGAACCGAGTAACGCCCTCCCAGGTCTTCAGGATTTCGGAACACCTCCCTGAATCCTTGATCTGTCCCCATGACATCCAGTGATGTGCCCGCGTCTGTGATGGCGACGAAACGACTCCCCGATTCTTCCGTGCCAACAGCGGTATCGACCAGACCCCGAAAATACCTGTACAGCACATTCGGCTCGATAGTGCTCCCGGATTTCGAGGAGACGATGAACAGCGTTGTAGATAGGTCGACGGCGTCCCTCGTTGCCTTCACAGCGGCGGGAATCGTCGAGTCCAACACCTGTAGGGCCGGAGCGCCGTCGATCGGGCCAAAACAGCGTTTCAGCGTCTCTGTCCCCAAGCTGCTGCCACCCATGCCCAACAGCACAACATGCTGAATGCCATCGGCAGCGACCTCAGACGCGAACCGCTGAATATTGCGCAGTTGGGGCCGCATTGTGTCGGGCAACGTGAGCCAACCCATCCGGTCGCTGATCTCAGTTGGGTCATGACTCCAGACTGTGTGGTCGGCCTCCCAAATGCGTTGGACGATCCGATCAGCATCGAGTTTCGCAATGGCGCCGTCCACGGACTGCTGATATGATCCCAGATTCACGTGATCTGGCGTCAATCTAACCGCGCACAAGACTAGCTCGCTTGCTGTCAACGTTCTCCACGACCTCGTCGTAGGAGTCGGCAAATGACATGAGGCCGTCCTCCAACAACTTGGCAGTGATGTCGTCCATTTTGATTCCTGCCGCCTCCAGAGCGAAAAGTGTGTCGGTGGCGTCCTCAATATCTGCGTCCAACGTCTGTTGCGCTGTTCCGTGATCCAGGAACGCCGCCAACGTGGCATCGGGCAGGGTGTTCACCGTGTCCGGGCCGATCAACTCCTCGACATACAGGACGTCGCTGAGCGCTGGGTTTTTGGTGCTGGTTGAAGCCCACAATGGCCGTTGGACCAGCGCTCCCTCTTCCTTGAGAGCAACGAACCTGTCCTCGCCGAAGGATCGTCCAAACTCCTGATACGCAACGCGGGCGTTCGAAATCGCCGCTTTGCCCAACAGCGAACCAAGCGTCTTGTTGCCGGCATTAACGGCTTCGCTGATTGCGGCATCTACCGCGGTGTCGACCCGACTAACAAAGAACGACGCCACCGACGAAACGGTGGACGGATCGCCGCCGGACCGGGAGAACGCTTCTTGTCCAGAAATGTAAGCCTCTCGCACGTCAGCATAAGCCTTCAGTGAAAAGATCAGCGTCACGTTTACGTTGATGCCTTCGCTGATTAGTTGACGGATAGCGGGGATGCCTTCCGGCGTTCCAGGCACTTTGATCATGATATTTGGCCGTCCCATGAGCTTGAACAGCCGGCGTGCTTCGGAGATTGTGCCCTGAGTATCGTGAGCCAGGTGCGGGTTAACCTCCAGCGATGCAAAACCGTCCGCGCCGCCGGTGCGCTGGTAGACCGGCGCAAGAAGGTCGGCGACCGACACGATATCTTCGATGGCAAGCGCCTCAAAAACTCCAACGGCATCTTTGCCAGACTCGGCATGGCGAGTCATCGACTCATCGTAGTCTGAACCGGCAGATATGGCCTTCTGAAATATCGTCGGATTGGACGTCAAACCGGTCACGCCTAAATCTATTAGTTTCTGCAGATCGCCTGACGTGATGAGGCTCCGATAAACGTTGTCCAACCACACGCTCTGACCAATTTTTCTGAGTTGTTGAATGGAATTACTACTATCAGTCAATTGCATGACCTCCTGAAGGCTACTAAACCAATTGTATTCATCGTGTCGATTTTTCAATGTTTGGCGTTCGTTCACGGTGTCGACTAAGCGCCAGCGACGAGTGATTCATAAAGCGAATTATGTCGTATTCTATCCCTTAGATACAATTTGTGCAGAATGGGATCGGATTCGTACTTTCGACCAAACCTCGGCGGAACATCGTTCAGTGATTTCCAAATTCCCAAGCCCCGCAGTGCAAGTATTACCGTGCCTCGGCTGGTCGCTTCAGGCTCGACCCATTCCAGAACAGTAGTCCGGAGCACGTTTGACATTAATTGAGACAGATGTCCCGACCCGGTTATTGCGCCGCCGCTCGCGGCATCGTCACGCAGGCCTTTGGCTTCTTCGACCGCGCTTTCGGCCTTGTTTCGCATCCGCTCAGTCACCGCTCTGGTGTTCCGAACCGACTCAATCTCGGTCTGTTGGCGAGCGGCCTCTGCGGCGCTTCGCTTCGCCTTGGCCTCTGCCAGTTCACTACTTGAAAATGACTCATGGATCATCAACTGGCGCCAGAGCGATTCGACTCCCTGTTCTGAAGAGTCGTCCGCCGGGATCGATTTCAAGACTGCCAGGTGGTCTCTGAGTTCTGCGTTTTCGACCATTGTTCCCTCCTTCAAACTGGTTAGGCGATAACCAGCTGCAGTCCATTTAGAGGATTCACTCGGTATAGTGTGGACACAATGGAAACAAAATATGCACGATCCAGTGATATTTCACATCAATTATTGAAAACGGTGGCCCCGGATGCCAGATTTGTCGGCTCACACGTGCGTTATCTACAAGTGAGCGCTTGCATTATAGGTCGCCTCGCCACCGGCATTCGCTGACTTGGACACGAGACAACCACGCCATTAACAGCTGAACTAAGTCGAATCGTTCGTGGCCTCAGCTCATGCTGAGATTACTCTCTGGTTAACGTGTCGACTTTGTGCGCCTCGATGTAGTCCCAGTCCATCTCAACTCCCAGGCCTGGCCCCTGGGGAACCGCAACGTGGCCGTTGGCGTCGACGCCATTCAATTCGTCGGTGAACTCCGGCGGATAGACCGGCGGTTTACTGCTTTTGATCTTCGGGTTAAGAAGGCCTAGTTCGTAGAAGTTGGCATTCCTGACCGCCGCGATACAGTGGCGATGGGCGAGACCTCCTCCATGAAATTCGACATCTAGACCGAAACCCTCGGCGGCGTGGGCAACTTTCATCGCTCCCGTGATTCCCCCATCTTCATAAACACCCGCCCTCACAAAGTCGGTTCCGCCATTCACGATGAAATCGACATGGCCCTCGAGGCCGAAAATGTGCTCGGTTTGAAGGATCGGTGTGTCAATCTTCTCTCGCAGCCGCTGGTGCCCAAACATCGAGACTCCGCCGTCTTTATAAGGGTCTTCCAGCCAGAAAAATCCAGCCTCGTCACACGCCCTGCCCACGAGGAGCGCCTCTCCCCAGGTGTTGTATTCGCACGCGGGATCAATCATGAGGGACATTCTGTCGCCGACGCGCCGCCCGACCTCCAGCACGTTCTCCACCTCTCTGGAAATAGGAGCGTCGCCCCAGCCGTGTATCTTGAAAGCCCGATAGCCGATGTCGTAGCACTGCTCAGCATAGTCGGCGAACTGTTCCGGTGTGCTGAGTCCGCCGTTCTCGTCGCCGTGATAGGTGCTGGCGTAAGCAGGAATCGAGGTTCGCCATCCGCCAAGAAGCTGGTGTATCGGAACGCCATAAATCTTGCCTGCGAAATCCCAGAGAGCAACGTCGACCATGCCCATCGCCGTGCGATCGGTGTGTCGCAAGCCTCGTTTGAGGTCGTTGTATATCAATTCCCGCTCGAACGGATTTTTCCCCAACAGATATCCGGAGACCTGATCCAGTCCATGCACCGTGCGACTCGCAGGCCCGGCCAGATATTCTCCAGTGATTCCCGTGTCTGTGTGAATCCTCAAGACGGTGGATGACGCCGTGACGCTGCTTCCAGCCTCATAGACCTGGTTGAATCCGTTGTAGTCAGTGCCCATGTCATCAATTTGATGTTGAAACACAACCAGTTCAAGTTTTGTGATCTTCGGGCTAGCCATCGGTTATCCTCCTCTAGACGCATTGGGGGATTTTCTCGCAAATCTTACCTGGTGAATATCGTGCCTCTCACGTACTCTGCATCGTCAGAATTCAAGAACCGTATCACCTTTGCCATGCCGTCAGGCGTTCCCAGTCCGGCTATCTGGCGAGCCTCGTTGGCCGTTCCACCTAACATCTACACCTGCTGATAGATTATGCCCAGTTTCAGAGGTGTTGCGATGTTGCCGGGGCAGGGCGCATTTACCCGAATGTTTTCTTCAGCCAAGCTCTGCTCCAGCGTTAACCCAAGGCCGTTGACGTCGCCCTTGCTTGAGCTGACGCTAGCGCCAGCTGCAGAGGCGATCATGACTATCACCTCTCTTCTCGCCCTCCGGATCGCGGGAACCGCATACTTCGCGGCAAGGAATGGTCCTATTAGATGGATGTCAATGTGCTCCTCTCAGGTGGCATTCAGAAACTCATCCACTGGAACCAAAGAATCTCTGGCAATGGCCGCCGCTGGGACTAGGGAGTTGATGCCACCCATGTCCCTCTCAACGGTTTCCATCAAAGATCGGACATCTGCGTCTTTTGAAACGCCGGTTTGGTGGAACCACGCCTCGCCGCCAGCGTCACGAATCTGGGCGACGGCGCTTTCGTGCTCTGCGGCGTTTATGTCGTCGATTGTTATTTTGGCGCCATGCCTGGCACAGATCAGACCAGTGGCTCGCGCCATTTCCGTCGCTCCTCCGGTTATCACGATCTTTTTGTTTTCCATTTATTGGTTGCTTCTCCCAGGAATGGCCGATGCGAGTTGCAGATTCATCAGAGGCATTGGATTCCCAGTTTGGAAGCAATTCATCCGAAAATCGAACTATGCGCGAGCGTGATTTTCTTACCGAAATGTTGAAAGGCCGCCAGAAACAAGCTGATCTGACGGCTAGAGTGGCCCAGGAGGCAGATTAATCGGGAACGGAACGTTCGGGTTCTCGGCTATCAGCCGGTTCCAGGCTCGATGGCCGATTTCTTCGGCTTTCGCGATGATGTCGTCTTCGTCGATGGTCAGAAGCTTCGAGTCTCGCAGTACCCAGCTTCCGTCAACCATCACGTCAGTGATATCGGACGGCATTCCGTTGTGGACAAACGCCGAGACGATTCTTAGCGTCGGGACGAGGTGAGCTTTACGGACATTCACCATGAAAAGGTCGGCTTTCTTGCCGACTTCCAGTGTTCCCACATCTTCGGATATTCCCAGCGCTCGCGCTCCCCCATAGGTGGCCCAATCCAGGACATCCTCGGGCTGTGGGTCCATCTCGTCGTTTCGTCGGACTCGCTCGTGGAACAGGCCTGCGCGCATCACTTCTACCATGTCCTCGGCCATGTTGTCAGAACCCATTCCCACGGCGCAGCCTGCGGCGACTAGTTCTTTAACAGGCGCTGCCGCTCCCCTCCGAGCGCCGATGGCAGCGTTATGGGACACCGCCGAACCAGCCTGGCCCAACAGCGCGATTTCCGACGAATTTACGTAGCGACAGTGAGCGGCGACAAGACGGTCTCCCAGGAAGTCATTGGCGAACAGGTAGTGTGTCGGCATGACGCCCCGCACGCGCTTGATCGCCTCGATTTCCTCGTAGCTTTGAGACAGGTGGATTGTGTACCCGACGTCGTATCGCTCGGCCATCTCCCGTGATTCCCTCAACAACTCTGGGGACACTGTCTCTGGCGCGTGAGGAGCCAAAAAGCCAAGAACTCGACCGTCCGACTTGCCATGCCAAGCCTCGATCAAATCCGCGCTGCGCTGAAGGCCCGCTTCGCGCTTGGAATCTAAAAATTCAAACTTGCCATCGCGAGTTTTCGTGCTGTCGATGTCATTGATGTTCTCGCCCAGCATCAGCCTCATTCCGGTGGAATCAAGGCTGTCAGCATACTCGTGAATGTCATTCGAGATTTCCAGCAGTGTAGTTGTGCCGCTCCTGATGGCCTCGATGCACGCGAGCAGTCCGAACACATTTCGCTCGTCGGGATTCAATAACCCACGGCCGCTAGTGGGAAACCGCAGCGTCGTCGGAAAACCGAAGTCTTCGAGAATCCCTTTATCCGCGGTAGCCTGAAGATGAGTGTGGCAGTTTATCAAGCCGGGAAACACCACCCTGCCACGGCCTTGGATAACGGTAGCTAAAGGGTGTCGGGACTCTACTTCCATCGAGGTCCCAATGTCCGAGATTCTCCTGTCTTCGATTACGATTCCGGCGTTGTAAAGAACCGTGCGTTGATCATTTCCTGTGACGACTGTGGTGTCTTTGATGAGAAGTTTCATATTGCGCCTTTGATCTGATTTCCCCAAGGATAGCACACCTCTCTCGCGACTCTGGCTTGGTGGTTGACTCGCGCGCCGATTGAATTACAATTCCTCCCAAACGCCACAATTCACAACCACCCTAGGAGTCGAAATATGGCGAAATACGAACTGATTATCAAAGGCGGGACCGTCGTTGATCCGTCTCAGAGTATTCACGAGCGCCAAGACGTTGCATTCAGCTATGGCAAAGTCGCCGCTGTCGAACCTGATATCTCTGACAACCTCGCGAACGAGATTGTGGACGCCACCGACGCCATTGTGACCCCCGGTCTCGTCGATCTCCATGTGCACGTGTACTGGGGAGTTGGACATTATGGAATCGAGGCTGACCCAACTCAGGTTGCAAAAGGTGTCACAACTGCTGTCGATGCCGGGTCGGCCGGCGCCTGGACGTTCCCTGCGTTCCGTCGTTACGTTATGGAGCGCAGCGCCACTCGTCTATACGCCTTGCTCAACATATCCTCGATGGGGATGATCTCTCCGAAAATCGGCGAGTTGGAAGACCTTCGCTGGGCAGACGTCGAAGACGCCACGAGCGTGGGACGCGCAAACCCAGACCATATCCTCGGAATAAAAGTCAGGCTGAGCCAACCGCTGACCGCCAATCACGACATCGATTCTTTGAAACGAGCGATCGAAGCGGCGGAAGAACTGGGCAAATTTGTCATGATCCACGTCGGCAATTCGTTCACGCCGATGCACGAACTAGTCGGCATGCTGAGGCCCGGCGACGTCGTGACCCACGCCTATCACGGCAGCGCCCACGGAGCGATGGATGATTCGGGCCGTGTATACGATGGAATCGTCGAGGCTCAAAAACGCGGTGTGGTGTTCGACATCGGCCACGGACGAGGCAGTTTTTCATTTTCATTGGCAGAAAAGGCGTTAGCCCAGAATTTCCTCCCGGACAACATCAGCAGTGACCTTCACATCTACAACATTGAAGGGCCAGTGCACGACCAACTCTCCACGTTGTCGAAATTCCTCCACCTGGGCCTTTCATTAGACGAGGTAATTCGACTCAGCACGTCGGCCACAGCCAAGACCATAGGCCATGCCGACGAGATTGGAACACTCAAACCCGGAGCAGAAGGAGATGCCACGGTCATGCGCGTTTCAGAAGGCAAATTCACATTCGTCGATTCCCTGGACGCGACGGTCGAAGGCTCTCGAGAGCTGGAACACGTCGCCACGGTTAGGGGCGGCAAGCTGTACAAACCCTACCTCTGGTGATCCGGTTGCCCGACATAATTCGATGGAGTATCCTACGCGTTGAACTCGTAGCAGTTAGCGCTGAAATCTTTTCAACAGTCGTGGCGACGGGTGTCCAACGACACAGCATCCAAGGAGGAAGAATTGAACGGTATAGAAGCAGTCGCAAGGATTCTCAAGTTAGAAGGCATAGAGTGGGTGTCTTGCTTCCCATCTAACAACCTCATCGAGGCGATAGCTCAGGAAGGCATCCGCCTGACGATGTTCCGTCAGGAACGCGGAGCCATCATGGCAGCAGACGGGTACAGCCGCAGCAGCCACCGGAAGAAGTTCGGCGTCAACGTAACACAGGGCGGCCCTGGCGCGGAAAACGGTATGGGCGGCATCGCGCAGGCTTACGCTGACAACATTCCAATTCTGTTGATCCCCGGAGGCCCGCCTCTGGCGTCTTGGAGCGTAAAGCCCAACTTCTCGCCGTCCAGAGTGTATGCCCCTATCAGCAAACAGACCGAGGCAATATTCTCCTCTGGCCAGGTGGGCAATGTGATGCGACGAGCGTTCCACGCTCTCCGCAACGGGACTGGCGGGCCAGTGACTGTCGAGACACCAGCGGACATTGCCGCTGCTGAAGTTCCCAGTGAAGTGCTAGAGAACTACAATCCGCCAAAGCGATCCATAACGTCGCCGTCAAGGTCCGACGTCAAGGAAGCCGTCAAGCTTCTGGTCAACGCCAAACGACCAGTGATCTGGGCAGGCGGAGGAGTGCTGTTCGGTGACGCTACCGCCGAATTGAAGCAGTTCGCAGAACTTGCCGATGTCCCGGTGTTCACGACAATGCAGGGCAAAAGCGCGTTCCCCGAAGATCACCCGTTGTCCCTCGGCGCAGGCAGTGGGGCGACCACACTGCCTGCCTACAAGTGGCTTCAAGAGAGTGACGTTCTGTTCGGTCTTGGCACGAGCTTGAGCCGCACAGGCTATGGCCAGCCGATTCCTTCGGGAAAGGTCATTATCCATAACTCTGATAACATAACCGACATCAACAAAGACGAAGCGGCAGACGTTGCGCTTTACGGAGATGTGAAGGCGACCCTCGAAATCGCAATCGACGAGCTGAAAGCCGCCATCGGCGAGGAAGGCCGCAAGACAGGCGTGGCAAGCGAAATCGCCGAGGTCAGAAAGCAGTGGATGGCCGAATGGCACAGCATGTTGGATTCAGACGATGTGCCGATCAACACATACCGCGTCGTCGGCGAAATTGACCGCTGCCTGGACAAAACGAACAGCATTGTGACTCACGACGCCGGCGCGCCTCGCGACTCGATCATACCCTTCTACCATGCCACGACCCCCGGCGGTTATATCGGTTGGGGCAAGACGACTCATCTGGGATTCGGCATACCCCTGATGATAGGCGCGAAATTGGCAAATCCTGACAAGTTCTGCCTCAACCTGATGGGAGACGGAGCCTACGGCATGTCTGCGATGGACCTAGAAACTTCCGTGAGGGCCGGAGCTCCCATCACGACCGTGGTTTTGAACAACGGCGGCATGGCGACCTACCCTGGAGGCTACCCCACAGCCCGCGAACTCTACGGCGTCACGGAGTTGACCGGAAACTACGCGAGCCAGGCCCAGAACATGGGCGCTGTCGGCATCACTGTGGAAGATCCTGCTGAGATGGCTGTAGCCCTTGCTGCTGCACAGAGGCACAACGCCGAAGGCAACACCGTGCTTATCGACGTTCACTCGAACTTGGAGTCTAAGAAGTCCCGCTTCGGATAGTCTGATTGTGAATCCCTAACGGGCAAGAGAGGGGCGGGTCGATTGGCCCGCCCCTTTTGCAATTTCAAACATTTTGAGTTCCAATCCAACAGGAGACATTGATATGAATGGCGTCGCAGCGATGGCAGAAATCCTTCGGAGAGAAGGCGTCGAGTTCTTAGCCGCTTTTCCGTATCAACCGTTGATCGAGGAATGCGCCAAGTTGGATATTCGGCCTGTCCTGTGCAGGCAGGAGCGCATGGGCAGCGCGATTGCCGATGGCATCAGCCGAACTACGAACGGCAAGCGAGTCGGCGTGTACTCCATGCAGCACGGACCAGGCACGGAAAATTCATTCCCCGGCGCGGCGCAGGCGTTCTCGGACAACGTCCCGACGCTGATGCTTCCGGGCGGGCCGGATGTGGGGCGTCAGGGAGTAAGCCCGGATTTCTTCGCGGTTCCTCATTACGAGCGCGTCACAAAATGGGCCGCCCAGGTAAATTCGGTTGAGCGTCTTCCGGAGCTGATGCGACGGGCGTTCTACAATCTGCGAACCGGAAAGGGCGGGCCGGTGCTTGTCGAACTA
>Ga0207963_1001976_pt1 | contig 10539 bp, 9 predicted proteins | sample Knorr_S15_td_NAD_FD_185604 | JGI IMG/M metagenome (GOLD analysis project Ga0207963, IMG submission 185604) | Marine microbial communities from Southern Atlantic Ocean transect - Knorr_S15_td_NADW_ad_2500m_LV_A (SPAdes) (version 2) | ecosystem: Environmental > Aquatic > Marine > Oceanic | place...
CGGCTCGATGACCAGGGAGGTGCGTCGGGTGGCGGGGGCCTTCCAGGAGGAGGTCAGGGAACTGGTCGAGGACCCTTCCATCGAGGCACTGGCCAGGGAACGCGGTAAGCGCGTCGCCGAAACTCCGCCGGAGGACCCGGAACGGCCGGCGGGGCCAGACGGTGCCTGATTTCGATGGCCGCATGCCCCTCCTCGAGCATCTGGAGGAACTCCGCCGGCGCCTGATCCGTGCGGTGGCTGCGATCGCCGTCGGGACGGTCGCATGCTGGATCCTCTACCCGCAGATCCTGGACCTCCTCCTCCAGCCCTACTGCCAGATCCGCGGATCGGGCTCCGGATCGAACGCTTTCGGGGATGGTTGCGAGCTCCTCGTCACGGATCCCCTGGAGCCGTTCGGCGTGAGGATGATGGTGGCCGGCTACGGCGGGGTGGCCCTCGCCATGCCGGTCCTGCTCTGGCAGGCCTGGCGGTTCGTGGTCCCCGGCCTGCATGCCGGGGAGCGTCGCTGGGCAATCCCCTTCGTGGTGGTGGGCGTGCTGCTGTTCGCCTCGGGGTGTGGGCTGGCCTACTGGAGCATCCCGCGTGCCCTCGACTTCCTGATCGGGATCGGCGGCCCGGACCTGGTCAGCATCTTCTCCCCATCGAAGTACCTGGGCTTCGTCGTCAAGATGATGCTTGCCTTCGGCATCGGTTTCGAGTTTCCGCTGGTGCTCGTGTTCCTGCAATTGATCGGCGTGGTCACGCCTGCCGGACTGCGTCGCACGCGGCGCTACGCGGTCGTCGGGATCGTGGCCCTCGTGGCCGTCCTCACGCCGAGTGGCGACCCGTTCACGCTCCTCATCCTGTCCGCACCCATGCTCGTGTTCTACGAGTTGGCCATCCTCCTGGGAATGCTGCGGGACCGCCGCCGTCGCCGGGCCCGCACCCGGTGATCGACGGGCGCCCCTTCCAACTCGACCGCTTCCAGGTCGAGGCGATGGCCTCGGTGGATGCCGGAAGGTCGGTGCTGGTGTCTGCGCCGACGGCCAGCGGGAAGACCGTAGTGGCCGAGCACGCCATCGATCAGGCACTCGCCGCCGGACTGCGGGCGTTCTACACGGCCCCGATCAAGGCCCTCTCCAACCAGAAGTTCCGGGACCTGGGCAGACGTCTCGGGGTCGGACGTGTCGGCCTCATGACCGGCGACCAGGTCGTGTCACCGGATGCCCCGGTGGTGGTGATGACCACCGAGGTACTCCGCAACATGCTCTATGCAGGGTCAATGGCGACACTCGACCTCGGTTGGGTGGTCCTCGACGAGGTCCACTTCCTGGAGGACCCCTACCGCGGGGCCGTCTGGGAGGAGGTGGTCCTGAACCTCGCACCGGAGGTAGGGATGGTCGCCCTCTCTGCGACGGTCTCCAATGCCCGGGAGCTCGGCGACTGGTTGACGGCTGTGAGGGGGCCGACTGACGTGATCGTGGAGACCAGGCGCCCGGTACGGCTTCGCACCCACTACCTGGTGGCCGAGCGCGGCCGGGAGCGCCGCCTGCACCGCCTGGCGACGCACCGTGGCGGCTCTCCCAACTCAGATGGGCGACGCTTCGACAACGAGCGTGGGAACAGGCAGCGTGGGGGGCGGGGTAGGGGTTCCCGCTGGGTCACTCCCCGGCGGGACGAGGTTCTGGGTGAACTGTCCGCCCACGGACTCCTGCCGGCGATCCACTTCATCTTCAGCAGGGCTGGATGCGACGAGGCGCGTGACGCCATCCTGAGGGACGGAGTCCGCCTGAACAGCGGTTCCGAGGCTGCGGCGGTATCGGAGTACGTGACGGCCCGACTTGACGGCCTGCCTTCCGCCGACCTGGAGGCCCTCGGTGCGGAGCGCTGGTCCGAGGGCCTGGAACGGGGCGTGGCGGCACACCATGCAGGGCTGGTCCCGATCTTCAAGGAGGTCATCGAGGAACTCTTCGCGATGGGCCTCCTGAAGATCGTCTACGCCACAGAAACCCTTGCCCTCGGTGTGAACCTCCCGGCCCGGTCCGTGGTGATCGACAGGCTGACCAAGTTCACCGGCCAGACCCACGAGGTCCTCACGCCGGGCCAGTTCACGCAGCTCACCGGGCGTGCCGGACGACGTGGCATGGACACCGAGGGCCACGCCATCGTCTGCTGGTCCCCGTTCGTGCCGTTCGACCGGGTCGCCAGCCTCGCGGGCAGCACGGACTTCGTTCTCCGATCCGCCTTCCGACCCACCTACAACATGGTGGCGAACCTGATCGTGGGCCGTACCCGGGAGCAGGCCGACGACCTGCTGGCACGATCCTTCGCACAGTTCCAGATGGATCGGCAGGAGGCGAAGCGCCATCGTCGCTCCGACGAGATGCGCCTGGAGGCACGACGCATCAGGTCCGGGTTGGCGGAGCCGGAATCGGTGCAGGGCGAACCGGTGCAGCCGGCGGCACTTCGGCCCGGTGAGGTGGTGGTCATCGACGACGGTCTCGCCCACCTGGTGCTCTCCGTCGCACACAGGGGCGGTGGACGGTTGAGGCTCAGGAGCCTGGACCAGTCCGGCCGTATGTCGACGGTGGATCCGGCTGAGCTGGCACGCCTACCGGTGAGGGTGGGGGAGGTCGACCTACCGGCACCCTTCGCACCCGATCGGCCGGAGTTCCGGCGGGCCGCCATGGAGCGCCTGCGGCCGTTCTCCCGGGAGGCCGGGGAGGACCCTGCGGCACTGCGACGCCTGGCTCGGCTGGAGCGGAACCTCGGCCGCGTCGCTGCCGCACCCGCCGAGAACGCCCTGACGAAACGCCTGGACGCCTCCCTGCGCGTCCTCGAGGAGCGCGGCCTGGCGGACGGCTGGGCCCTGACGGAGAGGGGGCGGCCCCTGACGGCGATCCACAACGAGGCCGACCTGCTGGTGGTCGAGGTGATGGCAGCCGGTCTCCTGGACGGCGTCTCGCCCGGAATGCTCGCCGCCCTGGTGTCGACCCTGACGTTCCGGAAGCGTGGCCCCGGCGAACCGTCCACCATTCGACTGGGAGGTGACTTCGGGCCGCGGTTGGCATCCATCCTGAAGCTGGCATCCGATATCGCCGAAGTGGAATCGGAGTTCGGGATGGATCCGGCACTGCCGCCGGATCCGGGATTCGCACACGTGATCCACGGATGGGCTGGCGGTGGCGAACTCGAGGAGGTCCTGGACCCCGAGATGACGGGTGGGGAGTTCGTGCGAAACGTCCGCCTGGTGGCCGACCTCCTCCGGCAGGTCTCGAAGGTGGCGCCGGACGTGTTGGCCAAGGTTGCCGATACTGCCGGGGGTCGGCTGGTCCGAGGCGTGGTGGCCATGTCCAACGGGGCACCCTCGGGAGTCGTCGGACCTGGTACGGGTGACGTCGGGTGACGGTCGAGAGGGGCAGGGACTGGGGCGGCCGTGGATCCGTGCCCACCGATGCGGTCGTGGTGTCCACCAATGCCGAGCTCCGGGCCGTGATCACCGCCGCCAGGCGGGCCGACAGGCCCATTCCCCACGTGGCCCTTCGGGGGGGAGATCTCTGCCGCACCCTGGGCGGGCGCGGCGAGGCGATTCCGGGCGGAACGGGCACCCTGGTCGTGGTCGACATCGGTTCCGTGCTGATGGACGGCCGGCTGCACTGGTTCGCGGCACACCTGGTGGCCCGGTCCCCGGGGGGCATGGGACGTTGGTGGGTGGCGGCCAATGCGGCACACCACGGAAATTGGAACCTGGCGCCCCGAGCCCATCCGGGCGACGGTCTCCTCGACGTCCTCGACGGCGCCCTGCGACCCGCCGCCCGGCTCGCCGCCTGGCGACGCCTCGGACGAGGCGACCACGTGCCCCACCCGGACATCGACTACCGGCGGGTCCCGGCCGTCCAGGCGACGTTCGACCGACCGCTCACGGTCCGTCTGGACGGCGAGGCGATGGGTCGGGTCCGGAACCTCTCGGTTCGCATCGAGCCGGAGGCACTGCGCCTCGCCGTGTGAGGCCGGCGCCTGTCCGACCCGACCTCCTCGGATAGTCTCCGGCGAATGGGAGACGCGGCAGCAGACCAGTTGGAGGGTGCACGGCGGGCGGTCTGCGACCGCGTGGACGAGTTGGCGGACGTCCTGATCCAGACCTCCCGGGCGATCCACGCCAATCCTGAGCTGGCATTCCAGGAGCATGCGGCCCATGACCTCCTGACCGGCATCCTGGCCGGGCAGGGCATCGACGTCGTCCAGTCGGCCTATGGCCTGGAGACCGCATTCGAGGGATCAGCCGGCACCACCGGCCCCGTGGTGGCCGTCCTGTGTGAGTACGACGCCCTGCCCGGCATCGGACATGCCTGTGGACACAACATCATCGCCACCGCCGGACTGGGCGCAGGCCTAGCGGCGGCTGTCGTGGCAGAGGAACTGGGCGGCAGGATCCGGATCCTCGGGACACCGGCCGAGGAGGGCGGTGGCGGCAAGGTGTTCATGCTGGAGCGCGGCGCCTTCGATGGCGTTGACGCGGCCCTGATGGTGCACCCTGCGGACGCCGACCTGGAGAACATCACGAGCCTCGCCATCCAGCAGGCGGTGGTTTCCTACACGGGCCGGGCGGCACATGCCGCTTCTGCACCCGAGAAGGGCCTGAATGCCCTTGATGCAGCGGTTCTGGGATACGTGAACGTCGCTGCGCTCCGCCAGCACATCGCTCCGGACGAGCGGATCCACGGTATCTTCACCGACGGCGGCGAGAAGGCGAACATCGTGCCCGTGCGTGCCGCTGCCAACTGGTACGTGCGGTCGCCCAGCAGGTCACGGCTGGAGGACCTGAAGCTGCGTCTCGCCGCCTGCCTGCGGGCCGGGGCCGAGGCGGCCGGCTGCGGGATCCAGATCGAGTGGATCGAGCCGTCCTATGCGGAGGTCCTGGACAATCGGGCACTCCTGGACCGATATACGGTCAACGCAGCGCTGCTCGGACGGACGGTCCTGCCGGCGGTCGAACACCAGGTCGTGGCCAGTACGGACATGGGCAACGTGAGCTACGCAGTGCCGTCCATCCACCCGATGATCAAGTCGGCCCCGGCCGGAACGGCGATCCACACAGAGGCGTTCGCAGGCTTCGCAGCGAGCGCCGAAGCCGACATGGCGGTCCTGGATGGTGCTAAGGCGATGGCCCTGACAGTCGTGGACTGCTGGACCGAGGAATCCCTCCTGGACACCGCAAGGGAGCAGTTCGAGCACATGCTCAGCGTCCGCGGCGTACCCACCTAGACGACGTAGGTTCGGCGTCCGTGACCACCTACGCCGCCGAGGAGTTCAGCCCGGACGAGGCAGACGTCCTACGTCGCTACTTCACGAACCTGGACCAGCCGGTCTTCGCCCTCGTGAACCTCCCCGAGGTCGTGAAGGGTGCTCTCTTCGCCCGCTATTCGCGTTCCGACAAGAGCCTCCGTCGCCTGTTCCTCGAGGAGTTCGTCGGCGAACTGGACGTGTCTGGCGACGAGACGATTGACGCCACGGTCGGGCTCCGGCGTGCCGAGGAGCTCTACGACAAGGTCTTCTTCGAGTACGGCGACGACAGCGTGGCCCAGCTGGGTGGGGTCCACCTCGCCTGCGAACAGGCATCCAACCTCCTCACCAAGGTCCTGGAGTGGGGCCGGCTGATGGCGTACCTGGAGCAGTCCACCCGGTACATCGCGTATGACTCTCGGCTGGGCGGCCGCTACCGCTACTTCCGGGACCCGGACGTCCTCGCTTCGTCATTTGGTGCCCGCTACATCTCGGACATGGACCGGCTGTTCGAGGTCTACACCGACCTCGTCCGCGACATGAACGACTACTTCCGCAGGATCCTCCCGAAGTCGGCGGGCGACTCCGACTTCGTCTACCGACAGGCCATCGCCGCCAAGGCGTTCGATGCCGTGAGGGGAGTGCTGCCTGCGGCATCGCTCTCCAACGTCGGCATCTACGGCACCGGGCAGGCCTACGAGTCGCTCCTCGTCCGCATGCGGGCGCATCCCCTGCCGGAGGCCCGCACCTACGCGGAGATGATGCTCGTCGAGTTGCGAAAGGTCGTCCCGTCGTTCCTGAAGCGGGTGGACCTTCCGGACAGGGGCGAGGAGGTGGGTAGGTACGCCACGGACGTCAGGGAGCGGCTGGAGGACCTCGCCGAGGAGTACTTCCCCCCGGAGGATGTGGTCGCGGGTTCACCGGTCGTGGACCTCACCGACTGGGATCCCGATGCCGAGGTGAAGTTGGTTGCCGCGGCGCTCTACCCGGTGACCAACCGATCCGACCGCGAGGTCGACGCCCGGGTCCGGATGATGTCCATCGAGGAACGGCTCACCATCCTGCGTTCGTTCGTGGGGGATCGGGGCAACCGTCGGCATCGGCCCGGTAGGGCACTCGAGCGTCCCGCCTACCGGTTCGACGTGCTGTCGGACTACGGCGCCTTCCGGGACATGCAGCGGCATCGGATGATGACCCTGGACTGGCAGAGGCTGTCCACGGACCATGGCTACGTGAGGCCGCCTGAGGTGGACGAGGCCGGGGTGGGTGGCCGGTTCGATGCCGCCATGGAACGCTCGCGGGACCTGCATGAGGCACTCCGGGGGCCCTACCCCGACCAGGCCCCGTACGCGGTGTCGTTGGCCTACCGGGTCCGGTACCTCATGCACATGAACGCCCGTGAGGCCATGCACGTCCTGGAGCTCCGGTCCACCCCCCAGGGCCACCCCGCATACCGGGAGGTGGCGCAGCAGATGCACCACCTGATATCCGATGTGGCCGGGCACCATGCCATCGCCGAGATGATGTCCTTCGTGGACCATTCAGGCGAAGCGGAGTTGGAACGCCTGGAAGGCGAGCGTCGAGCCGAGAAGAAACGACTCGCTCGGGGTGGGGGTTGATGGCGGGCTGATCCTGTCTATGATCCCGCCGCGACCACCCGACCGCATTGCCCGAGGATCTGATGGCTGAAGAAGTGACTGAAAAGGCGCCCGACGAGGAGATCGTCGACGACGCCGGCGATGACTTCGTCGAGGACGCCGGCGACTTCGGCGGGGATGAATCGGGACCGGAGGACGCAGATGGGTCCGACGGCGAGGGTTCCGACGATGACGACGACGAGGGCGACGAGGACGGGGCGCGACCTGCCGGCGCCGGCGACGAGGACGACGAGGACGAACCTGATCCGGACGAGGTCGAGGCGGACCTGAACGAGATCCTCCGGGATCGGATCGCCGCAGATGAGGACGAAGACGAGGAGGAGGACGCTCCGGCTCCCGTTCCGACCGGTGGGATGGTCGAACGTCAGGACACCGAGTTGCACTGCCCGCACTGCTTCCTGTTGATCCAGGCCAAGACGGTGGCCGAGACCGGTGAGTGCGGCCACTGCGGCGGCCCCATCACCTGAGCAGGTCGGTCTCCTGATGGAAGAATCCGCACGACCGGCGTCGAGCGGGGACCTTGATGTCCTGATTGGCCTGGCGGCGGCGGCCCGTAGGGAGCTTCCCGAACGAAAGGGTGGAGACGTCGCCGTCCGCCTGGACCCGCAGCGCAACGACCCGGGTGCTCGGATCGCGACGGCACTCGACGATGAGGCGACGGTCCTGTTCGTGGGAACGATCGACGGCACGGTCGTCGGCTACGGCCTCATGACCCTGGGAACCGTGTCGGATGGTTCCGCACAGGCCAACGTCGAGGAGATCTTCGTGGATCCCGACGCCCGGTCGGTGGGTGTCGGCGAGGCGATCCTGGAGGCACTCCTGATGGAGGCATCCGGGCGGGGAGCGGCAGCCATCCAGTCTGTGGCGTTGCCGGGAGACCGTGCCACGAAGAACTTCTTCGAGGCCCATGGGATGGTCGCCCGGGCGATCGTCGTCCATCGGTGGCTGGACGAGCGGTGAGCGGCGGACGACCGGAACTGTGCGTGGGCGCCATTGCCATCGAAGACGACCAGATCCTCCTCGTACGCCGGGGAACCGACCCCGGCAAGGGCCTCTGGTCGCTGCCCGGAGGACGTGTGGAGGCCGGTGAGGCCATGGTCTCCGCGGTCGTGCGCGAGCTCCGTGAGGAGACGGGCCTCTCAGGGGTATGTGGTCCGATGCTCGGATGGGTCGAGCACCTGACGGTCGAGCACCACCTCGTCATCGCCGACTTCCAGGTCACGATCCTGGACGGCGGTTTGCCTGTACCCGGCTCAGATGCCGTCGATGCGGCCTGGGTGGACGTTGCGGATCTGGACGCCGTCCAACTGGTGGACGGCCTGGCCACGTTCCTGGTGGAACAGGGACTGGTTCCCGGCTGGCTGCTGTCCCTGGACTGACCACCACCACGGGTCGGGACTGCAGGCGGGCGGGCGAGGCCCGCATCCCTGCCGGTCAACAGGAGATCAGCGGCCCGTCCAACGCGGTGCGCGCTTCTCCACGAAGGCCCTGGGGCCCTCCCGGAAGTCCTCGGTTCCGACAACGTCACGGGTGGCGTCCGCTGCCACCTGGAAGGCCTCGTCGTCTTCCAGTAGATGGGCGGCCAATACCACCTTGCGCGAGGCGCGTACGGCCAGCGGGGCATTGGCGTTGACGGCCTCAGCGAGCTGCATGGCTGCCGCCAGCGCCTCTCCGGGTTGGACGAGGCGGTTCACGAGGCCGTGCCGGTATGCGGAATCGGCGTCAAGGTCGTCACCGGTCAGGGCGAGTTCCATTGCCACGTTGCGCGGCAGGGCCCTGGGGAGGCGGAACAGGCCGCCGGCATTGGCAACCAGGGACCTCTTCACCTCGGGCAGCCCGAAGCGTGCGGTGGTACTGGCGACCACCAGGTCGCAGGACAGGACGATCTCGGTCCCACCGGCCACGGCGGGGCCCTCCACGGCGGCGATGAGGGGCTTGGTCCTGGTCCGACGGACCAGCCCGGCGAAGCCCCCGCGCCTTGTCGTGAGCCTGGCTTCACCGGATGCGATCGCCTTCAGGTCCGCACCAGCGCAGAAGGCGGGGCCGTTGCCGCACAGGATCCCGATCCAGAGGTCCTCGTCGGCTTCGAGACGGTCGATGGCCGCCTCGAGATCCTCGGCCAGTTGCTGGCTCACAGCGTTACGGGCCTCCGGCCTGTTCAGCGTGATGATCGCGATGCGATCCCTGACCTCGAAGTCGACCGTCATGGAGGTGACCCTATAGACGGGTCATCCCGGGGTTGGAAGCGGGCGTCAGCCTCGTGGACGTCCGCGTCGGGACCGCGGCGGGGCGGTCGGCTCTATGCCGAATGCAGCGGCGATGGCCGGGACACCCATGGAGACGCGCTTCACCACGTCCAGGAGCTGGTCGCCGGGCTCGGCCGGTAGTCCAGCGGGGACGACGCGTAGGTGGACGGGGGAGAGGGCTACTGCGTCGAGCACCGTGGCCCAACGGTCCTGTCCGGTCTCGCTCGTGAGGCTGGCGTCGGCCATCGTCGCCAGCCGGTCCAGGACGGGCCCGGGTAGTGGGGAGCCGGCCTTCGGAGGGCGGGAGCTGAGGCGTAGTGCCCGCACGATGCGATCTTCGTCCATGGCGCTGGCCACCTCGGCCTGCCAGGTCTGCTGCTCGCGCCCGACGCGGGCGGTGAGTGCTTCCCGGAGCTGGTCGGCGAGTGCGCGGTTCTCGTCGGTGCGAAAGGCTGAGTCCGCTGCCACCACCACGGACCGCAGGTCCCGGAGGTCCACGTCCCCGACTCCAGCCAGCGCCGCCTCTGCGCGGTCCTGCCAGTCGGCGCTCCTCAGCGCCGGGTGGATCCGCTCGGCAAGCTTCAACAGGAGGTCGGCCGGGATGCCCGGCTGGTCGGCTGCCTCAGCTGCCTTGTTCTGTGCCTCGATGGCGGTCCTGAGACCGGGTACGCCGTCACGGACGAGAATCTGGGCGAGGCGCCGCTGGTCATCCGGTAGCGAAGCGATCGCCGCCTTTCGGTGGATGCGCCGCGGTCGGAGGCGACGGGCCCTGGCCTTCGTGTCGGTGGTCGCCGCCGGCCGTGTCCTCTGGTCGGTCCGGCCTCCGCGCTTGCCACCGTCGCGTCGTGTGCCCTCGCCTCCCCGGCGCTTGTCGCCGTCCTTCCGGTCGGTTGCATCGCGGGGGCCACGGGCACGGTCACCCTTGCCGGCACCATCTCGTCCCTGGCGCCTGTCGCCATCGCGCCGTTGACCGCGGCCACCCTCGCGTCGACCGTCCCTTCGATCGTCGTCGCCGCGGCGACCACGTCCTCCGGCCAGCTTGGTGGTCACCAGTGGCTCGTCGCGACCCGACCCGATGATCTCGAGGGTCTCGGCCCCGCTTCTGTCAGCCTGGCCCTGAAAGACCGACGTGACCTCGATCCCGTCCATGAACTGGTCCACCTCGACGCGAAGGACATCGCCGACCACCGCGCCGTCGGGCACCAGGTTCTGGCCTATGGATCCCTTCGGCTGCCGGGCGCCCTCGGCGCGCCATGTCCAGTCGCCGTCGTCTCGAGCGCTCGTCAACTGGATCTTCATGCGTGGCATGGGCAGGAACGCTAGCCGTCTCTGGGGGATTACGGGTCCGGAATTCGTCTACGGAAAAGAGGTCT
>Ga0207963_1001985_pt1 | contig 10519 bp, 11 predicted proteins | sample Knorr_S15_td_NAD_FD_185604 | JGI IMG/M metagenome (GOLD analysis project Ga0207963, IMG submission 185604) | Marine microbial communities from Southern Atlantic Ocean transect - Knorr_S15_td_NADW_ad_2500m_LV_A (SPAdes) (version 2) | ecosystem: Environmental > Aquatic > Marine > Oceanic | place...
CCCATACTCCGAGCAGGACTTGGAATGTTGGATGGTGTTTTAACACTTGTGCCTAATGCGAAAGTAAGTGTTGTGGGACTCTATAGAGATGAAGAGACACTGAATCCTGTAGCTTACTTTGACAAAATTATCACCGATATAGATCAACGAACGGCCTTGATTATTGACCCCATGCTTGCAACTGGAGGAACTTTACTGGCAACCGTTGATTTGCTTCAAAGAAAAGGTTGCAAAAAAATTATAGGGTTATTTTTAGTTGCTTCACCTGAAGGGCTAAAAAGGGTTACTGAATTGCATCCAGAGGTTGATCTCTTTATTGCTGCTATAGATGACTCATTAAATGACAAGGGATATATACTTCCTGGTTTGGGTGATGCGGGTGACAAAATTTTTGGTACCAAGTAGTTTAGTTACTTAAAAAAGAAAATACCTGTTTAATAGAATCTTCGTGAGCCTTTTTATTGTAGGCTTTAGTTAGAGTAATGTTGTTTACAGTTACGGAATGTTTTTCTCTTTTTTCATCAAACTTACGGTAACTGTCGGGATATAGTATAACTGTCAACGGATACGTATTTTTTTCTGCTAATTGTTGTAATTCTTTGTAAACATCAATCGATTCAAGTTCATCTTTTTCACCTGCAAGCATTAATGTAGGAATTGTAATATTGACATCTGTAATCCTTCTCCACATTCTCCCCATTTCTGTCCAATACTTGCTGTTGGGATACACTGCTATCAATGAGTGAAAACCACCTTTAGTGGGAGAAAATAATTGTTTCATCCTAGGGTCAATAGACATCAACCCAGCGGTAGCTCCCCAAGAAAAACCCATTAAACTAATTTTATCTTTTTTAACAAAATTCTGTTGTACCAGATATTCAAACGCACCAAAAGCATCCGCACCTCGTTGAGGCGGAGTAATTTCTTTCCATCTGTTCACTGCTTTTCTTCTTTTCGGGTCATTATCTGGACTGTCGTGTTCGCACAATAATTTTCTTTTACAGTAACTATCAACAAATAGCACGACATAACCTTCATCACGCAGCTGTCTTGCCCAGTCAAGTTGATAAGGAAATATACCGCCTGCTCCATGCAACATTACAACAGCCTCAAAAGGACCACTTGCGTCTGGTTTATACATTAAGCCACTAATTTCCTTTCCGTCATACATTTCAGCACGCATTTTCGGAAGAATACTGGTAAAGCTAACCTCAACAGCACTTGCTTTATAGTTTTCATATTTGTAGTCATTTAAATCCTCAGCAAATAAAAGCTGTGAGAAAAAAAGAGCCAGAAGAATTATGAAATTTTTTATATGCATAGGATTGAATATACCACCAATTACTTGAAATGTAGATTAAAAGTTAATCTGAGAGTAGTGTAAAGTGATTGAAAAAATGAGTGGCGGAGAGAGAGGGATTCGAACCCTCGATAGGAGTTAAAGCCTATATTCCCTTAGCAGGGGAACGCCTTCAGCCACTCGGCCATCTCTCCGAAGAGTGCATATTATACTGTATATATTTCAGACGAGTATTTGAGTGATGCAATAGTAATTATGACGATTACTCCGTAATCGTTCCAATCCAAACAAACATTATTCTATGATTTCAAAGTCATGGGTTATGACTGCAGTTTTACCAAGCATAATTGAGGCTGAACAATACTTTTCAGCTGAAAGTTTGATTGCCTTCTCAACCTTTAATGGGTTAAGTTTCTTTCCTCTCAAAATAAAATGGACGTGAATATTGGTAAAAACTTTTGGGTATTTATCACCGCGATCTGCACTCACTTTAGTTTGGCAATCAGACAGATTTTCCCGCATTTTTTCGAGTGTACTTACGACATCAATCATTGTACAGCCAGCCATTCCAAGCAGTAGCATCTCCATTGGTCTGACGCCTAAATTTTCCCCACCAATCTCAGGAGGTCCATCCATCACGATGGCGTGGCCACTATCAGATTTACCAACCATCAACATCCCATCAATCCATTTAACAGAAATGTTCATTGAAAAAACTCCTTAAGTTGTTTGCCAGGGTCAGATTGCCTCATAAAAGCTTCACCAACCAAAAAGCCATAGACATTATGTTCATGCATCAATTCCACATCATTCCTGGATTTGATGCCTGATTCAGTGATCACAAGTTTATCATCACCAATTTCTTCAAGCAAGTCTAAAGTAGTTTGCAGATCGACATCAAAACTTCGAAGATTTCTGTTGTTGATACCGATCATTGGCAAGTCAAGTCTTAGAGCACGCTTAAGCTCACTTAGGTCGTGTACTTCAACTAAGACATCCATTGTTAAGGATATTGCAAGATCACTCAACGTTTTAAGTTCTGCATCTTTCAAACAGGATACGATGAGTAAAATACAATCAGCCCCCATCGCTCTTGATTCATAGACTTGATAGGGATTAATGATGAAATCTTTCCGTATTACTGGAATTGAAACAGCTGCACGCGCTTTTATTAAATTCTGAGGATCTCCCTGAAAGAAATCTCTATCAGTTAAGACAGATAGGCAGCTGGCACCCCCATTCTCATAACTTTTTGCTATCTCAACAGGGTCAAAGTTCTCACACAATACACCTTTACTCGGTGAGGCTTTCTTGATTTCAGCAATAACACCGCTCTGGCGATTGTTAGTTTTTGTAGCAAGTGCATTATAAAAACCACGCGTTTTGTCGGCAAACTTAGAAAGCTCAACCATCCTTTCTATCGGGGTACGACTTATTGATTCATCAATTTCTTCACGTTTTCTGGCAACGATTCGCTTTAATATGTCAGGTGTCTTTTGAGCCATGGTTTGATTGAATTTATAACAATGGTTATTTTAAACGAATATAATTTGGTTTTATATTTAAGTCTTGGGCGAAGTTCGTGAAGTTATTAGATTTTCATGCTGGTATTGATCAGCCATTTTTTTTGATTGCTGGCCCCTGTGTTGTTGAGTCAGAGTCATTAGCTATGGAGAGTGCGAGTTACTTAAAAAAAGTATGTGCTGAATTAGATATTAATTTTATTTATAAATCTTCTTTTGACAAAGCCAACCGCACCAGTGCAGATAGTTTTCGAGGCTTAGGCATCGAAGAGGGTCTTAGAATTTTAGAAAAAGTTAAAGCTGAAGTAGGCGTTTTTGTACTCACAGATGTGCACGAAGATACACCGCTTGATGAGGTCGCCTCGGTGGTAGATGTTTTGCAAACTCCAGCCTTTCTGGTTAGGCAAACAAATTTTATTCAAAATGTATGCAAACAAGGCTTACCTGTGAATATTAAAAAAGGTCAATTCCAGGCACCTTGGGACATGGACAATGTTGTTCAAAAGGCTAAGGCAACAGGTAATCAACAGATATTGGTCTGTGAAAGAGGTACTTCTTTTGGCTACAACACATTGGTTTCGGATATGAGGGGTTTGTCTAGCATGAGGTCAACAAATTGCCCCGTCGTATTTGATGCAACGCATTCTGTTCAACAACCTGGAGGTCAAGGTGACAGCTCAGGAGGACAGAGAGAAATGGTTCCTGTTCTCGCAAGAGCTGCTGCTGCTGCTGGTGTCTCTGGCATTTTTATGGAAACTCATCCTAATCCATCTATTGCTAAAAGTGATGGATTAAATTCTATGCCAATGAATCAAATATCGGCTTTACTTAAAACTCTCAAAGAGATTGACAAGATTACAAAAAATAATGGCTTTATAGAGGATTCTTTAAATGACTAAAATTGCAATAACCGGTTCAAATGGGCGAATGGGGCAAGCTTTAATAGAGGCTGTTAAACTTAACCCTAATGTATCACAAGGCTCAATACTCAATAGAGGAGATGATATTAAACGAGTGCTCAAAGATTTCGACGTTTTGATAGATTTCACCCGTCCTGAAGCAACACTAGATGCTTTGTCAATTTGTCAGAGTGCTGGTAAAGCAATGGTTATCGGGACAACGGGCTTTAGCGATGATGCTCTTAAAGTCATCGACCAAGCATCAAGCGATATACCGATTGTATTTGCGCCGAATATGAGTGTTGGGGTGAATTTAACTCTCAAGCTCCTAGAGACAACTGCAAAGGTGATTGGCACTGATTCTAATATTGAAATTGTAGAAGCTCATCACCGTCACAAGGTCGACGCTCCTTCAGGTACCGCACTTAAAATGGGCGAGATCATTGCCAATGCACTTGGTAGAGATTTGTCTGAATGTGCAGTGTATGGGCGTGAAGGCAAAGAAGGACCTAGAGACCGGCAAACTATTGGTTTTTCATCTATCAGGGGTGGTGATGTTGTTGGTGAACATACAGTTACCTTTTTTATGGAAGGGGAACGTGTTGAAATCACCCACAAGGCTTCATCTAGGATGACCTATGCTAACGGAGCTGTAAAAGCTTCTCAATGGCTAACTAATCAGCCAAATGGACTGTATTCCATGCAAGACGTATTAGATCTTTAAAGAATTCAAATGTTATACGCAATTATTTCACAGGACGTTGAGAACAGCTTAGAAAAAAGAATTGGTGCACGTCCTGATCATATCAATCGATTAAACAAATTAAAAGATGAAGGTCGACTTATTTTGGCTGGTCCTCATCCAGCTATTGATAACAACGAACCGGGTGAGGTAGGGTTTACGGGCTCATTGGTTGTTGCAGAGTTTGAGGATCTTAAGGATGCTAGAGATTGGGCCGATGCTGATCCTTATGTTACTGCCGGTGTTTATTCAAGTGTTGTAGTTAAAACTTTTAAGAAAGTCTTGCCCTAAATGCAGCAACGTAGCCATAAGAAATAAAGGATAATTTGCCACTTTTTTGTTATAACGACTAAGGTCCAGGAATTAATAAATGATTACAGTTAAGAATTTATCAAAACATTTTGGTGGTATCAAGGCTGTTGATGGTGTTGATTTGCACATCGACCGAGGCTCTATTACGGGTTTGGTTGGGCCTAACGGTGCTGGAAAAACCACGATGTTTAACTTAATTGCGGGCTTATACCAGCCAACAGAAGGCGAAATCATCCTTGATGGCGAGAATGTTACCGAGTTAAGCTCTCATCAGCTGTTTCATAAGGGATTACTCAGGACATTTCAAATTTCGCATGAATTCCCAACCTTGAGCGTGTTAGAGAATTTAATGATGGTTCCTGCCAATCAATTGGGTGAACATTTGATGAATACCTGGCTCAAGCGTAAACAAATCCAAGAAGAAGAAAAAATCCTACAAGAAAAAGCAGAGGGGGTCATTGACTTTTTGAATATCAGTCATTTAAAAAATGAAAGAGCAGGCAACCTTTCTGGAGGTCAGAAGAAATTACTCGAGTTGGCTCGTACAATGATGGTAGATGCAAAAGTGGTACTTTTAGACGAAGTAGGGGCAGGAGTGAATCGAACACTATTGAAGCAGATAGGAGATGCCATCTTGCGACTCAATTCAGAAAGAGGCTATACCTTTTGTATGATTGAGCATGATATGGACTTTATTTCCAGGTTATGTAACCCAGTCGTTGTTCTAGCTGAAGGTCAAATTCTGACCATAGGCTCTCCAGATGAAATTAAGAGCAGTGATGCAGTAATCGATGCCTATTTAGGAAAAGGTTTGAGAACCGAGGTTTCGGCGTAGTGGCTTATCTAGAAGGATCTAATTTGGTAGCCGCCTATGGCGTAGTACCGATACTGCATGAATGCTCCGTTAAAGTTGAGAAAGGTGAGCTGGCGGTGATTGTAGGTCCAAACGGCGCCGGCAAGTCTACCGTAATGAGAGTGCTTTTAGGTATGCTGGAAGCGACATCAGGTTCAGTTACACTTGATGGAAATGATATTTCAAAGCTTTCTACTCAAGAAAGAATTAGTCTGGGCTTGGCTTTTGTTCCTCAGAACAAAAACGTGTTTCCATCAATGACTGTTGAAGAAAATTTAGAGATGGGTGCTTTCCTTAGAACCGATGACATCAAAAAAACGATGGAAGAAGTCTATACCCTTTTTCCGATTCTTTATGAAAAGCGTAGACAATTAGCTGAAGAACTTTCAGGCGGACAGAGGCAGCAGGTTGCCTTTGGTCGGGCTATGATGACACAGCCATCTGTGATGCTTTTAGATGAGCCAACTGCTGGCGTGTCACCGATTGTAATGGATGAGATTTTTTCCAATATATTGGATGTAAGGGATGCTGGAATGGCAGTACTTATGGTTGAACAAAATGCACAGCAAGCACTCAACATAGCAGACAAAGGTTATGTTTTAGTATCGGGTCGTAATGAACATACAGGGACTGGACATGAATTGATTAATGACCCAGAAGTTAGAAAGAAATTTTTAGGAGGTTGAATGTCGTCAGATTCTATTGATATTATTAACGCCTTCGCTTTACTGACAAACTTTGTCATTCTACCGGCATTGTCTTACGGCTCGCAACTGGCACTTGGCGCATTGGCGGTGACGTTAGTGTATTCAGTTTTACGATTCTCCAACTTTGCTCAAGGTGATAGTATGGCTTTTGGCACAATGATAGTTATATTGCTGACTTGGTTTATGATCAATCAAGGTTGGACAATCAGTGGCATTCCGACAGCTTTATTAGTAATTCCCGTAGCTATCATAGGAACTGCAATCTATTTACTATCAATGGACAGATTGGTTTATAAATTTTATCGTAGAGTAAAAGCAAAATCGATCACTATAGTAATGGCTTCGATTGGTGTAATGTTTGTTACTGGCGGTTTAGTGAGGTTTATTCTTGGACCTAGACCACAAATTTTTGCAGATGGTGAAAGATTTATATTTAGTGTAAGAGAGTTTAAGGCTTTCACTGGACTCGAACAGGGTATAGCGCTTAAAACTTCTCAGTTCCTTACTGTCACTATTGCCATATTGTTAGTTGCTTTTGTTTTTTATTTTCTACAAAAAACCAAGACAGGTAAAGCGATGCGTGCCTATTCAGATAATAAGGAGTTAGCGCTACTATCTGGTATTGATCCTGATAAGGTGGTAACAGTGACTTGGCTATTAGTGGCCTCTCTAACAACAATAGCTGGCGCCTTGTATGGTTTGGATAAAGGATTCACACCTCAACAGTACCATTTATTGTTGTTACCTATATTTGCTTCAGTTATTGTTGGTGGTATTGGCTCACCATTAGGAGCAATTGCAGGGGCTTTTTTGATCGCATTTTCTGAAGTTCTACTGACTTACGCTTATAAGAAGTTTTTAATTTATTTGTTGCCATTATCAATGCATCCTACCTCTTTGGTGCAGCTTATTGGTACTGAATATAAATATGCAATATCCTTTGTGATCTTGGTTATTGTCTTGCTCATTAGGCCGACAGGTATTTTTAAAGGGAAGGTTTTAGTTGATGAGTAATTTTGATAACATTTGGCAATCACATAAAACAATTATTAGCTTTACTATAATGGCGATATTGTTGTTATTTGTAGGCTTTAATCAGTCATGGGCATTGGTTCTTGGTATTTTCAACTTGTGTCTGATTTCAGCGATTATGGCTCTTGGCGTGAACATCCAATGGGGTTATGCAGGACTCTTTAACGTTGGAATTATGGGTTTTGCTGCACTGGGTGGGATTAGTGTAATTCTGATATCGCAACAACCTGTTGCTGAAGCTATTGAAGTTGGCGGATTTAAGATGCTCTTTGCGTTGCTGCTTGGAGCGATAACGATTATTACTGGAGTCTTACTTAATAGGAAAGGATATAACAAATGGTTAATCGCTCTAGTTGTAATTATTGGTTACCTGGCCACTCGCTATTATTTTTCTAATGCTGCAGATTTAATAGAAAAGGTAAACCCTGCAAAAACCGGTTACTTAGGTGGTTTAGGGATGCATGTCATGTTTTCTTGGATAGTGGGTGGTTTAGCTGCCGCTGGAGCTGCCTGGTCGATTGGAAAAATCACACTTGGTTTAAGAGCAGACTATCTAGCAATTGCAACCTTAGGTATTGCAGAAATTATTCTCTACGTCATAAAAAATGAAGACTGGTTTGTTCGTGGCGTTAAAAATGTCGCCGGTCTTTCTAGGCCTGTGCCTTATGAGGTTAACTTACAAAATTCTGTTTGGTTTCAGGATATGGTTTCTTGGATCCACAGCTCAAGCTTGGAGTTACTCCCGCTAGCAGATCAAACAGCCCAGTTAAGTCAATATGTCAGAGCATCTTCAGTTATCTTTGTTAAACTTTGCTATTCAGGCCTCTTTATTACGATTTTGGTTGTAATGATTGTGTTGGCTAATCTTGCGCTTGATTCACCATGGGGTAGAAAGGTAAGGGCGATAAGAGATAATGAAGTTGCAGCCTCTGCGATGGGTAAAGATATTACCCGTCAACATCTACAAATATTCGTCATCGGTTCTGCGATTGTTGGTGTTGCTGGGGCTTTATTGGTAACCTACAATGGAATATTTATTCCTACGTCCTACCAACCCTTGCGATTTACTTTTTTGATATGGGTGATGGTTATTGTGGGCGGTTCAGGCAACAATTTGGGATCGGTAATTGGTGCCTTTATGATTTGGTTTCTTTGGATTCAGTCGGGACCTATGGGTCTTTGGGTGGTTGATGTTATTAGTAATTTCACTGAGGAAGGGAATACTATAACGGAGTTCTTAGAAGACCGAGTTCATTTCTTAAGGTATATCCTTATGGGGTCAGTGCTTCTTATGGTGATGAGGTTTACACCTGGAGGCATCCTGCCGGAAAAAAACAAGGAACTGTAATAAATCACAGATAGTTGTCAAGAAAAATTGCTATAGAAAAGCTTTTCTTTATTTTTTTTCAAATATTATTGACACAAAACCTAAGAAAATGTTTATCATTAGTCCGAATCCCTTTTGAAATATGCTTTAATGAAGACTTATTAAGCATTGGGAATCTTTTTTTTAAAACAGGAGAGAAAATGAAACATCTTATTAAAACAACGGCTGGCTTTGTACTGTCAGCTACGATGGCAACAGCATCATTTGGTGCTACTGTGAATATTGGTGAGTTACAAGGATTTACAGGGCCACTCGAATCTATGATAGGTGCTATGTCTGGTGGTGCTAATTTGGCGGTCACAGAATCAAATGACTCTGGTAACTACCTTCAAGGAACGATTGCAGTTATCCAAGGTGACTCAAAGTGTATCGATCCAGACGCTGCAATTGCTGAAGCTGAGCGCATGATTAATGACGAAAGTGTTATCGCCATTATGGGTCCTAACTGTTCTGGTAATACTGGCGCGGTGATAAGTAATGTGCTTGTACCTAACGGTATTGTTGCTATTTCACCATCAGCTACTTCACCAGCTTTGACAGATCAAGAAGACGGTGGCTGGTTCTTTAGAACTTCACCTTCTGATGCAAGACAAGGACAAGTTCTTGCTGATATTGCGATATCAAGAGGACAAACTGATATGGCAGTAACTTACACAAATAATGACTACGGAAAGGGTTTAGCTGATGCATTCGCATCTGCCTATGAGGCTGTAGGTGGAACTATTACCGTTATGTCAGGTCATGAAGACGATAAAGCGGACTACTCTGCTGATGTCGCGGCCTTATCTGCAGGTGGTTCATCTACACTAGCTGTTCTTGGTTATGCTGATACAGGTGGTAAGGGAATCATTGCTGCATCGGAAGATACGGGCGCGTTTAGTGATTACGTCTTTGCTGATGGCATGATTAGTACAACTACTTCAGGTGCAGTTGGAGATGGTTCTTGGGGTACATTGCCTGCACCAAGTGGTGCACTAGCTGCTAACTGGTTATCAGTTGCTGAAGCAGGTGGTGTTGATGGTACAGGGGCATACTCAGCCGAGGCTTATGACGCGATGGCTCTAATTATCCTAGCCTCTCAAGCCGCAGGTTCAACTGACAGAGCTGCCATTCAGGCACAGGTCATGAATGTAGCCAACGCTCCAGGTATTCAATGTGCTGCTGGTGACTTAAGCACATGTCTGAAGTATATTTCAGGCGGCCTAGTTGTTGACTATGTTGGCGCTACTGGCGTTGAGTTCACTGCAGTGGGTGAAGGTAAAGGCTCTTATGCAGAGAAAGAAATTATTGGTGGTGCGTTTACAACTGTAGCGTCACATGAGTAATTAGTTTTACTTTTAGATAAAAAAGCCCGTCTTTTGGATGGGCTTTTTTTTGTCCTTTAATCTTGTTCATTTAATCTGCAGTAAAAGTATGAATATACAACCTCAAAATTCATAGGTATTATAATGGTCATATGCAGAGGAGAATAAGGATTAAAAATGAGCAAAGATGAACTATGGGACAGTGTAAAAAAAGCTGCTAAGCCTTCGCTTGATAGGTTTGATAAACTAGATAAACACTACATTTTTTATCTAGAAGAAATGGTGACCCCTAAGTTACTCACGATTTTCTATTGGATACTATTGTTTGCATTTATAACAAAAGGGATTGGGGATATATTTGAGGGTGATTTCTTTCGTGGTCTAGTTTGGGTTGTCGGTGGTGCCCTTGCTTCACGAGTAGCCTGTGAGCTTGTTGTTGTCCTATTTCGTATTAATGAAA
>Ga0207963_1001986_pt1 | contig 10513 bp, 9 predicted proteins | sample Knorr_S15_td_NAD_FD_185604 | JGI IMG/M metagenome (GOLD analysis project Ga0207963, IMG submission 185604) | Marine microbial communities from Southern Atlantic Ocean transect - Knorr_S15_td_NADW_ad_2500m_LV_A (SPAdes) (version 2) | ecosystem: Environmental > Aquatic > Marine > Oceanic | place...
AGCCGTCTGGCCCTCTGAGTTTGGTAACAATACTTACCAATTCTTCAAACTGTTCACCGTGATTCATCTACATTCTCCATTTTCGTCAATACTATTTTTAATATTCTGTTCTCGGCCAGAGATTTTACTCTGAAACTATAATTTTGATATTCTGTAACATCTTCAACATTTGGGATGTCGCCGAACTGTTCAAACATGAATCCCCCTAATGTATCATATTCTCGATCATCAGGGAAATCTATAGGGATTTCGTCCACTAAATCGTTTATGGTTGTTTTGGCATCTACAAGCCATCTGCCATTACCTAAAGAGTGAAGGAGTCTAGCTTCCTCATCGAACTCATCATGTATTTCACCAACGACTTCCTCCACGATATCCTCCACGGTTACTAGACCACCCGTACCGCCGAACTCATCAACTACGATAGCGATATTTTCTCGCCGCTCCTGAAAGTCTTTCAGCAAGTCGTCAATCTGTTTGGTCTCCGGGACGAAGAAAGGCTTTCGCATGAGCGATGTTAATTTAATCCCATTGTTATCATTACTATTGATATAAGGAAGAACATCTTTGGCATAGAGTATTCCACGAATTTTATCAATACTGTCCTCAAACAGAGGGAATTTGGAGAAGCGGTTCTGTCGGATTATGTCTATGGCATCTCTGACTGAGGTCATCTGTTCCATGCCGATAATATCTATGCGAGGCACCATGATTTCTCGAACTAAAGTTTCATCCAAGTCGAAGACTGACTTAATCATTCGCCGTTCTTCATCTTTCAAAGTGCCTCGGTCTGCACCTAAATCCGCAAGTGTTCTCAATTCATCTTCAGAATCAAAAAGTTCTTCCTTTTCATGGGGTATCCAACTCGTGATAATGTGTGTAAACTTGTAGAGCAGTGCAGCCAGTGGGAAGAGAAAAGCGCCGAATATTCGTATAGGGAGGGCGATTTTATTGGCAAAAGCTTCCGAATTTCGTAGAGCAAGAATCTTGGGTGTGATCTCACTTACCAACAGGATGACAATGCTTAGTATGATCGTTTCAGCTATGAGGAGTAGTGGGAGGTTTGCCCCGACACTTAAGGCAATGTCTGCCGTAATGATTGCGGCGAAAAATGCCATGGCACTGTTTACAATAGTATTACCTGTAAGAATCGTGATGAGTAGACGACGGGGATTGGTGAGGAGATTAGAGACTTGTGAGTTGATACGATGTTGTTTTCTATTTGAATCTTTTAGTGAGAAAAATGCTGCCTCTGCTCCCGAGAAAAAAGCGGAAAGAGAAAGCAGTACAACAAACAATACAATTTCCAGTGCAATTTTCAATTGATTAGTGTTGTGACATTAATTTCAGTAAGAAATCGGTTTTCTTCTCTGCTCATGACCTTTTTTTGTTCCGCAGTATCATCTTTCCAACCTAAGAGATGAAGAGTGCCGTGGATTAACAGTCTATCCAATTCATTGGAAAAAGAAACTCCGTATGTCTTGGCATTTTCTGCTGCCCTTTGGGGACTGATATATATTTCTCCTTCCAGCTGCTTTCCATCATCCAAACGAAAAGCAATGACATCTGTAAAAACGTCCTCATCAAAATACTCCAATTTCAGCTCCCGAAGCATTTTATCTGTACCAAATACCAAATTGATTTCAGCATTAGAAATATTAGAATCTTCCAAAATAGTCTGTATTAGTTTTTCGACAGCGGAGGAGTTAACATTTAGTGTACCATCCCTCCCAGCGATGGTAACAGTAATCATGAGGTAGGAGCTGACTCGATTTTCTTTGTGCCGGGGTACTCAACACGAATATGATAGATTCCTCTGAGAACCGGCAGAAGTCCGTCTTTACCTCGGACGTCACCTTTCAGTTTTGCCAGATCTCTCATGGTGAGAGGACAATTGTCTAATTGACCTTCTTTTAATCTCTTTTCGATGATAGTGTCAACCATCGCTTCTATGCTGCCGAGAGTAGGTTTCTTGATGGAACGAACAGCAGCTTCCACAGCTTCACAGATCATGAGAATACCAGTCTCCTTAGTATCAGGAGTTGGGCCGGCATATATGAAATCTGATTCATTCACTTTGGATTGATCCCCATCAGCCAGTTCAAGTGCCCGCTGATAAAAATACTCAATACGCGTGGTTCCGTGATGCATGGGTATAAAATCACTGATGAGGGATGGCAACCGGTATTCACGAGCGAGCTTTAAGCCGTCTTTAACATGGCTGCCGATTATAGTAGCAGAGAGAGTGGGTGAAATAGTATCATGTTTATTATCTTCACCCATCTGATTTTCAATATAATATTCTGGGCGTACCATTTTTCCTATATCATGATAATAAGCACCAACTCGACAGAGAAGAGGATTAGCACCCACTGCATTGGCACACGATTCTGCCAGATTACCCACCACCACACTGTGATTAAATGTCCCATTTGCTTCTTGTGATAGTCGCTTTAGAAGAGGATGATTAAAGTCAGTCATTTCCAGCAGTGTTAGATCGGATGTGATACCGAAGACGATCTCAAAAAGGGCACTTAAGCCGTATGTAATAAAAGGGGCTAACACCGCTCCTACACTCAAATAGAGGAGGTTGTTCAGAATAGAATTCAAGTGAGATTCCTTCAACAGACCAATACTGATGATTGCAAGAGAACCGCAAACAAGTATATAAAGGATAGCATAAAATATCTGAATTCGAGCACGCAGTTGTCTGACTGCGTATACTGCAGCTACACTGCTGAAAAGAGAGACTATTACAAAGTCAAGTTTGTTCCCTACCATGAAGGCGAGAATAATTGCTAGAGTGACGGTTGCCATGACGGCTATTCGGGCATCGAGGAGTACGGTAAATACCATGGCTGCTACTGTAATAGGAATGGCGTATTCGGAGAGTCCAAGCCAGACTGCAAATGTCCATCCAACTGCAACCATCATCAAATACATGGTACTGAAGAGCAGGATCATTTTATTATCTTCGAATAGAGCTTGTCGATATGTTCTGAGAAAAGTGAAAAAGAAGGATAGTACAATGCCGACCAAAAGAAAACGTGCAATCCAAACGGAAAGGATGTCTAGAAAAGTAGCTTTTTCATTCTGTTCCAGCCAAGCTCGAATGTAAGATTTTATTTTCTGAAGTGATTCAGGTGTAATCCGAGTATTTGCATCTACGATTCGCTCATTCTTGAAAACTTTACCTATAGCTTGGGAAACTTCTGCCCTTTTGTTGGCCTGTTCCTTTTCAGTTTTAGTATTGTTATAAATGAGATTTGGCCGGAGAAATTCACCCACGATTTTGGTTCCCACTGACCGACGAATATCATTTGGAGAAAGATAACTTGACTCCAGTTCTATCCGCGCTTTGACTAGAGCTTCCGGTATGTCGAGAAAATCGCCGGCATTCAGATTTTCATCATGAATACCTTCGTAAACGATGTCGATAACATCTGCATGGATATTTTTCTTATTAACTGAAAGGATTCCATGTGTCCAAAGTCCCCGGGAAATATTTACTACGAATGTAGCAAACTCCTCATAATTGATTTTATCAGCTGTTGGTTCACCATTTCCCAGAAATTCGCGCCATTCGGAGTTTGACAAATCAAATGGATAAGATGCGCTGAAGTTCGAAAGCTCTTGAGCGAGAGAAGCACTATCGGTTTTAACTCTTGCCTGAACTCTGGCAAAATAATCGGGATTGTGCCCACCATCCTGTCCGCCAGCTTCCCACCATTGCTGCTGAGCTTCTTTTAGATTTTGCCTAGCTCGGCGAACCTTCTGAAGTACGGTGAGGAATTCATGTATGCGGGAAGATTGTTCTTCCTTGATTTCATCCTTTCTTTCAAAGTAGTAGGGAACTTCCCGGATAGCAACTTTCTGGTCAGCTCGATATTTTGCATCGTCTTTGTAAATGGGAAAGTCGAATTCGGCAACAATCTCCTCCTCTGTTATATCACCAAGTTCATAATTATATTCCAGTCCCTTTCCTCTCGGTAAAAACAGTGATATAAGTATTGCTAAGCTAACGAAAATGATGACACGGTTGCGGAGATCTATCCGTTTTTTAGAATCAGTTAAAAGTTTTTGTTTTCTTTTAAGAGGCATTGTTTAAGACTCTGGGAGATTTTCAAGAAATCCTTTAGTGATTTCCCGGGAGATGATGATGCGTTGTATTTCGCTGGTCCCTTCACCGATGGTTAATGCTTTAGCATCACGAAAATATCGCTCTACGGGATACTCCTTTATGTAGCCGTAGCCGCCAAAAACCTGTATGGCTTCCGTTGCACTTCTCATTGCAGTTTCTGAGGCAAAAAGTTTTGCCATAGCAGCTTCCTTGGCAACGTCCTGTCCGGTGTTGTACTTGTGCGCGGCATTATATACCAGCAGTTTGGATGCTTCAATTTCAGTGGCCATATCCGCCAATTTGAACCCTACGGACTGAAAACGATGGATGGGTTTACCAAACGCTTTTCGTTCAGTACTGTATTTCAATGCCGCCTCATAAGCACCTTCAGCTGTGCCAACAGATAGTGCACCTACAGAAATCCTTCCGCCGGTTAGGGTCTTCAAAAATGTTTTAAAACCGTCAGCCGGACTACCAAGGAGATTTTCTTGGGGAATCCGTAGATTTTCAAAGAAGATTTGCCTTGTGTCAGACGCTTTCCAACCCATCTTTTTTTCCAATGAAGCCACAGAGAGTCCGGGATTCTCAGTTTCAATAATGAAAGCACCGATTCCTTCTTCTTTTCCATCTATGATGGCCTTGGCTGTGATGGTTATGAGCCCTGCCACCCCGGCGTTTGTGGTAAAGATCTTGCTGCCGTTAATAACCCACTCATCGCCATCAAGAACAGCAGTGGTCTTGGTAGCGCCGGCGTCACTTCCAGCTTCCGGTTCCGTTAGTCCAAAGGCGCCGATCATTTCTCCTGAAGCGAGACGTGGCAGATACTTCTGCTTCTGTTCTTCCGATCCAGCTAAGAGGATGGGCGTTGTCCCGAGAGATGTGTGAGCGGCCATTGTAATGGCTGTAGAGGCACATACTTTGCCTAATTCGTACACTGCTGTGATGTATGCAACGAAGTCCATACCGGCTCCACCGTATTCCTCCGGGATGGGAATTCCCATGAGACCCAGCTCTGCCATCTTCTCAATGATTTCCCTGGGGAAAATCGCCTCGTGATCCAGCTCAGCCGCCACAGGTGCCACTTCATTAGCAGCAAATTCCCGCACCATATCGCGGAGCATCAAATGTTCATCGCTAAAAAATAGGTCGTTCATATCAGCTTTACCACTGTATGGCAGCAGATGCCCAAGTAAATCCAGAACCGAAAGCCGCTAAGATAATCGTGTCTCCTTGGCTGAATCTTCCTTCGTCCAAAGCTTCCGACATAGCGATAGGGATAGAAGCAGCGGTTGTATTACCGTATCTTTGGATGTTGCTGTACACTAAGTCCATCTCTACACCCAGTCGTTTGGCGACCATCTGAGAAATCCGCAAGTTGGCCTGATGAGGGATAATGAGTTTTATATCTTCTAGAGTAAGATTGTTTTGTTCTAATGCTTCTTGAATAACCTCAGGGAAACGGATAGCAGCATTCTTAAAGACTTCTCTACCATTCATCTGTGGAATATGCTTTTCTTCGTCGATAATTTCCTTTGAAATGAACGGCCTGAAGCTGCTGCCTGGTGCAGGCATCCAGAGATCTTCTACATGAGATCCATCTGAGTGAAGGTGAGTGGAAAGAACTCCGGCATCATCATCGCTGGGCTGGAGCACCACAGCCCCTGCACCATCTCCGAAGAGGACGGCTAAATCACGGTGCTCGGAGTCAAATTTTATCGCAACGCTCTGGGCTTCAGCACCTATCAAAAGAACGCTTTTATGTGCACCGGATTTGATGAACTGGTCAGCTACACTCAGGCCGTAGATAAAACCTGAACATGCAGCTTTCAGGTCAAAAGCACCAATGTTACCCATCCCCATTCTATCCTGAATTTGAGTAGCACATCCGGGAAAGTAATGGTCCGATGATACAGTAGAGAAAATTATGAGATCAATTTCTTTGGGTCCTATCCCTGCCATGCTGAGGGCTTTCTCTGCGGCCTTTACGCCGAGATCAGATGTGGTTTCATCGTCCACATGCCGTCGTTCTTTGATACCAGTACGAGTAGTAATCCACTCATTCGATGTATCCATGATCATTTCCAGATCAGCATTGGTGACAACCCGTTCCGGTACGTAGTGCCCTACGCCGGTGATCTTAGTTATATTCAACTCACTCCTCCTCGCAACTTAATATCACGAATATTCAGCTGTATTGATTTCCGGCCCTGCCATTCATTCTCTTCAACTACATAAGCTAGATCGAATGGTTTGCCGCTGAGGAGATCTGAGTAATATTTTCCCATATTGAAGGCGATGGCACCGAAAGTTTTACCATTTTGCATGGCACTGAATTTAAGATGATCCCCGTTGCCTACCAAACGTGGGTTTCCTGCGATCTCTACTTTACGAGAGACGAATTGAGGCCGCATATTACCAGGACCGAAAGGTGCCAGCTTGTTTAGAAATTCCATGAATCTTCCATTAATTTCGCTCAGTTTCATCTCTGCTTCGATGGTAAGAGTACCAACTAAATCTGAGTCAGAAAGGGCATTGTTGGCAAGGGTAATAAAAGATTCACGGAATAGAGGTAGGTTGGATTTTGAAATGGTCAATCCTGCCGCCATGGGATGACCACCGAAACCATCAAGATGATGGGCGCAGTTTGTCAGATTCTCGTAAAGGTCGAAGTTGAAGATACTCCTTGCTGAACCCTTTCCTACACCATTTTCCATAGCAATGATGATTGTAGGCCGGTGGTATTCCTCTTTGATGCGAGAAGCAACAATCCCTATAACGCCTTGATGCCAACCCTCTTCCCATAGAACGATAGCATTCTCATTCTGTAGATCACATTCGGCGTTTACTTTCAGAAGTGCTTCATCCACGATAGTTTGTTGAATATCCTGACGGTTTCGATTTTCCTCGTCTAATTCTTTTGCGATTTCTGCAGCCTCTATGGGATTTTCAGTGGAGAAAAGTGCCACAGCCCGGTTGGCATCACCGAGTCTGCCGGCTGCATTAATCCGAGGAGCGGCACCGAAGATTAATCGCCCTACTGTCAGTTCCTTTTCCAAAAGATTGCTTACCTCTAGAAGTGCATGCAGGCCCGGCTTCTCTGTTTTTTCCAGAGATTTAAGGCCGTGATAAACGATTGACCGGTTTTCATCCAGTAGAGGGACAAGATCTGCTGCCGTACCGAGTGTGATTAAATCTAAATGGCTGTAGACTAACTCAGGATCAACTTCCAGTATTATTGCCACTGCTTCAGCCAGCTTAAGGGTTACACCTCCTCCACAAAGTCCTTTGAAGGGATAAGTGCAGTCATCCCGTTTAGGATTAAGGACTGCGTAGGCATTGGGGAGTTCAGGGCTCGGCATATGATGATCAGTAATGATGACATCTATACTTTTGGAGTTGGCGTAGTCTACTGAATCATGACCGGTGATACCGCAGTCACAAGTGATGATGAGCTTTGCACCCACTTCCTCCGCCCGATCTACTCCTTGGGTAGACAGCCCATATCCTTCGGTTTCCCGATCTGGAACGTAGACTTCAGAATTACCACCTGCAGAGTTTATAAATAGGCCAAGGGTAGAAGCGCCGGTTGTTCCATCTACATCGTAATCACCAAATACTAGGATATTCTGTCTGTTTTTTATGCACTCAGCCAGACGATCAGCTGCTTTGTCCATATCTTTCATGAGGAAGGGATCGTGCAATTTATCGAGGGTGGGGGAAAAGAACTGTTGAGCTTTTTCCTTGGTCAGGATATTGCGGTTGGCCATCACACTCGCAATAATCTTAGAGCAGTGGAATTCCTGTTGAATTCGGGAGACTAGTTGAGGATCTGGTTTATTTATCTTCCAAGTGGACATAATGAAAAGAAGTTTTGGAGCCGGTCTATAAGCCGAATTCTGTATCCCGACATGTCGGGACGGTGATCATTCATCTGGACTCGACCTCACGATCGAGTTCACGCGATCTACCCGCTCCTTATAATGATGCGAGCAACATCTCGGAGCTGCTTGATCTTGCACCGAATGGGGTTTACCCAGCTTCCGATGTCTCCATCAGAACTGGTGGTCTCTTAAACCACCGTTTCACCTTTTCCCCGACACGAGTGTAGGGGTAGTTTACTTTCTGCTGCACATGCCGTATCCCGACATTTTGAAATATCGGGATCCCTCCTGTTAGGAGGCATCCTGCTCTGCGGTGTTCGGACTTTCCTCCCCAACATTGTCAAGGCGATCACCCGACCGGCTCCATTATCAAAAAATCAATCAACAGTTGACGAACAGTCTGAATTTACGCTTTAGCGGTGTTGATCCAGTGAAGAATTCTTCGACAGGAGGAACACTGATAAACTCCTTCACCATTACGTATTTCTGCCTCATGCTGGGATGTTATTCTCAAGTGACAACCGCCACAATTGTGATCTACGATGGGAACTACTGCAATACCATTTTTCGCTTGTCTGATGCGATCATAAATAGACATAAATCTCGAATTGATTGTGGGTACTATCTTTTCTCTTTCTTGAGAAAGGCGTGTCTCTTCTTCCTTGGAACTGGCAACTCTTTTTTCCAATTCTCCTGCTTGGGTTTTTAATTCAATTTCAAGCTCACCTATCTGAGATTCATCAAATTTCAACTGCTCTTCTAATTGTTCTTTTTCCTGCATTAGATCTAGTTCTCGGTTTTCTTCCGTGTCTATTTCTTCTTCCAGATGGTCAATCTCACTCATCAATGCATCGTATTCTCTATTGGTTTTTACGAGATAGAGTTGATCTTTCAATTTAACAACTTTTGTTCTTCGATCACTCCCATGGCCTTCCAATTGACGAATTTCAGAATTTATCTCGGTTATTCTAGCCTTCGCCGAATGGATAGAGGAGCTGAATTCCTCCAGACGAGAAGACAAATCTTCTACTTTCGAAGGGAGGTCTCCTTGAAGTTCCTCCAGATCCATTAACTGAGAATCAATTTCTTGTAGCTGAATTAATGAGTTTATTTCTGTCATTTAATCTCCCCATAAAAAAATGCACCAATAGGTGCATGTTATTAATTATGTTTTTTTAAAGGACTGGATTTGTGTGACAGTTCCAAGTCCTTTAGGGTTTATTTAACCCACTCCTTCAGAGTTAAGCAGGGATTCCTTTGAGCTCCCTTCAACGAATGCTTGCGAGTCTTATTGATGTATTTCATTGTGTGGGTCCGACAGGACTTGAACCTGTGGCCTCTACGATGTGAGCGTAGCACTCTAACCAACTGAGCTACGGACCCCCAAAACCTTTGCTAACCTGCCATTAAGCGCAGCAAATTTAACGGATTCATTTGGAGTAAACAAGGAGGCGAAACATGTCTGATCTAGCCGTAAATAATTACGAAATCATTAATGAATTTCTAACTCTTAAATGGACCAATGGAGATGAGAGCTATATACCTTTGAAAAAACTCCGTGAGAACTGTCCTTGTGCAACGTGTTCTGGGGAGACAGATGCCCTTGGTAATCTTCACAAAGGTTTACAACCAGCATTAAATCCTGCAAGCTATCAATTGCTTAATCTTAGACCGGTGGGTTATTACGCTCTACAGCCATTTTGGGGAGATGGACACAATACCGGGATTTACCGTTTCGAACTGCTTAGGAAATTAGAAGATTCAGACTCTGAGGATCAGTAGGAGAATATTTTACGCGGATCCAATTCGGAGTCTCTATATATCACTATTATTTTATTTAATTCAGGATAAACAGTCCAGTCCTGAGGTTCAAAAATAACATGTATCCAGTGGTTATTTTCGAATTGCCACACGGCTGTTACGAAATCGTATTTCCTATTTCTTTTATCAAATTCGGTTTGTTCTGTTAGGTTTTCTTGCCCATATTTATTTCTTAGCTGAACCATAATTCGTTTAAATTCTCTCTGATGATTTTCCAAATTGGTGATATTTTCCTTCTGCAGATCCCATTTTAGGTAGAATTGTTCTTCGATCCAGAAACCCCCGTCAAGATTAGTGAAAAATATTCTCAATTTATCTATCCGTCCTTTTTTTCTCGGAACATCCTTGAATTCCAAGATTGATATATTACCCCGCTTTGTAATGAGAGGTTTTAAATCTGGAAACAGTGCAATTACATCTTTGTGGTTCATACCGAAATTTATTTCGTTAGTTCCCCAGAGTTGCTTTTCGCCTTGATCCGGGTCTGATGCCCAGAGTAATCCGCAGGAAAAGAGTAAAGGAAGAATAGTTTTATACGTGGGTATTAATCTCATATCGATTGATTTAATTGTTAGAACTTAGCAATAGTAAATTGAAAATAATCAATCGAAAATAAAAACCGTGGGCCCTCCAGGATTTGAACCTGGAACCTACGCATTATGAGTGCGGTGCTCTAACCGTTGAGCTAAGG
>Ga0207963_1001987_pt1 | contig 10507 bp, 11 predicted proteins | sample Knorr_S15_td_NAD_FD_185604 | JGI IMG/M metagenome (GOLD analysis project Ga0207963, IMG submission 185604) | Marine microbial communities from Southern Atlantic Ocean transect - Knorr_S15_td_NADW_ad_2500m_LV_A (SPAdes) (version 2) | ecosystem: Environmental > Aquatic > Marine > Oceanic | place...
ATTCTGCACGACTCGCCTGACAGGCTTATTATCACTGGAGTAAATTTGAATGATCGCTCATCCGATATGAGTGTCACTTTCGAAGAGAGCGTAGAGGGAAATGCACATGTGGAACTCACTGGGGGTACCATCTCAGCCGGAATGGGATCCATTTTCGAGATAGAATTCTTTTGCTATAGCGGCGCAGAAATCCTTGTGGAAATTCAGACATCTGATGCGGACGCCTTTAACTCTTCCGGAGAAGAGGTAATCGTCACCACTGAAGATGGGATATTCCAGATCCAGTCTGTGCCGCAGGTGCTCTCACCCGGAGAGGCGAGCGGAGCGGCCGGGGAGGTGATGGCTGTACCGGTGGAATTCGCCTCCAGTGTGCCACTCGGATTTGTCGGCTTCCGGTTCTCCGACGATCCCGATTTCCTATCGCTCTACGCCGAACCGTACAGTGATGACAACGGCAACGGTCAGTGGGACGAAGGGGAGAGCTTCGAGGATACCAACGGTAACGGCGCCTGGACCGGTGAAGTGACGCTGGGAGAGCGGATTAACGGCTGGGAATATGACGTCTACGAAGCGAATAATTCTGTCCTATTTACCACGGTTAACTGGCCTAATCCCCTCGATCCTGACACTTCGCTCCTGGTGGAGTTCAACATGCTCATCTCCCCTGATGCCGAAACGGGAGATGTAGCGTTAGCTATTTCCAACATCCTGATGATAGACTTCCTGGGAAATCCCGGTGTAGAGGGTGTTGGCTCAGATGGAGTTTTCACAGTTACCACCGGCAGCTCGGTTGGAGATAATAGTAACCTTACGACCGCTTTTTCGCTGCACCAGAATTATCCCAATCCGTTTAATCCCACCACCACCATCCGCTTTGAGGTAGAGAAGCATCGACATGCAACTCTACATATCTATGATATAACAGGTAGAGTGGTGAAAACTCTTGTAGATGAGCAGCTTCAGCCCGGTGAATATGAAGTGATGTGGGATGCGGCTAACGTGGCCAGCGGAGTCTATTTCTACCGGCTGCATGCTGGTGACCGACAGATCACCAGGAAGCTCGTTCTTCTCAAATAGTGCTCTAAGTAAATAGAAAACTTTTTATTTTTCAATATAATCACTACATTTCTTGTAACGGGGTATCTCATTCAAACCAAACACAATATTCGTTTCTATGGACTTTTTGTGTTCCGGCTTGACAAATAACGTATTAAGGAGGGAATCATGAAGAAAACTGCATTATTAATAGGTCTGTTTTGTCTTGTAGCAAGTAGTTCACTTTTTGCGCAAGATGAGGAGACCGATGATAGCCAAATGAGTTATGTTACCGTAGTAACATATCATACTAAAATGCCCGATGGCGGCAGTTGGGAAAGGTTCAAAGAAATGATTAAAGAACTCCGCGAAAATGTAGTGTTTAAAAATGATTTAATTGTAAGCAGCCGTATTTTACGTCATGTGTGGGGCAGCAACAGTTCCGACTTTATTGTTATTAATGAATATGCAGAATGGGCTCATATTCAGGAAGCTGCCGATGTGAGTCAGGAGCTTACTAATGAACACTGGCCACGTGAAAACCAGCGTGAAAGGTGGTTTGATGAGTTCAACAGCTATTTTGATCCGGTCCACTCTGATGAAATCTACTTCGAGAACAGAGCCTTGAGAAAATAGAGTATTCCAGGTTTCATAGTTGCGAATAGAGGCGTCTGTTATCAGGTGCCTCTTTTTTTCTCACAAGGCTCAATACTCGGATGTAAATTACCCATTACCGTTGGTGAACTAGCTGGCAAAAAACTAATTGTTTAAGGAACTTTAACACAACCGGGCAGTTTTATATTGCGTTACATACTTTGCAGATCGCTCCAGGTGATAGCCATGATGATGGTGTTGTCGGGACTGTATTTCGGCATCCAAACTCGAGACCTGATTCTGGAGATAGAAGCTTTAGCATTAGGAGCAGGCCTTTTTTATGCTGCCAATTTGCTATTGAAAGGATAAAGCGAAACAACCTTGACACTGCACAACTTGAAAGATAAATTGAAAACACTATTAAGGAGAAATAATGTCGAATATCTGGGATGATCTAAAAAAGAACTTGAAAGTCTGGGGAAGTGCCGCAGCTGTGAAAGCTGAGGAATTTGGCAAAGCGGCCGCGAGCAAGACTGAGGAGATAACAAAAATCGGCAGGGTCAAGCTGCAGATGCATCAACTTCAAAGAGAATTGGATAAAACGCTTCAAGCACTGGGGGAATTTGTCTTTGGTGCAACGGATGACGAAAATGTCAGTAACTTTACGGGTAACGAGAAGTACTACTCCACTATTGAGAAAGCGAAAATATTGAAGTTGAAAATTGCCGAAAAAGAGGGTGAGATTGAAAAGATTAGACAAGAGTTTGAGGAAACCGCCAAATCAATCAAGCTTGAAATCAGTGAGCCTATACATTCCCCTGAAGAATCCGCATAGTTCTATACAAAACCTGACCACAAGAGACTGATTTGCCTCCACATTCAAGTGATAGACTGAGCAAAGCGCTCGAACTTTACTTTTCCGAAATTGACAAAACCAAACCCCTCTCTCCTGATAAAGAGGTGGAGTTGACTAAGAAAGTTCGGGAAGGTGATCAGGAAGCGCTCAACCAGCTCATTAATGCTAACCTGAAGTTTGTGATCACGGTTGCCAACAAGTACCGTGTACCAAGGATAGCTCTGGAAGATCTCATCAACGAAGGGAATATTGGTCTCATCAAAGCGGCTCATCGTTTTGATGAAACTCGGGGCTTTAAGTTTATTTCTTATGCAGTCTGGTGGATTCGTCAATCTATTTTGCAATTTATTTCCGAAAGAGGTCGCATCATCCGCTTACCATCAAACGTAGCCGGCGCTATTTCTAAGATGAAAAAACAGTCTGATGCACTGGAACAGACATTCGAGCGTGAGCCTACGATGGAAGAATTAGCTGAAGTGATGGAAATTACTGAGGAAGAGGCAGAGAATCTCTTCCGCCACGGAGTGCAAACTGTATCCACTGATCAGCCTGTCAATGAGGATGAAAGGACGGCCTTAAGAGATCTGCTCACTTCTGATGATAACCGCCCCGAAGCCCAGATTATGGCATTCTCACTGCAGACTGAGATTGACAGGGTATTGGATACCATCCCAGAACGGGAAGCAAATATTATCCGATATTACTTTGGCATCGGTCTTGAACGACCCCTGACTTTAGAAGAAATTGGAGATTCAATGAACCTTACCCGGGAGCGGGTCAGGCAGCTTAAAGAGCGGGCAATCCACCGGCTTAGACACAATACGCGAGCCCATCTGCTGCGGACCTATCTTGGATGATTTACTATTGGATATTATTATCTAAACTCCCTAATTTCCCGGAAATCTAATCATAAGATTTTAACATGAAACTGCCATTCCGAAAGAACAGACAATCCCAAGCGGTTCGTTTTGTCATGATGAGTGACAGCGACGGCGATGTGCGCCAATGGTCGCTAACCCGTAACGCCGTTGCTACCATTTCTGTTCTGGTAATTGTTCTCTGTTCATCACTTCTTTTTTTCAGTGCTGACTTCCTCACAGATGTACTATATAAATCTAGATTGGAGGATTACCGAATTAAAAATCAGTCGCTGACTACATCAGTTACTAAATTGGAAAACAGACTTGATAAGATGTCTGATGAAATTCTCGATATTGAGGAAAAGGATAAGGCGCTCCGGACGTATGCAAATCTTCCCGAAGTTGATATGGATGTTAGGAAGTTAGGTGTGGGCGGCAGGACTGTTGGCGGTTCAAGTTCATTAGATGAACTACTGCCTAATCTGGAATCAAAATTATCTAAATTAGAGATCGATCTGGATGAATTGGCTAGAAAGATTCGCTTCGAACGGAAAAGCTTCGCCACGATTTTTGATGCTGTCCGAGAGAACTCAGAAAAGATTTCATCAATACCATCAATTCGTCCCGTAGAATTTGGTTATCTCAACACAGGATATGGTTACCGAACGGATCCTTTCACAAATGAACGAGTTTTTCATCATGGATTGGATGTATCAGCAAACCGTGGCATTCCGGTGTTTGCATCTGCCGATGGTAAAATTGTTCTCGCATCATATAACGGCAGTTATGGTAAAACCGTCAAGATTAACCATGGTCACGGTTATCAATCGCTTTATGCCCACATGAACAAGATTTATGTAAAATCCGGGCAAAAGGTTTTAAGGGGAGATACCATAGGTGAAGTAGGTTCTACCGGTCGTGCTACCGGACCCCATTTGCATTATGAAGTCCACCATTACGGCACGCCTCAGGACCCACAGAATTACTTTTTCACCGGACCCATCAAGTAGAATTTCTTTTTTTTATCCCGTTTTCATCAACAAAATTCTCTCATTCCCAGCTTGACAGTTCTCGAAGGTGGGAGTAACTTCCTCTTTATGAAGCAGTATTTCATCGAGACTTACGGATGCCAGATGAATGTGGCAGATTCAGAAGTTGTTGCCGGCATTTTGGAACGCGAAGGCTATTCTCGCGCCAAACATTTAGACGACGCTCATACCATTCTAATTAACACCTGTGCTATTAGGGAACACGCCGAGGATAAGGTTCATTCCAGATTAGGCGTCCTGAAGAGTTTAAAGAAAAAGAATCCTGATCTGCTGTTGGGACTGATGGGATGTATGGCTCAGCATGTTAAGGAAGATATATTGGAAAATAAGCCTTACGTAGATTTCGTTCTCGGCCCCGATTCTTACCGTCGCCTTCCGGAAATTCTCAACAGGCATCAACCACGCAGTCAGTCAATAGTAGATACCAAACTATCAAAGTTTGAGGTATACGAAAAACTTTTTCCATCAAGATCAGATGGTGTTAACGCATGGGTATCCATCATGAGAGGGTGCGATAAATTCTGCACATTTTGTATAGTACCTTTTACCCGTGGAAGAGAGCGGAGCCGTTCCATAGAAAGTGTGATAGAAGAAGTGAAGCGAGCAGTTGAAGATGGGTTCCCTGAAGTGACATTATTGGGTCAGAATGTGAATTCCTATTCACACAACAAAAATAGATTCCCCGATTTATTGGATGCAGTAGCTGTCGTACCGGGAGTGAAGCGAGTGAGATTTACCTCACCCCATCCGCAGGATGTGGATGATCAAATGCTTCTTGTCATGCGCGATCACGTGAACCTATGTAAATCCATTCATCTGCCCCTGCAGGCAGGCTCTGACCGGATACTGAAACGGATGAATCGTACTTACACCCGTAATGAGTATCTTATGCTTGTGGATCGAATTCGTAATATTCTACCTGGTTGTGGATTGACGACTGATATTATTGTCGGTTTTCCGGGCGAGACACAAAAGGATTTCGAAAAAACCTTGGCGGTAATGGAGGAAGTGAAATTTGATTCGGCTTTTACATTCAAATATTCACCCCGTCCGGGAACGAAAGCTTCTGAATATGAAGCAGTCGTTCCAGAAGAGGAAAAACAGGTACGATTAGATGAATTACTTGTTCTTCAAAAGTGTCATACTCTTTTCAGAAATTCTCAGGAAGTGGGGAAGACCGTTGATGTGTTGGTGGAGAAAGAGAGTAAGAAATCTTCAGAACAATGGGCAGGCAGGACGGACAACAATAAGTGGGTTGTTTTTTCAAAAGAAAATGCCGAAATAGGAGAAATTGTTAAGGTAACTATCAAAGATGCCAAAGGTATTACTCTCTTTGGTGAACTTATGAAAAATCGGGAGAATGCTGATGCGATTGCTTAAAGTTTTTATCGGACTTCTTGTAGTATTAGGATTAGTACTTATATTAATCCAGAATAAAGGCGAGATTGATGTCGATCTTCTTATTATGAAGTTCAACGGCGTTGATGTCCCTGTTGTATTAGTTTTAACGCTAGCTATTGGTATTATTGTTGGTTTTGGTATTGCAGCGACAACAATTATTACTGCGAAAAATGAACTTCGACTAGGGAAGGCTGAAAATCGCCGCTTAACCGCCGAGTTGAATTCACTCCGAAACATAGCAGTAGACGAAGGTCTTTTAGAAGTTACTGAGGAAGAAGAGGATAATTTCAATTGAGATTTCTCTCAAACTTTTTTGGTAAACGCAAAGATAGCACTACACTTTATATAGAGGCGCTGGAACATCTTGTCGATGGGAAAACGGATTTGGCTGTTACAAAATTACGTGAAGTTGTTCAATTGGACAGCAGTAATGTCAATGCTTACGTCCAATTAGCTGACATCCTAAGGAAGAGAAATGTTATTGATCAGGCCATAAAGATTCATAGGTCGCTTACTATTCGTCAACGGCTCACCAAAGAGCAAAAGATTTTAATTCAAACTAGTCTGGCAAAGGATTATCTAGTCTTGGGGAAGACTCGATTAGCCCGGGAGAGTTCTAAGAAAATTCTGGAACTGGATAGACATAATGCTTGGGCAGCTGATTTTTTGGTACGTATCGCAGAAGATGAAAACGACTGGGAAAAGGCTGATGATTTGCTTAGCACTTTTGAAAAATCATCTGGCCACAAGGATGCTCGACGTCATGCACGATATCGTATGATGTTTGGCAGATCCAAAGAGTCTGAAGGTGATCTTGAAGGAGCAGAGGAAGATTACAAGCAGGCTATAACTTTTGATAAGACGTATGCTGATCCATATCTCTATCTAGGGAATCTTCATGAAAGATCAGGTGATCTTGAACCTGCCCTCGAGCATTGGAGGAAATTTGCAGAACTGGCACCCTCTGCCGCTAAACAGGTATTCGAACGATTAGAAAAAGCGCTATTCCAACTGGGAAGATATGGTGATGTAGAAGATTTTTACCACCATATCATGGTTCAAAACCCCAATGATATGGATGCTCTCATCGGACTGGTGGATGTTCTTCAGGCGAAAGGCGATCACGAAAGGGCAATGGGAATTGTGGATGATGCATTGGCGAGAAACCGACGTTCTATTCGAGCCCGATTGGCACGATTGAAAATTTCCCTCCGTAGAGTACATCAGGATCAGTTGTCTGCGGAAGTGGACAAAATTGTAGAGCTTATCCCTTCCAGTAACGGCCAGACCAGAAGATCATCCTAAGGAGAGCTTAATTGCAATGGTATCTTGTCTGAAAACAGTTTTGTCTTGTGTGATTTTATTGTTTTCTACTTTTATCCAATCACAAAACTTAACTCGATATTTTGATCTTATGGAAGAAGGAAAACTCTCTGAAGTACGTTCAGATATTAATCTTCTTCTTGAGCAATTCCCGAATCACTCAGGAGTCATGTTCTTAGCTGCACAATCTCAGGAGCGGGCTGAAGATGCAGTTATGGCCTACAAGAAACTCATCCAAAACCATCCAAATAGTAAATATGCGGATGATGCTATGATAAAAGTGGGCGAGTATCTTTATGCTCGAGGACTTTACACACAAGCGAGTGCTCAGTTGGCGAAGATTCCGAAAGTCTACCCCAAATCTGATCATGTTCAGCGAGCTATTGACCTCCAGATTAACTCTCTACTTGCCATTGGTGAAAAAGATAGTATCGCCACCTATATCGCCACCTATCAAAAGGAATTTCCAGCTCTCGATTTCGATTATAACTTTGAATCTGGGAAACCTTTAGTCGTAAGAGAGCCAGAAATAACAGTTGAAGAGCATGAGGGTGAGGAACTTAAGAACGCAATTGTAACGCAGGCATCTCCGCAAAATATTAATAGAGAGAATACGGTTGAAGAAGTTGCAAAAGTATCAAGACCTTTTGTGATACAAGTTGGTGCCTACGGCTCAGAGGTAAATGCATTACGCCAGAAACAACGATTGGAACAAGCCGGTTATACAGTTGAGTTTTGGCCAATTAATGTAGGTGGAAAGCAATTACAAGCAGTCCAGATCGTTCGTTTTAAATCCAGAGAGGAAGCTCGTAAAATAGGTGAAAGTTTAAAGAAATTTTTGGGTTTCAATTACATGGTGACTAAGCGTGGGGAGTGATTTGGTGAGTGGTAGCTGGTTAGTACTGAGTAGTGATTAATACTCCACAATTTAACAATCACCCAGCCTGCTCCCGATCCGCCGGCTGGCGGAGAAGGGCTGACAGGCAGTTACCACTAACCACTTACCAACATTGGGGATGATTGCGAGGCTGGTGCCCGCCGCGGTCTTCAACACCGTTGAGACGGCGGAGAGCCGTTTGCTGGGTTCGATTCCCAGGCGTTCCCGCCAGAATTAATCATCAGGCTAGAGATTGAATTAATCAAAAGGATTATCAAATGGTAATTAATTTTGTCGGATTGATATCAGGAACAGTTTTATCACTCGGGTTTGTATTTTTCATAAACCGCCTTCTAAAAGCGATGGAAGCAGCTGATCTTGATAGTGAAAATTAAATGAAGCTGTTGATAAAAGTAGTTGCGGTTGGAGTTGTACTCTTGGTTTCACTTAACGCTCAAGAGAACAAAATCTTCTGGGACGGACGAGACTGGGTAATGTTGGATGAAGAAGGCGCTGGATTCCCTGAATTTACCTATCTTGCAAAAGCTGCATATGTTAACGGTCTTTTAGATGGTAGGCTTTATGATTACCTTAAAACTTGGCCAGCTGATCAAGCTCTGGCTGATTCTCTTTTCAGTGACGAACTTTCAGATTATCTCCGAACTTCAGAGATAGTCCGAGCGCTGGATAATTTCTATAACGATCGTCTCAATCGGTACATTCCTGTCTCGTCAGCTGTTGTATATGTGAATATGCAAGCACAGCGGCAACCCATGGAAGTTTTAGAAGCGTACAAAGAGAAAAGTAAAGAGTGGATCAACACACTGACGCTGGAGATGATGAAGGAAAATCTCTACGATATCATGAAGAAAAAACAGAAAGCGATGGCTGAGAAAACGGGAGAAGAGTAGGTTAATCTACTCTAACCAATCCATCAGTTGGTGAATACATGAAAACTCTGGAATCATTAGTGAACCGGACCTTGCTGATATGATAACGGTAGCGATAATCCATCGTACGGTCAAAGGTATAGGTCAGTCCGCGGATAATTGTCTGATTAGGACCGAAAGGCGCTTCGTAGGGGTGTAGATGGACAACTTTTTTTTCGCTCATTATATTCAGTGAAGGATCAACCTCAGTAAGGTATCCCTCCAATTCAGTAATAGTCCTACCGGAATTGTTTTCAATTTGTACCACAACGTACAATAAATCATCTTCCACCACTCTCATGCGTAAATCAGTCTCAAAAAGAGGAATCGACTGGGCAAGAATCCCAGAAAAGGGTAGAATGAGAAGGTATCTTATCATCAGTTTCATTACCGCAATTTATCCATGATAGCGTCCCTTGTCAAGAGCAACCGTTTTGGAACTGCATCTAAGGTAAACCGTTAAATTTGGCAGAATCATGACCGAGATTGAATTTAGAGAAATTATCTTTAGACTGGACGATCTTTTTGTTGCCAACAAAATAGATACTGAAGGTGGGAATTGGATCGCTCAAGGACGGTTATTAGAAGGGAAATCCTCCGAGCAAATTACATCTTGCTTGAATCTGCTTGATTTAGATTTTACTGTTTCTGGAGATGATGAGACAGTTACTCTAACCGTCATGGAAAAACCTGAGCCGGTGATTGTAATCCCGCCTCTCAATCTGATACTTTTCGGTCTGACAATCCTGACCACACTTTCCGCAGGCGCTGTTTTACAAGGCGGATCTCCACTGCAGAATTTTTCTGATCTGACTCTGGGAATTCCATATTCAATCACGTTATTGCTGATCCTCGGTTCGCACGAATTCGGGCACTACTATTATGCTCGTAAACACAAGGTTGATGCCACACTTCCTTTTTTTCTGCCAGCTCCGCCTTTCCTCATCATGTTTGGTACTTTCGGTGCTTTCATCAGGATCAAAAGCCCTATCAGGAGTCGGCAGGCGCTTCTGGATATTGGTGCCGCAGGACCTATCGCTGGATTCGTGGTGAGCGTCGCAGCTATTTTGATCGGCTTCGCACTGATTCCCAGTCAGGAGTTTATCTACGAACATATCAAAACTGTCCACGGTGGATTGAATATGGAGTCACCCGATTCAGCGACGATTCAGCTCACCATGGGGTCTTCAATTCTATTTGTCGGATTGTCTAAACTGTTCCAAATCACAATACCCATGGACGAGATTTATCACTTCCCGCTGATTTTCGCCGGCTGGATCGGATTTCTCGTGACGATGCTGAATCTCATCCCCATTGGTCAGCTAGATGGGGGACATATCGCCTATGCAGTTTTGGGGAGGAAGCATGATGTTTTTGCCAAATGGGCGTTTTTAACGCTGGTCCCGTTAGGATTTATCTCTCCACATTGGTGGTTTTGGGCGGTCTTGATTCTTGTGCTCATGAGGACGGTAAAACATCCTCCTTTAGCGAGCATCCATTTGCCAATCTCACAGCGTGAGAGAACTATAGGATGGATTTGCTTAGCAATTTTGGCGCTCTGTTTCGTTCCGGTGCCTATAGAG
>Ga0207963_1001988_pt1 | contig 10502 bp, 10 predicted proteins | sample Knorr_S15_td_NAD_FD_185604 | JGI IMG/M metagenome (GOLD analysis project Ga0207963, IMG submission 185604) | Marine microbial communities from Southern Atlantic Ocean transect - Knorr_S15_td_NADW_ad_2500m_LV_A (SPAdes) (version 2) | ecosystem: Environmental > Aquatic > Marine > Oceanic | place...
ATTATTGGTGTTTGCGTCGTGGCTCGACATCCTACCGACGCACGACTGGGGAGGGCTGTTCTCCACCCACACGATCTTGCCGGCGATCGTTATGGGCGTTCCGGGTATAGCGATCATCACTAGATTGACCCGGGCCAGCACGCTTGAGGTGATCAGCCAGGACTACATCCGGACCGCCCGGTCCAAAGGCCTGTCGGAATCGACGGTGCAGCGGCGGCACGTCCTCAGAAACGCCATGATTCCAGTGATCACCATGCTTGGCTTCTCCTTGGCTGGAATAGCGTTCACTTCGTTCATCGTGGAGCGGTACTTCGGCATCCCCGGGATCGGAGACCTGTTTATCAGCTCTATCTTCGCCCGGGACTATCCAATCATCAATGCGATAGTGATCATAGGCACTACGCTGTTTGTGCTCGCCAACCTGACAGTTGACCTGATCTACCCCTGGCTCGACCCTAGGATCAGACTGGGCGGCGCCCATGTTGAGTGACGAGGCCCAACCGGCAATCGCTCCGCGGCGCGCGTCCAGCCGCAATTATTGGGCCATTTCACTCCATAGATTGCTTCGTAAAAAAGTCGGCATTGCCTGCTTGACGATAATCCTGCTGATGTACGGCTCAGGGATACTGGCCCCCCTGGTCACGCCCTACGGGTACAACGACCAAGACCTATCGATCACCAAGCAGGGTCCAAGTATCGGTCATCCTTTCGGTACCGACCGTTTGGGAAGGGACATCCTCACCCGCATCATCTATGGGTTGCGGACCACCGTAATCATCACCGTAGTGACGCTGGTAACCGGCAGTCTCATATTGGGCATCACGATGGGGTTGCTGGCGGGTTATTTCGGAAAATGGATAGACACCCTCGTCATGCGGGTGGGGGAGGTGACTTCTGCCTTTCCCGAGATTTTCCTGGTGCTGATTATCATATCGACACTAAAGCCGCCGATCACCGATTGGGTGCGCGGCATCGAAGAAACAGTTGGCATCGATATCATAAGACTGGGTGTCGTGGACTACTTCGTGCTGTCTCTGGCGCTGGCCATCTTTTCATGGTTCGGTATGGCGAGGCTTGTCCGCGGTCAGGTGCTACAAGCTAGGGAGAACCAATACGTGGAAGCGGCGCGGGCGATCGGCGCCTCAACGCCACGGATCCTGACCAAGCACGTGTTGCCCAACGTGATGGGACCGGTGATCGTGATGGTGTCGGCGGGACTGGCCGGCGTGGCTGGGTCTGAGATATTTCTCAGTTTCTTGGGGATCGGCATCCAGCCGCCAACGCCAAGTCTCGGCCTTATGATTTTTCAGAATGGCAGTATCTCGGTCCTGAGGTCAGACCCGCATTTGTTGCTCTTCCCGGTGTTCACACTGTCTCTGCTGCTATTCACGTTCAACCTGCTTGGTGATGCGGTGAACGACGCCTTCAACCCCCGCGCCCGCTGATCCGCTCTTAGCCAGGCGCAGATCTACTGCGGTCAATCACGAGTATTTCGCTTGGAGTTCGCCTAGCTAGACGGCCAGCGGCGGCGTAAACGAGGGAAGGCCACCAGACCCAGAGGAGCGCCTAGCAGCAACAGAATTCCAACGCCGGTGGGGCCGCCTGATCCACTTGCGGGTGCGCCACAGCCCGGAGAGTTCGAGCCGCCTTCGGGAGCTTCGCTATCATCTCCCGTGGTCCCGGCGGGATGGGCGTCTTCGCCTTCGGTAGCCTCAGGTATCTCTGTCGCTTCCGCGGCGGCTGGGGAGTCACCCTCAGTATCTCCGGAAGTCTCTTCAAGCTCGGAACCCTCCGCGGGAGACACGTCGGTCTCAGGATCCTCAGCAGCTTCGTTGAGTTCGGACTCAAGTTCTTCGGGAGACGGCAGAGGCTCCAACCCCAAGGCATTTCGCCAAGCGGTATCCAGGCCAAACTGGTCCATACCGTAGACTTCCAGCAGCGCCTGATCGATGTCCAAGGTGCGTTGCAGCACCGGGAACAGGGCGGCCATGCGGTCTTCTCCGTAGGAGTCGATCATGTACTGGACCACCGAACGGCCTTGACCATAGGCGATGATGATGTCCTCGGGTGTTCCACCGAAGGAGCTGAGGTACCACAGTGGTTTTATCCGGCGGGTGAAGATGCCGTAGCGCAGAGCGGCATCGTAGTCGTCTGTAGGGTCGATGTTGCCATACTCTGCGAGGCCCTCATTGAGCCAGGAAGGGACCTGGTTAATAGCCGGTCCGGCGGCTTCACCCACCAACAGATGGGTGAACTCATGGGAGACCGTGCCGGTTACGGTTGGGTCGAACCCGTGGACCAACAGCACCCGTTCGTTGCTAAAGGCCATTCCCTGGGTCTGCAGTCCTTCGCTCACCGCCTGGGAGCGAAATGGCAAGGCCGAGGACATGTGCCGGTAGTTGTTGTAGGAAACTATGCGCAGCGGCTCGGTGGGCGCGATGCCCAGCACGGGCAACATTTTCTGAAAGTTTGCTTTGGCGGCTTCAAGAACAACGTGGGCGCGGCCTTCGACGTACTCCCCGTAGTAGTAAACCGTGATCAGGTCCTCAACTACGGTGAACCATTCGAACCGGTTGTCCTCGTAGACAAATTCCCGGGACTCGGTCCGCACCACCGCTCCGGCCTTGTCTCGGACTTCAAACGAGTACTCGATTTTGGTGCCGGGCGGGAAGTACGCGCCGCCACTGCCGCTAGGGAGAATCGACTCACCGACGATGCTCTCGCCAGCCTCAAATTCCACGGAGCGGTAGGCGCTTCGCCCTTTCTGATCTATCTTGCTGAAGAAGACGCGGATGTCGTCGATCTCGTCGACGCTAGTGGCGACCACAGAGAATCTTATTCCATCCGGGAATTGGCTCTCCGCTTTGGCTTCGACGACCTTGATATTCCCCTCATCAGCGTGTGTAACCGCCGGCGTTGGGAACGCCAATCCGGCGAACAAGACAATACTTATTACGAATACTATATTGCGCAAAGCTGCCCCTAGAAACAAGTTTACGTTAGCGCTACGCCAATGTCGACAAACCGGACTTCCTGTGCACCTAGAACCAAGCTGGACTAGGCTGTCTTGACGGTGATTTTCAATACGCCTAAAATCAGAATACGAATCGCCTAGGCACGCCTCGTTCTGATGGTGCGCGTGTCTCTGGACTTCCAAAAGCCGGTTGCGCCAATGCCTCCGATGATCAGGCGCATTTTAAAGATATTCCAACATTCGCATGGTGTAGATAGATGGCAATCACTGTCGGACGGGTCATCGACCTGAATTTTGAGCCCTTTTACATCGATATGGTACGCCGCGGCATCGTTCTCCAAGACGTGAGTCTCAAAGACATTCCCCAAGCCCTTCGCGATGGCGAGATCGACGCCGGACCCGTGAGTTTGGTGGACAGTTTTGCTCTGGAAGACATCTGCGTCCCAGTGGCCGGCTTCTGTCTATCAGCGTCGAACAAAGCCGGCAGCAACCTGCTTTACTCCAAGAAACCCCTTGAGGAACTCTCCGGGGCCACCATCGCGACGGCCACGGCCGACTTGACAACCCGCAAGTTGTTCCAAGTATTGCTGGCCCAGAAACACAATGGCAGCACCGATACCTTCGTGTCGTTGCCCGATGAGCATGACGCCTTCGTCATCTCCGGGGATGACGCGCTGCGCCGCCGGCGTGGCGCCAGAGGTTATGGGCACCGGTACGACCTGGGTGAAGTGTGGCATGCCATGACCAGTCTGCCCTTCGTGTTCGCCCGCTGGATGGCCCGCAAAGAGCTGAATGAAAACGATACCCTTCTGGTGGAAGACACCCTGTACGTGGGCTTAGAGGACGGTGTGGACAGCCTTTTCCACCTGGCCGACCCCAAAGACCACCTTTTGATGATGGCCCGGGATATCGTCGAGTACATCATCGGGTACCGGTATTTCGTCGGGCTTTCCGAGCGTAAATCTATCGAACTCTTCAGAGAGTATCTGGCCGAACTGCCTTCCTAGCATCTGCCGTCTTTTCTCATCGATTCACACTGGAGGTGCGCCTGTGGTGAAGATTACCGAGAGCTGCTTCGAGGCCACGGGCCACACGTCAGTCATCTGCGACTTCTCCCCTCCCCGGTCCGGGGATCAGGCTGTCGTCGGTCAGGCCCCAATCGGGGCCGATTTCATCTCGGTTGCATACAATCCGGGACGGGCTGTTCGGACCAATTCGGCCATGCTGGCCGCGGCCATACAAAACTCCGGAAACGACGCTGTTTTCACCCTGGCCACCAGGGATATGAACAAACTGGCGCTCCAGTCCCAGTTGCTCGGCGCTCAGCTCCTGAGTGTACAGAACGTAGTGGTAGTCCAAGGCGACCCATTTGGAGAACAGGACCAAAAAAGAGTGGCATCGGTGAACGATTACTCGCCGACCGGCCTGATCGCAGCCATCGCCCAGATGAACCAGGGCCAGGACTTCAAAGGGAGTAAGTTGGGGCAGCCCACCGACTTCTGCATCGGCGCTGCGGTCGACCTGGGCCGCGGCATCGAAGAAGAAGCTCAACTTGCGGTACGGAAGGTGCAGGCCGGGGCCGAATTCCTGATCACCCAACCCATCTTCAACGTGGACCACGTGGCCCGCTACCGGGAATCCCTTGGGTATCACGCCGGAAAAGCCGGGACCGTGCCCATCTACTTCGGACTTCAGATACTGGAAAAAGACGGAGTGCTATTCAGTTCCGTCCCCGAATCGCTGCGGGCTGAATTGGAAGGCGGCCGCACTGGAGTGGACATCGCCCTGGAGCTCTACGGGAAGTTCCAAGAAGTTTGCCTCAACAACATCTACCTCATGCCCCCCATCAAACGCGGGGGCGCCCGCGATTACGAAGCAGCCAAAGAGTTTTTGGGAAAAATCAAGAGAATCTAGCGGTCCCACAGCCGTTCCGGCGAAGGCAGCGAACCAGGACCAGTCTCTCAGTCGACGGAGAACAAATGTAGGCGCAGTGGGTACCGTCCTCCCGGAGTGACGGAAAGACGGTACGGGAGACACCGCCCAAGCTGAGCTTGTCAAAGGACCGTTCTATGAAACATGGTTCAGGTCCGCAGCGTGGTTCGACAAGCTCACCATGAATGGGAGAAGGGCGTTGATTTCTCTAGGATTACTGGGTCGTAACCTAAAGCCCCGTAATCTCCAACGTAGAAACCTCACCTGATTCTATCCCCGCAACCCGTATCGCGTGGTTGTTGGTGTCGGCGATGTACATGTTTTCGTTGGCGAAGCTGATGCCGCTGGGTTCGGAGAATTGCGCTTGGCTGGCGGGGCCGTCTACGTGGCCCGACGAGCCGTTTCCCAGCACGGTGAAGGCGCTCCGCATGGCCGGCAGCACCCGCTTGACCTTGTGGTTGTAGGTGTCGGTGATGTAGAGCACGCCATCAAAGTGGGTGATACCGATGGGGTGTTGGAGACGAACGTGGTGGTCCGAGCCGTCAACGTCTCCAAACACGAACAGGTCCAGGCCGACGATCGTCCGCACTTTCCCCGTTGGATCAATGTCGGCGGACCGCACCGAACTCGTCTCGCTGTCGGCAAAAAAGAGTTTTACCCCGTCGGTGGTGATGCCGCAGGGTTGGGCCAGTTCCGCGGTGGCCAAGGGACCGTCGGTGATGGCTTCCCCACCGGTGCCGGCGAAGGGGCCAACAATGCCGTCTTTCAGGTCCATAGACCAGAGCTGGTGGATTCCGGCCATGGCGATGTAGAGCGTTCCCTCGTGCTGGAGCAGATCAAAGGGCGAGCATAGTTCCATGGTCCGGCCCGGCCCCCGGCCTTCACGGGAGTGTCCCTGTTCTCCGGTCCCGGCGATTGTTTCCACTGTACCGGCCGCCAGGTCCACCCGGCGGATGGCATGGTTCTCGGTATCGGCCACGTACAGCGTCTCGCCGTCCAGGACCATCCCTTGCGGGTGGTTAAAGGAAGAGGAAGCCAAGTCGCCGTCGGTCAGGGCCTCTTCACCGCTGCCGACAACCTGCCGCAAGACGCCGTCCAGAGAGGTGATTACGATGCGGTTGTGGTTAGTGTCGGCGATGAACAGCCGGTCACCCGGCCCGTCAGCCAGCACCTTGCCGGGGAAACTGAGATGGGTGTCGGTCGGTTGGTGATACCCGGACGGCATGGACCTATGATCTAGGGTCCCATCGGACTCGTACTCGGCCACCATCTGGCTGATCAGCCCATCAAAAGCCTCAAAGGACATCTCGCCTTCGTGTTTGCCCACGACGTTGCCCTTGGGGTCGATGAACATCAGTGTAGGCCAGGCCCGGCACGAGTATTGTTGCCATATCTGGAATTGGCCGTCGTTGATCACTGGATGCTCCAGCTGGTACCGGCGAACGGCTTTTTCCACGTTGTAGGTCTCTTTCTCGTTGGGGAACTTGGCCGAATGGACTCCGATCACGGCTAGTTCGTTGGCGTATTTCTTTTCCAGTTTCCGCAACTGCGGAAAAATATGGGCGCAGTTGATTCAACAGTAAGTCCAGAAGTCCAGGATGACGATCTTTCCCTGGAGTTCTTTCATCGTCAGAGGCCGGTCCGAGTTGACCCACTCCAGGTCCGAGGGGAATTCAGGTGCGGCCAATTGGCCGGCGAATTGACGGCTGCTCATTTCGGCTCCCTTAAATAAGAACGGCCGGTAAATCAGAACGGCCAGCGGCCCATGATCTGATACGCCGGCCGGAATTCAAAGTCTCTTGTTTGCGCGGCTCGGGTTTATGGGCCGGGCGCCGGCTCAAATGCCAGGGTGGCATAGCGCATGAAGATGGTGCCCACCGGAGCGCCCAAGGGAGCGTTCGCCACCAGAACGGCAATTGTATGCTCCCTTCCGGGGACCGCCGGGTCTTCGATGAGGACGCGCTTGGGGGTGTTGTTACCCGTGACGACCCACTTGTCCCGGTCGATGTGGCCGTCCACGTAGACCTCGCCATAGTTGTCCACGTTGGTCTCAAACCATACCCTTCCCCCGGTGACGTTCTCGCCTTTGACCTGGTCGGGAATGGTGACCTTGATGCGGTACCAGGCGAAGGTGAAGCCAACTGAGCGGCGCTTCTGGATGTCCGAGTCATTCTCCCATCCGGAGTCGTCGTAATCTGGTAGCCGGGCCGGGCTGTCCCCCATCTCGGCTGTCAAGCCTTGATTGGGCTCGCCCGGGACCAGGCCGGGGGCGATTCTCCAGCCGTCCGATTTCACGACCGCACGGTCGTCTGCCAGTTCCAAGTCCAGTGATACGCGGGGCATGGCTTCTCCTAGATATGTGTCTGATTTATTCGCAGGCAGGTCCGTCGTAACCGGGGGTCGGCGGACCGTTCAGGTGCGTTCCAAAGAAGTCCAGGGTTCGCGGCCAGGACATCTCCGCGGCCACCCTCTGGTAGCGGGGAGGATTGGCTGGGTTCATGAAGGCGTGGTTTGCGCCGGGGTAGGTGTAGAACCGGTGCGGCACACTGTTGGCGGAGAGTACTCTATCCAGCACCAACATATCCGCCTGTGAAGGGTTCTCGTCGATCTCTCCGAAGTGGAACAGCACCGGGCATTTGATCCCCGACGTTAGCGTCAATGGCGGTTCGGTGGCATCTCCCCAGGGCACCATGATGTTGCCGCCGTAGTAGGGAACAGCAGCCTTGATTGTTGGAATAGTGGCGGCGGCAAGCCAAGTGACGCGCCCCCCCATACAGAACCCCGTGATGCCGATACGGTCCGAGTCTATGGCGGAATGACCGGCCAAGAACTCAACGGTGGCGTTGATATCGTCGATGATCAACGGGTCGCTAAGTTGGTCGCGTTTGGTTTTTCCGGTGCTTTCCACCATCTTATCGGTGATCCGGTGGAAAAGGTCCGGGGCCACTGCGGCATAACCAGCGGCAGACAATTTATCGGCCATGTCCTGGATGAATTTGTCCACGCCGCTGGCATGTTGGGCCACCACCACGGCGGGAAAAGGGCCGGAGCCGTCGGGCACGCTGGCATAAACGTCCATCTCGATCCCGTTAACTGACACTTTTTCCCAAAAAGACGGCATACAACCCCTCTCAGATAATAATCAACGCGGGCGAACGGACCTACTTCAAATGCTTGGCGAAGAACTCAACTGTCCGAGGCCAGGCAGCCGCGGCGGATGTCTCGTGATGGCGCTCCGGGTTGGTGTAGTCCATGAACGCGTGACCGGCGCCGTCGTAGGTGTGGAACTCGAAGTCCTTGCCCAGGCGGCTCAGTTCTGCGTCGAAAGTATCCCGGTCAGCCACCGATGGATTGCCGTCTTCGGAACCGAAGTGGAACAGCATGGGGCAGTTGATGTTGGCAGCCATCGAGAATGGCGTGTCGCCGGGGCCCCAGTTGCCCATGATATTGCCGCCGTAGAACGGCACTGTGCACTTGAAAATGGGGTTCGTGGCGGCCATCAGCCAGGCGATGCGCCCGCCCATGCAGAAGCCGGTCACGCCGATGCGGTCGTTGTCGATGGCCGAATTTGCGGTCAAAAAATCTACCGCGGCATTCATGTCAGCGACGATGTCGGCGTCTTTCAGGTGACCCAGGCGGTCCAAGCGGGGGCCGTCCATGATCTCTTTCGAGTATCGGTGGAACAGATCGGGCACTACGGCCACGAAACCGGCTTCGGCCAACTGGTCGGCCATCTTCCGGTCGAAGTCGTCCAGCCCGCCCACATGGAATGCGATCACCACGGCCGGGTGGGGTCCGGAGCCCGAAGGGAGCGCGGCATACATATCCATCTCGCTGCCGCCAACGGTCAACTTGTCAGTAAAACTAGGCATGATAGTTCACCTCTTATTACGCGTTTGGTCTTGGATTGGGGAATTCTAACAGAATCAGGAGTTGTTGATTTTTTCGCCTAGATCAGGCCGTCGGCTCTGACCGCAGCCATGGCTTCCTGGAAGGCGTTCAGGGTATGCTCGATTTCTTTCTCCGTGTGGGTGCCGGACACCAAGAACGTCTCCCGGCTCATGATGTCCACGCCACGGTTTTGAAGGCCGCGTTTCATGGCTGTTACGGCGGGCGACCCGTTGGCTTCGACGATCTTGGCGTGGGACATGGTGCAGAGCTCCCGATCACAGTCGCAATCGGCCAAGACCACGTGAATCATCGAGGCGATGCCGTGAGCGTGGCCCGGAATCTCTAACCGCCCCAGCACGTCGTTGATACCCTTCTTAAGCCGGTCGGCCATGGCGTCGGCCTGTTGGTTTATGGGCTGGGTGGCGATCATCTCAAGGGCCGTAGCGCCGGCTGCGGCGGAAAGTGGGTTCCCGTTGAACGTGCCCGGATGGTAGACGCGGTGGTTGTTGTCCCAGTCGGGGTCGTTACGGTGGGCGATCATATCGATGATTTCGGCCTTGCCACCGACTGCTCCACCGGGCAGCCCCCCGGCCACTATCTTGGCCATGGTCGTCAGGTCGGGCCTCACTCCATAGCGTTCTTGTACCCCGCCCGGGGCCGCCCGGAACCCGGTGACCACTTCGTCGAAGATCAATATGACACCAGCCTGGGCCGTCAGTTCACGCAGGCCGGTCAAGTAGTTGGGCACGTCCAGGGGCAGTTGGCCGAAGTGAGCGCCGGTGGGCTCCAGGATGATTGCGGCGATGTCCGGGTCGCGCTTGATGACATCCTCTACAGCTGACAAGTCATCCGGTGGAACAACCACCATGGTGCCCGAACTGGCCTCGGGGATACCGGGCGCAGAGCGGTCGGAACCGGCCATGGCATAATCGTGCCAACCGTGGAAGTGGTCTTGCAGCTTGATGACCTTGTCCTTGCCCGTATAGGCGCGGGCCAAGCGCATGGCCATCAAAGTCGCCTCGGTGCCGGAGCTGTGAAACCGGAGTTTTTCGATGGACGGCATCAGTGCCTTGATGGCTTTGGCCCAACGGATCTCATCGTCGGTGGACGCGCCTAGGTGGGTGCCAAGCTGTATTTGTTTGGAGACCGCTTCGGCGATGGCTGGGTGGGAGTGTCCCAACAATAACGCCCCGTGGCCGGAGACGTAGTCGACGTACTCGTTGCCGTCAACGTCCCATTTACGCGGGCCTTCGCCGTGGGTCATGTACAGAGGGAAGGGCTGGGCGTAGCGAGTGTCGTGGGTAACCCCGCCCGGGAAGATCTCGGAGGCCTCCAGGTACCGTTGGGCCGAACCGGGGTGTTTGGCGATATAATCTTCGAGAATCGTTGCCATCGGGCCTCCTTAAGTTCGCTGGGCCGTGTCCCAGAGTAGGGGATATTGTAACTTCTGCGGCGAGCTTGCGCCACGCCTCAAAACACGAAGGGGCACGGCATTGCCATGCCCCTTCGTTAGACAGATTCGGATCTGCTGTAACGCCTAGTCGTCGGCTGGCGACGGGGCGGCTGCCTCAGCCGGTTCGAACCGCACGTTGGGGACCCATTCCAGCCAGCTAGGCCGGTACCAGTTCCATTTGCCCAGAAACTTCATGGATGCGGGGATCATCACGCAGCGGACGATGGTGGCGTCCAGCAAGATAGCCATTCC
>Ga0207963_1001990_pt1 | contig 10495 bp, 8 predicted proteins | sample Knorr_S15_td_NAD_FD_185604 | JGI IMG/M metagenome (GOLD analysis project Ga0207963, IMG submission 185604) | Marine microbial communities from Southern Atlantic Ocean transect - Knorr_S15_td_NADW_ad_2500m_LV_A (SPAdes) (version 2) | ecosystem: Environmental > Aquatic > Marine > Oceanic | place...
CTCAGTCTGAGCGTTCGGCATCTCAACGAATCCATCTGGCGGATCGACCTCAGTGGTGGCCCTTAAGAAGTCTGCCACATCAAGTTGGCTCAAGCCTCTGAGGGCCATCCTCTGGAACCGGCGTTCTCTTGTCAAATGACCTAATGATTCAGACAATGGATGCCAAGCTGACAGACCAGCGTCTCTATAAGCGCCGATTATCAGGATTTGAGCGTCTCCCAACTATTGGCCGATGAACTCCAGAAGCAGCAGGGTGGAATTGTCAGTCCAGTGCAGGTCTTCAAGTACGATCACGAAAGGCTGTGCCTCGGACGGGTTTTTAAGGAGTGTGGTTATGGAGTCAAACAACCTGAATGGTGCATGTTCGGGGCTGTCCACTGAAGTCGATTCGGGAGATTCCTGTCTGAGTTCAGGGATTATCTCTGAGCAGTAGGCGCCGCCTGTTCCCATTTCAGCCTTGAGAGTCTCGCTGTCGAGGGTCTGGGTGTGAGCCCGAATAGCCTGAACCCAGTGCCAGTAAGGCGGCATGCCCTGCTGCTCGTGACAGCGTCCCACAGCGTCTGAGCGCCGCGCTTTTCGGAAATGGGCGCAAGCTCTTGAGCCGCTCGACTCTTCCCTATACCCGGCTCGCCGACCAACATGACAAGTCGGCCCGTGCCTGACATGGCGTCGTCGAGCGCATTGGTTAGTTCAGTGAGTTCTTGGCGGCGGCTCACGAAGGCGCGGTTCGAGCGATACATGCCCTGCCTTCCTGGTTGATGCGCCGAGTTTAGCAATTGGTAAATACGGAGTCAACGTTGGTCCGAATCATGTCGATAGGGCGCACTAATCGAGGGCAGCATTCACGATAGTCCTATAACTGGTACCTCTTCAGGAAGTCCATGTTCAACTCGAAACCGATGCCCGGCCTGTCAGGAACGGTCACGTAACCGTCGCTGTCGGGAGCCAGATGAGGCATGAACATCTCGGCCCTCAAAGGGTCCACCGCGACAGGGTAGTATTCCAGGAATTCTCCGTGGGGAATTGCCGCGGCGAGGGGCAGTTGAAGCTCCTGGCACCCGTGAGGCGCGACTGACACACCATGCCTGGCCGCGAGGTCCGTTACGTCCTTTGCGACGTCGTATCCGGGGCAAATGGTGACATCCACGTTCAGTATGTCGGCCCCTTTGTGGTCAAGAAGGGTCTCGAAATGCGCTAGATGATACCCGTTCTCTCCGGTCGCGATTTTGATGTCTGAGGCGCTCGCTAACGTCCCGTGGTCTCGGTATCGGTGAATCGGCAAAGGCTCCTCAAACCAGTAGACGCCAAACTCTTTCAACTGGCCTGCAAACTCTAAGGAGGTTGCAAGATCGAGAGCGCAGTTTGCGTCGACCATGAGAGTCACATCGTCTCCCACGGCCTGCCTTGCGGCCTCCACTCTGCGCATGTCGCCTGCGACCCCCTGGTTGGGGTCGCCAATCTTTATTTTGACCGCCCCTGCGTGCATCTCCTCGACGTTAAACCGGACCTCGTCCTTTAGCTCTTCAAGCCCTTTGCCCTCTGCATAGTACCCGCCCGCTATGTAGGTTCTGATGCGGCTCTGGGCGCCGCCAAGCATCTCATGAACAGACTTGCCCAGGGCTTTGCCTTTGATGTCCCAGCAGGCGATATTGATAGCCGCGAGAACCTGAGTGTTGATGCCTCCGGGGCCGAGGATTTTTATCTGCTTTTCGCCCAGATCCGTCGCTATGCCACGGGTGTCCATCGGGTCTCTTCCGATAAGCAGCGTTCGGAAGTAATCGACGTAGCCTGGAAACATGCCCAGAGGTCTCTCTGCGGCAGTGCCGCCGTTCCAGCCGTAGCCGGTGATGCCCTCGTCAGTTGTCACAGTTACCTTGTGCAGCCTTCCGGGGCCGTAGAAGTGGCCGCCGTTCCAGATGCCGGGCCGTTCCCACTCGAATATTTCGCTGACGATGTCGGTAATTTTCATTTTTCTTCACTCACTGCAACAGTTGGATTGGGTTAAGTCTACTCTAATCAGTAATCGAGACCTGAGCGTCGTGCCTTCTCGCCTTGATGATTGACTCGCTGCTGAATATGATCGCTCCAGCGCACACCAGGATAAGCCCTGCTATCAGTCCTCGACCAGGGTCTTCGCCGAGTATCAGCCATGCCAGGACAACGCCTGCAACTGGCTGAATGAAGTAGAAGAAACCGATTGTGGATGGCAGGTATTTCTTCATCAACCAAGCGTTTCCCAGGAATCCGAAGCCCGCGATCACGAACCCCTGGTAAGCGATAGCCAGAAGGAAGAGGGGTTCAGCCGAATAGACGGGCTGCTCGAAGATATAGCTCCCGATGAGAAAGAGCGGAATGGCTACCATCGCTTGCCCGTACATGAGTTTGGCTTCCGAGACGTTTTGGGAGAAATTCGAGAGCAGCACCATCCTGAACCCTAGCAAGACTGCCGAGATCAAGCTAAACGCGTCTCCCCTGACGGAGACTCCTTCTGAAACAATGGCAGTGTCGCCGAACACCACCACCAGAATGCCTCCATATGAGAAGGCAATCGCCAGCAGTTTCCATCGGGTGAGGCGGTCTGAGGGAATCAGCAGGTGGGCGATTATCGCTGCCCATATGGGGTAGGTGGTGTTGAGGGCCAGGCCATGACCAGCAGTTGTCAGGTCCTGGCCGACATTCATAAACACTATCTGGATCGAAAAGAGCAGGCCGATTATCGCGACCGGCTTGGCTTCATGCCTTGCGATCTTCAGAGATTCTCTTCTGAAGAGCATATAGCCGAGGATGACGACTCCTCCGAGAACAAATCGCATCCAGCCGATCTGAAGAGGCGATCCGTGTTTCAACGACGCCTTGATGCTTACATTCGTGCCTCCCCAGAGAAGTGAGATGAAAAGAGCAAAGCCGCTGGACAGTAGCCCGACAGGCATGCGCTTTTCTGGTTCGTTTCTATATGTTTCACGGTTCGAGGTCGATTCTTGATCCAAATACTTTCTCAAATTCAACGAAATATGCCATGAGCCAAGCCATTTTACCGCAAGTCGCGGTTATGTCACTCGTATGAGATTTCAGCCTGTTGGAAGGCGGAATCTATTTCGTCCGCTATGGACTCCACGTCCGCGCACACGGCATATCGGATGTACGAAGGGTCGAAATGCACTCCGATGACGCCTGTGCGCTCGATCATCAGGAAGTTGAATTGCTCGGCGCTGTCGATCTCGACCCCGAATGCGCGGGTGGGAGTGTTCCACAGGGTGAAGAACGCCGCGTCCGGTTCCACCGCGATCTGCATTCCATGTCTTTTGAGCATTTCGATGAAGAAACTCAGGCGAGAGCGGAACATTTCACGGCGCTCTTCGATGCCTTCCTGGTCGTTCTCGCAGGCTGATTTGACGCCCGCCGCCATCGCCGCGACGAATCCCTCGTCGGTGTTGCCTTTGACCTTCCCCAGGTCGGCGATGAAATCGGGAGAGCCTGCCATCGCTCCGACCTGCCAGCCCGTGCCGTTTCCGATCACCTTCGAAGCCGAGAAGGCTTCGACCCACGAAAGCTCAGGAAAGTCGACTGCCACCTCAGTAAGCGCGCAGGCTTCGGAGGAGTGGGTGAGTGTTGCGTACGCGCCGTCATTAAACAGGCGTATGTCGTTTTCGGCGCAGTGTTCGCACAACCTCTCCCACCATCCTCGATCCGCGACCCGCCCCGATGGATTGTGGGGATAATTAAGCATCAACAGGCGCGTGTTTGGATGGATGTCTTCGGGACTGAACCGGAACGTGTTCTCCTGGTTCAGAGACAGCGCATAGTGCTCAACTCCCAGGTATGTGTTCCAGTCTTTTGGAAACGGATAGCCGGGATCGGTCATGGCGCCAACGGTGATGGTCTGATGCGAGGCGCCGCAGGCCAGAGGTATCAGTCCGAGCATCCGTTTGATGCCAGGGATAGGCAGGAAGGCGATGTCCTCTTGCTCGATGCCGTGTCCGACGTTGTATTCGGCGAACATCTTTGCGAAGCCAGGCACGCCGGGGCTGTCGTTATACTGATACCGGTGCATCTCCTCTTTATCGCTCATGATCGCCTCCGCCGCCGCTTCTCTCGCGCTGAGTAGGGCCGGGCCACGCGGCTCGCCAATCGAAAGATCAATCAGCCTCACGCCCTGCTCCTGCGCCCGCGATCGTCGCGCTCTGATCGCCTGGAACAGGTTTTCTTCTTCGAGTTGCAACCACGATGTCCTCATTGTCGCATGCCTTCCGTATGGTCTCATCTCTTGATCTGCCGGTCGGACATCCGTGACTCTATTCTCACATTGATGCCCTGTCAAGACTGGGGCGATGTGCCGGTTGCAGCCTCACATTTGATCAAAAACGTGCAACAAAACCTCCTGATGTCATGCTGAACTGAGAGATGATTCAGTCCCCGATCGTCTATAATCGGGTAACATGGTATATAGACTAAACCGGCTGATGCGTCAATTGAGGCAGAGGAAGAGCTTAGGAATAGGCCTTCTGCTTGTCATTCTGGCTGTAAGCATCGTCGGCAATGCTCTTACCTTTTACTTTTTCGACAAGGCATCGAAACCCGATCTCACAGTGGGTGACGCCTTCTGGTATAGCGTTATATCCATAGCGACAATCGGGTACGGGGATTTGTCGTCGACCTCAGTGGGGGCGAGGATTGGAACCGCGTTCTTCATCGTGTTCGTGGGGTTGGCCGCATTCACCTCCGCGGTTAGTGTCGGCATCGACTGGCTTTTGGAACTTCGAGACAAGGAGCGATCAGGCATGGGAAGCCCAGGAGCCAAGAATCACCTGATGATTGTCAACTTTCCCAACGAGAGACGGGTTCGGCAGATAATCGACGAGTACCTCCAAGAGCCGAGCCTTAGCAAGGCCGAAATTGTCATCGTGACGGACCAGATCGAGTTTCTTCCGTTTACCCAACTCAGGGTGTCCTTCGTTCGAGGCTCGCCGCTGGAGGAAGAGACCTATCATCGGGCCAACGTGCGCGACGCGCGACAGGCCCTGATCTTGAGCACAGGATACGACGACCCCAACAGCGACAGCGTTGTCGCTTCGATAGCCTCTATCCTCGAACACTTGAAGCCTGAGATCAGGAGCATCGCCGAGGTTCTGAACTCCGAGCACGAGCTGCTGTTCCGGGGCGTGAAGAACGTGTCTCTCGTGTACACCTTCCGCATGTCCAACAACCTCATCGTGCAGGAAGCCCAGGACCCAGGGGTGAATATGCTCACTCAGGCCATAACCAGCAATCAGATAGAGGGAACGCTGGTTAGCACGAGGGTCGGGAAAGGCGCAGAGCAATCGTTGTCATACAAAGAAGCTGCGAAACGTCTGCTCGACCACGAGGTCAATCTGGTGGGGATGATTCGAGGCGAGGATGTGCATGTCCGATTTGACGGTCTAGAAGTGACCGAGAATGACCGCCTGGTTTACATCTGCTCGAACCGCATGGACTGGGAGACCGTTCGCTCGTTGTTGACCTCCTGAGCATCGCAGGTAGGATATGCTCTCCTGTCGTTGAATAACCGACGTCAAGTCACCACGTTATACAGCCACGGAGAGAAAAGATGCCCAATCCCCCCAGAGCGCAAAAAATTCCGAAATCGTCCACCCTGCACGGTGACGCGCGAGTGGACGATTACTTCTGGCTGCGAGATCGGAATTCGCAGGAGGTCACTTCTTACCTGGAGGCCGAAAACGACTACACCCAGGAAATGATGAAGGACACCGAGGAGTTGCAACAGACTCTCTACGACGAGATGGTCGCCAGGACCAAGGAGGATGATGCCTCTGTGCCTGCTCGAAAGGCCGACTACTTCTACTACACCCGCAGAGAGAAAGGGCAAAACTACGCGATTCACTGCCGAAAACAAGGCTCTCTTGATGCCGAGGAAGAGATCATCCTGGACGAAAATGAACTGGCTCAGGAGCATGATTACTTCCGAGTCGGAATCTTCTCAGTCAGTCCCGACCACAATACTTTGGCCTACTCGGTGGACACCAATGGCGGCGAGAGCTACGCACTCCGTTTCAAAGACCTGAGCGACGGTCGCGATCTGGCCGAAATCATCGAGGACACCTACTACTCTTCCTCCTGGGGCAACGATAACCGGACGGTGTTCTATACCCGCATCGACGCGGCCCACCGACCCGATAGGCTGTTCCGTCATGCGCTCGGAACAGACCCGTCAGACGACGTATTGGTCTTCCAGGAGAAGGACGACGCCTTCTTCATGTGGGTACACAAGACCAGGAGCGGGCGTTACATTCTGATGGGTCTGGAAAGCAATGTGACCTCAGAGTTCCGCTATCTGGACGCCGACAATCCGTCAGGCGAATTTCGGATGGTCGAGCCGCGGAAGCAAGATGTGGAGTACGACGTCGAGCATCAGGGCGACCGATTTTACATCAGAACCAATCAGGACGCCGTTAACTTCAAGCTGATGAGCGCGCCGGTGACCGACCCTTCCGCCCAAAACTGGGGAGAAGTCATACCTCACGACGACGACGTGATGATCACCGGTATCGACGCCTTTGCAGACTTTCTCGCCATTAGTCAGAGGATTGGCGGTCTCCCGGTCGTCACAATCCGCAGCATGGCAGGAGACGAGCGTAAGATCGAGGTCCAAGAGCCAGTGTACGATATCGGGCTGGGGGATAACCGAGAGTTCGAGTCTGATACGCTGCGTTACGAGTATTCGTCCGGGGTCACGCCTCATTCTGTGTTCGATTACGATGTGAACAATCGAACGCGAGAGTTGAAAAAAGAGACCGAAATCCTCGGCTACGACAGGACGAATTTCGAGACGTCGCGAATTCATGCGACAGCTTCAGATGGCACAAATGTCCCGATTTCTCTGGTTTTTCGAAAAGGCGCCCTCGATCATGGCCCAGCGCATGTCCTGCTTATGGGGTACGGGTCCTATGGAATCAGCATGGACGTCGGTTTTCGGTCCAACCAGGTGTCTTTGCTGGAGCACGGAGTCGTAATCGCCACAGCACATGTAAGAGGCGGTGGAGAGATGGGGCGACGGTGGCACGATAACGGCAAGTACATGCACAAGACCAACACCTTCACCGACTTCATCGCCTGCGCTGAACGCCTCATTGATGCCGGATACACGACGCCAGAGCATCTTGCCGCAACAGGAGGCAGCGCGGGCGGATTGCTGATGGGAGCGGTCACTAACATGCGCCCTGACCTGTTCAGAGCCGTCATCGCCCACGTTCCGTTTGTCGATGTTCTCACCACCATGCTGGATGAGACGCTCCCTCTCACGGTGGGGGAGTGGGAAGAGTGGGGCAACCCGAACCAGGAAGACTACTACCACTACATGAAGTCATATTCTCCTTACGATAACGTAGAAGCTAAAGCCTACCCAGACATGCTGATCACCGCAGGCCTCAACGACCCAAGAGTGTCGTACTGGGAGCCCGCCAAGTGGTCGGCGAAGCTGCGCGACATGAAAACCGACGACAACGTCCTGCTGCTCAAGACAAATATGGGCGCGGGACACGGCGGCGTCTCCGGCAGATATGAGCAGTTCAAGGAAGCCGCCTTCGAGTATGCGTTCATCTTGAAGCGCCTCGGCTTGACACGGTGACGCTGTCTTTTGGCTCCGCATTTTGATGGCGCCAAAGTGAGGACGAAACTTATGACCCACGAATTGATGTCTCACGAACCGGTAGCACCCACATTGATCTGCTAAGCGCGTGGATCGAGTCGCAGATGGCGTACAGCGGCCAGCCCGGTCTGTCCATCGCGATCATTCGCGATCAGGACATCGTCTGGTCGAAGGGGTTCGGGCATAGCGACGTTGCGTTAGAGACTCCGGCGGCACCGAGCACGATTTATCGTATCGCGTCGATAACCAAACTGTTTACGGCAACCTCGATCATGCAGCTTCGCGACGATGGGAAACTGCAACTCGATGACCCGATCATAAAGCATATCCCGTGGTTCGATATTCAGGACAGGTACCCCGACGCGCCTCCCATAACGATTCGACACCTAATCACCCATACGTCCGGACTCCCTCGTGAAGCCGCTTTCCCATACTGGACCGATTCCGAATTTCCGACCCGTGACCAGATAGTCGGCGCTTTGCCGAATCAGCAAACAGTCCTGCCTACAGAGACTCGTTGGAAATACTCGAACCTTGCTCTCTCGTTGGCGGGCGAGATCGTCGAGACAGTGTCAGGAATCAGCTACCCAGAGTATGTGCAGAGCAATATCCTGGACCCGCTAGGCATGTCCAGCACGTTCGTGAACTCTCCCGACCGCGATCATCCGTCGCTGGCGACCGGGTACGGGCGTCGCGCCCCGAACGGCAAACGACAGGTGAGTCCGTTCACCGATGGAAAAGGCATAACGGCGGCGGCAAATATGTCCACCACCGTGGAAGACCTGGCGAAATTCGCCATGCTTCAGTTTCGCGACGGCGATACAGGCGGCAGGCAGATATTAAAGGGCAGCACGATGCGCGAGATGCATCGAGTCCACTGGCTGGATGAGGAGTGGAAATCGGGATGGGGACTGGGTTTCAATGTCAGCCGGATTGATGGTAGGACATACAACGGTCACGGGGGGTCGGTAAAGGGATTCCGCACTCATGTGCGATTGCGACCCGCTGATAAAATTGGTGTCATCGTGTTCACCAATGCAGATGATGGCAATCCTGAAAAATATGTAGATAAGGCGTTTCAATGGGTCGCGCCTGGCATATTAAGCGTGTTGGATTCGGACGCCGCGCCCGTGCCGTCAAGCAGCGAATGGGAAGCTTATATTGGCAAGTATCAAGGCTCGTCGAGCGACATGCAGGTGTTGCAGTTGGATGGGAAACTGGTTGCCATAGACCCGTCCCAGCCTGACCCACTAGAAAGTCTGACAACTCTGGTCCCATTGGGCGAGCACTCGTTCAGGATAGTAAATCCTTTGGGAGGCTCCGCCCACGGAGAGAAGTTCGTCTTCGAGTTGAATGATCAGGGACAGGTTGAACGCGTATGGGTCGGCGAGAATTATAGCTTCCCGGTTCAAGATTGGTAAAGCCGAAGTGGCGTATAGACATCACACGCGGATGAACTTCTGAACGCTCCGGTCCCCTCGGTCAAAGCCCAGGAAGGTCTCGCTGACCTCGGCGACATAGAAGCTCCCCTGCGAGTCCACCGCGATCCCGTGGGGCGCGCCGAAGAGTCCAGGTCCCGGCTCGTGCTTCACCTTTCCCTTAATCATGGGATTTCGGCTGGGAGAGGTAGGCAGTCCTGAGCCGGTGTCGCTGTCGTCCAACTCCACGCCTGTTCTGCCCCAGCGTGTTAACACCTCGCCTTGCGGGCTTAGAACGCTGACGCTGTGGTCCAACTCGGCAACGTAAAAATTCCCGTCAGGCCCCTTGCGGACCGCGTTTGCCAGGTTCAGATCTGTCCACTCACCGAGGAAGTCCCCATTCGGAGTAAAGAACTGCACGCGGTTGTTGTAGCGGTCGGCGGCGTACACCTTGTCGCCGTCTTCCGTGTCTATAAATACGCTATGGATGGTGTCGAACTGCCCCGGCCCGCTGCCGTGACCGCCCCAGGAGAACTTTAACTGGCCGTAGGGGTCGAAGCAATGGATGTGCGAGTTGCCATAGCCGTCGGAGGCGTAGAAATCCCCGTTAGTGGCGACAGTCAGGTGAGTTGGCCGATTGAACGGATGCCCGCTCTGTACAGGCGCGCTCTTCATAGGGTCGCCCATAGTGAGGAGGAGCTTGCCCTCCTTGGTCCACCGTCGCACCGTGTGGTCTCCGGTGTCGCTGGTGTAAACGGAGCCGTCGGGGCCAACGCTGATGCCGTGCGGGACCTGGAAATCGAAACCAGTTTCCGGCCTTCCTCCAATCCTTCCCCAGCCATCCAGGTAGTCCCCGTCCTTGTCGAAAATCATGACGGCGGCGTAGGGTCCACGATTTAGGACGTAAACGTTGTCATCCTTGTCGACAGCCACATCGGCGGCCTCCACGAAAGGCCACCCTCGTGGGCGCTTAAAGAAACCCTCCACCACCTCGAATTTGTAACCCTCACTGCCGAACGTAACCATTCAGGCACACTCCTCGTTCTGGTTCAAGCCCCTTAACCGCCCCTTGCGGAACGGCGCGCCACAGGCCGACACGACGCATTGACGGGGCAATTGTATTGAGGCCCATGAAGGCAGTCAACCTTGCTGTCGCCTCAAAACATTCGTCACTGGAGGAAGTGTCGTTGCCTGAGAAAGAACGCACGGATGATGGAGGGGACATGGAGCCGTAGAGCGACCAAGAGCAGCCAACCAGGCCTCTACCTGAATGCAGGCGCCAATACAGGCATTCTTGCGAGGAACGTCAGCTAAACCGGGCGGCTAGTCTGCTCGTTCTGTCAAACGTTCCAGTTCGAGGGGTGAGTCTAATGTAGGCATTCAGCGAAAAGGTGACAGAGTGCTAATGGAGATTCGGCGCTGATTGTGCGAACTC
>Ga0207963_1002000_pt1 | contig 10449 bp, 11 predicted proteins | sample Knorr_S15_td_NAD_FD_185604 | JGI IMG/M metagenome (GOLD analysis project Ga0207963, IMG submission 185604) | Marine microbial communities from Southern Atlantic Ocean transect - Knorr_S15_td_NADW_ad_2500m_LV_A (SPAdes) (version 2) | ecosystem: Environmental > Aquatic > Marine > Oceanic | place...
CGCCCGGCAGAAACGCGAGGCTCCAGGGATGGTCGAGACCGCGAGCAACCACGGTCACCAGGATGTTGGGCTGCTCGGCGGTATGGAGCGTGAGTGGCTCCGCCGGTAACGGGACCCGCGGCACACCCTGCCACTGTCGGAAACGCGGTCTCGCCTGGCGCAGCGGCTGAGCAGGCTTGGCCTTCATCAACGCCTGCCAAAACGCCTCGTTGAAGCTCACGCGGTCCACACTGCCGGCGTCACCGAGCCGCGTGATGACCAGATCGAGGCTCGGCACGCTGTACAGCTTGCGATCCAAGGCCCCCATCATGCTCACCAGATCAGACGGAGCCGACGGGATCAGCGGCCCGTCGGCGCGGGCGGCCCGCGGGCCCACGCCCACACGATCCTCCTGCCCGTTGAGCCACCACAGGTACCCGTAGGCGGGGTTGAGCGACTGACTGGAGCTCAGCATGTCCCGCAGATACTCCGTGTCCCCGATGACGATCTGATCGCCCCACCGGCCACCGGCCTGCACCATCAGCCCGAAGCGGGCCAGGTCGCGGGCCGTCGTAGAAAATCCCCAGCCTATGGCTGGGTCGGCGTTGCGGCGGCGGGTCCAGGAGGAGTGCTCCATGCCCAGCTTGGCGGTGAGCCAATCGCCCGTCACAGCGTTGCGATCGCGCCCAGTCACCGCCTCGATCACGTGCATCAAATTGTGATACGCAGGCGTGTTGTAGAGCCACGTGCTTCCAGCCTCGGCCGCATAGCTCATGTCGGTGGCCAGTCCGCTGTTCATGCTCATCAGATGCCGGATCGTGATCGCCTGCTCCTGCTCGGCCGAAGCCTGTGACCAACCGCTCCCCAGGTGCTCGCTGACCGAATCGTCCAGGCGCAGCAAGCCTCGCTCCTGCGCGATGCCCAGCAAGAAGGCAACGACGCTCTTCTGCGCCGAAGCCACGTCCTCGATCGCATTGCCGTCAGGGTCCTCGCCCTGTACGAAATTGCTGTATCGGGCCGACGGGCTATCGAGCTCCCAATATCGCTCGGCCAGAATGCGCCCGCGGTGCAGTATGAGCACACCGCTGGAGCTGCGACCACCCGCTACGTCGAGCGCCGCCGACAGAGCCTCCGCATCCCAGCCAACGGACACCGGGGCGACCCGCTGCCACGTGTCGTCACTCGTCGGGAAGTAGGTTGATTGAGCGGATGCGTCGTCGCCGGCAATCAGGGTGACAAGAGCCGCGAGGCATGTCAGCAAATATCGGTTCGGCGTGAACATTCCAGCACCTCCATCCGGGTCCTGTGTGCCTCGCCATGATAGGGGGGCTTTGCGCTACGCGCACGGCTCGGTTGCGGGCTCTCCGACCTAGAGCACATGATGTTCCTGCACGCAGTGAACCACCGTCCAGCCGGATGTGATCATGAAGCTGAAGCAAGCGTTCGTTCTCGGTGTTACCCTCGCCCTGTGCGCGCCACTCTCAGCGCAACGGCTCCCGACCGCCTCGCCGGAAAGCCTAGGCTTGTCGTCCGAGCGCTTGCAGCGCATTGGAGACGCCTTCCAGGGTTACGTAGACGAAGGCAGAATCGCCGGCGCGGTGGGTATGGTGATACGGCACGGCAAGGTCGCTTGGGTGGATGAATGGGGCATGCGCGACCTCGAGGCCGGTGATCCCGTGGAGAGCACCGATATCTTCAGTATCTGCTCGATGACCAAGCCGATCGTCAGCGTCGCGGTGATGATGTTGTACGAGGAGGGACACTTCTTCCTGACGGATCCCGTCGGCCGCTACATACCGGAGCTGGCTGGCCTCCCGGTCGCAACGACTGGCGAGGCCACGAACGGCGAGATTCCCACGGAGCGCGCCCGCAGGCCGATCACGGTGCAAGACCTGCTGCGACATACTTCAGGGCTCACCTATGGCAGCTTCGGGAACACGCCGGTCGACCAGGCATACCGGGCGGCCAATGTGCTCGGCCAGCCGACGCTCAACGACTTCATCAGCAAGCTGTCCGAGATTCCGCTGCTCTATCAGCCTGGCACACGGTGGAACTACAGCGTCTCCGTCGACGTGCTCGGCCGCTTCGTCGAGGTCATCTCTGGAAAGCCGCTCGACGTCTTCCTCGAAGAACGAATCTTCGAGCCGCTCGGTATGAAGGACACGGGATTCTCCGTGCCTGCCAGTGAGACGTCCCGACGTGCCCGCTCCTACGGTCGATCAGGAGGAGCCCCGCTCGCCGTCAGTGACGCGTACGGATGCATGCGGCCCGGCGGCTTCCCTTCCGGCGGTGGCGGACTCGCATCTACCGCGGATGACTATTCCCGTTTCGCGCAGATGCTTCTCAACGGGGGCGAGCTCGACGGTGCGCGCATCCTCGGTAGAAAGACCATCGAGTTGATGACCGCGGATCACCTCGGCAACGCGCAGTACGGCTCACGAGCAAGCGGCTGGGGGTGGGGGCTCGGCTTCAACGTGAAGACGGCGGCGGGCCTCGACGGCATGCCCGGCTCGGTCGGCAACTACTATTGGTGGGGCGTGCGCGGCACGTCGTTCTGGATCGACCCGACCGAGGACCTGATCGGCGTGTTCATGGTGCAGATTTCCGGACGCGACATTCCCTTCAGAAACCAATTCAAGCGACTGGTCTACCAGGCGATCGTCGACGAGCCGCGTTAAAAGAATTGGCCGAACACTGAAGTGAGCAGCTCGCGCGCGTCGAAGGTCAGCAGAAACAAGACGAGAACCACCGCCAGCGACAGCAGATTACGCATGCTGCGCAGCGCGAACATGAGGTGCGAGATGTCCTGGCCCTCGGTCTCTACGATGCTGCGCACGGAGTAGGCCGTGTAGAAGGTCCACGCGCCGGTCACTGAAAAGAGGACCGCGAAGAGAGCCGCAATGCACCGTTGAGGGCCTCTATGGCCTCGTCATAGCGGCGGGTCATATGCAGTACAACGCCGTAGAGCGCCTGAAACCAGGCATTCAATGGGTCCAGCTCTGGCGATCCCGAAGTCCGCCACTATCGCCTGGTCTCGGCTGAGCAGGATGTTCTCCGGCTTGATGTCTCGATGGACCACGCCACACTCGTGCGTGTAGGTCAGCGCCGACGCCACCTGTTCGGTGATGCGAATCGCGTCCGCAATGGGTAGGGGGGTGTCCTCTGAATCGGAGGATCAGACGAGGGGCGACATGCTGATGCACAGGAGTGGGATGCAAGGAAGCTCGGCCTGGCGCAAACTATAGTCGCCCGTCTACCGTGCGAGCCATCGCGTAACCGGTCCGTAGATCCCGCACTTCCCCCGGAGGCTCCCATGAGCATCGTCAGCCCTGCTCCTCGATTTCAGTCGGCTTTTCGCCGGCTGCTGCTAGCCCTGCTCCTCCCCCTGGCCGGCTGTGCCGCCTCCGATGAGGGCGCGTCGTCGACCGCCATCGCTTTCGAAGGGGCCCGGGTGATCGTAGGGGACGGGACCGCCATCGCGAACGCCACCATCGTGGTCGATGGCGGACGCATTACCAGCGTCGGTGCCGCGGGGGACGTGGACGTGCCGGAAGGCGCCGCGCGCATGGACCTGAGCGGGAAGACCATCATCCCTGCGCTCATCAACACACACATGCATCTCGGCACCACGCGCGCGGATCTCGTCGGCCAGCTCGAACACCTCGCCTACTACGGCGTCGGAGCAGCGGTGAGCCTGGGCAGCGACGCGGGGGACGAGACGCTCGCGCTGCGTGATGGCGCGATTTCCGGCGCGGCGCGATTTCTCAGCTCGGGCCCCGGCATCACGCGCCCTGAGCCAGGAAGGTCAGAGGTTCCGCACTGGGTCAATACCGAAGACGAGGCACGCGCGGCCGTCCAGGAGCTGGCCAGCCTGCAGGTCGACATCGTCAAGATCTGGGTGGATGACCGAGGCGGGCAGTACGAGAAGCTCACGCCTGCCCTGTTCGGTGCCATCATCGACGAGGCACACGAGCACGACCTCCAGGTGACGGCACACATCTTTGCGTTGAGTGACGCGAAGGGACTGCTACGCGCCGGTGTCGACGCGTTCGCGCACAGCGTGCGGGACAGGGACGTAGACGACGAGTTCGTCGCGCTCGTGCGGGAGCGCCCTGACTTCGTGCTAGTCCCCAACCTGCCCAACCCAGGCGTGGCGGCAGACTTGAGTTGGCTCAGCGGGACCGTGCCCGCCGACCAGCTCTCGGCCATGCAGGCGCGAGCGACGGGCAACCCGCAGGCGCAGGAATCGTTCGGCATCCAGGCACGCAACCTTGCGCGGCTCTCCGAGGCCGGCGTCCGCATCGGATTCGGGACAGATGGCGGCGCGCCCTGGGCGGTGCACCAGGAGCTCGAGGACATGGTGTCCGCTGGCATGACACCGAGCGACGCGATCGTGGCCGCCACGAGCACGTCAGCCGAGCTGTTGCACCTGTCCGACGTCGGAACACTCGCCTCGGGCCAGAGCGCGGACTTCGTGGTGCTCGACGCCAACCCGCTCAATGACATCACCAACACGCGCAGGATCGCGTCGGTCTACCTGCGCGGCTCAGAGGTGGATCGCGAAGCGATCAGCGCGCGACTACTGGCCGCGGGGGGCTAGAGAGTCTCCCATTCGCGTAGCATGCCGGTGAACGCCTCCACAGCGGCCGGATACAGGGTCTTGCCGCTTTCCATCTGCAAATGCGGCACGATTTCCGCGAGCGGCCAGGGGTCCCGGAAGGGACGCCTGGTGCGCAGAGCATGATAGACGTCGCAGACCTGGAACAACTGCGTTACGCGATAGAGCTTGCGTTGGTACCTGACGCCCGGGTAACCGCTGCCGTCGTACTTGATGTGGGGCTCGTATGCGACGATCGCCGCGAGCTCCATGTCGGGGCCTGAGTTGAGAAGCATGCGAGCGCCCTCGGCGGGATGCTTCTGAAGGACCCTCCACTCTTCGGGCGAGAGCTCACCGGGCTTGCCGACGATGTCGGCGGGTACGCGGGCCTTACCCACATCGTGCAGAATCGCGGCTTCGCCGAGCACATGAAGATTGGCCACCGCCGTAATGTCTGCCTCCGAACTGGTGGTGGGGGGCGTGCAAGCTCGGATCATGGCAAGAGCGATGCTAGAGAGATCAGATTATGGAAGGCACTTGGGGGTAACGAGTTAGGCGCGGCAGCTCACCTGATACGCGTTACGCCATCTTGTCCGATTCGGACAGAAAGACCGGACAAACTACCCGGTCGCGTCGCGGGCCTATCTGATGCCCGCGTCCCTGCACCCGAAGGACAGCGGCGGCAGATCGGGTCCCTCTGCGATGAGGCGTTTCATGTAGCCGGGCGAATACATGTAAACCGCCCCGACCCTGCTGTACACCTCCACCAGATAGAGCCCCGTCGGGTCGACCGGAGACAACGCGCTTTCGACCATGGACTCGGGCACCTGATGCCCATCATAGCACACCGAGACCGTGCGCCTTTCGCCCCTGACACCGCGACCTTCAAGGCATAACGCCTCGGTGTCAGCCCCACAGGGCTGCACGAACGGCAGCATGCGCCGGACCAGCTCATAACCGGATGCGTCAGGAGCCGCGAGCAACTGCTCCCGCTCCAAGATGTCGGCCACTCCATAGACCCCCCGCCGCCGGTCGGCGAGGCGCTCTGCCAGCACGGTCAGCCCCTCGATCTCTACGGGGTCCGGCGCAAGCATGACCGTGAGCATCTGACCGGCTCGACCAGTCGGGATGTCGGTCTGCAGAACGCGGTAACCGAGCACCGAGACTTGGACCCTGGAAGGGAACGCCGGGTCGATTGGGAGGGCGAACTGCCCGAGAGCGTCGGTGAGAACTCCGCGGTCCGACGTAACCTGGGAGACGAAAGCCAAGCCGACCGGGGCCAGGCTCTGTCGATCGATGACTCTGCCCCGGACGAGCCCGGGCTCTTGGGCCCCGACCTGCGGCGGCAGCGCCAACACCACCGCGATCCACGCCAGAGTCACTCTTTTCAACGTCGTTGGCGCCCCTGCTTGAGCCTGATCAGAATCACGCCTTCGGAGGCGGCTTGCCCGTACAGTCCGACCGCCGCTTTCCCCTTGATGACCTCGATGTTGTCGATGTCGTCTGGGTTCACGCTCTGCATGAAGAAGGCCCCGTCGACCCGCACGCCATCGACGAACGTGATCGGGGTTGATCGGACCGTGACTTCGGCGACGCGACGAACGATGCGCGCTTTCCCATCGGTGCCTACGCACAGCTGCTCATTGCCGCGCGGACGCACTTGCACTTGGCGGTGACGGTTCTCGTACGTGAGCCATCGCCCATCCGGCGACACGGCCACGTAGAACGGTTCCACTTCACTCCTCGGCAGGCGGCTGGCTGACGCGTCGCCTGCGCTGCACTCCAATGCCCCCCACGTGCCGCCGGCAGACCACATCAACGTGGTGCCGTCCGGCGACCACACGGGTTCAACCCGCGTGGGCCCAGACTCTACGACAGGTTCAACCGGCGTAGACTCTGGCGCAACCACGGGTTGAAGCGACGCAGACACCTGGTGGTGGCTAGCCGAGGCGACCAGGGCGCCGGACATACCGACCGCGACGACGCCGGCGCCTATGATGACGAACAGTGGAAAGATGTCCGTGCGATTGAGCCTCATGGTCGCCCCCTTGAATCCGACGTGCGGTCTATCTGAATACTCACCTTAGAGTATCGGAGATCCCTAGTCAGGAGTTGAGCAAAACGTCCCATCAGTTACCTGCGCGCGCCTTCAGTTCCTCGAACCAGTGCAGGAGGACTCATCTGCTCCGGACTGCATTGAGACTAAGACGTATCCTCAGCGCCCCCGGGTCAGCTCCTCACTCAACTCGCGAAGCTTGTTCCGAGCCTCCTCGTCGTACGCCTGGGCGTTCGCGCGCGCCGGCCGCAGTCGGTTGAAATAACCGCCACTCCCGATATCGGATGAAGTGATCAGCTGCATCACCGCGTCTGCACCTTCGCCGACGGTGGCCCTCGGCGTGAGCCCGGCCCTCCTCACCATCCCCGTATCCATGTACGTCGCCGGATGCAGTGAGTTCACGATCACATCCGCTCCCTCCAGCTCCTCAGCGAGATCGATGGTGAACATGATCTGGGCGAGCTTGCTCTGGGCGTAGGCGCGGCCACCGCTGAAGTCGTTCTCGATCATCACGTCGTCGAAGTCGATGGGCTGCTGAGCACCCGACGATACGTTGACGATGCGTGAGGGAGCCGACTCACGCAGCCGAGGCAGCCACATCCGCGTGAGCAGAAAGTGCGAGAGGTGGTTCACCTGAAAGCGCAGCTCGTGCCCATCCTCCGTGACCATGCGCTCGTCGGGCGCCCTCCCGAAGCCGGCGTTGTTGACGAGTACATCGAGTCGGTCGTAGTCGCGCAGGATCGTCTCACCGAATTCTCGGACCTGCTCGAACGATGCAAGGTCCACGGCGTAGAAGCGCGCGTTCCCGATCCCCTCGCTCTCGATCGCTTCGACGACCTCCATGCCCCGCTCACGGTTGCGGCCGTGCACGATGACGAAGGCACCCGTCGCTGCGAGCCTGCGCGCGACCTCGCGTCCCAGTCCGCTCGTCGAGCCCGTTACGAGGACGACCTGCTGCCCGGGTCGTGGGGTCACCGCCTGCGCGTCCACGTTCGGTGCGCTCACCGCCGCCGCGAAGGCGAGTGCGGCCAGGAGAAACGCAGGCCGCAGCACACGCGCGGAGGGCGATGTTGATGCATCGGTACGGCTCGGGCTCAGGTCCATTTGGCGACGACTCCTTGCTCTCGGTATCTGCTTCGCTTCTCGGTCCTGAATAGCCGCCGCTCAGTCAGAAATCAAGCGCGGCCATGGTTCACTGGCAGGCGGAGAATACGAACAGTCCGTTGCTCTGCAGCCGGGCGACGTTCGCGCAACTCACTCTGGTGTCCAGAAGGGAGACACTGTCGATCTCCCTGTGGTCGAGCAGAGGTTCGATGTTGCTGAAGCCCGGGTTGCTGCTGAGGCGTAACTCGGTCAGGGCGGTGAGTTCGCTCAGCGCACTGACGTCAGTGATCGACGTGCCACGCACATAGAGGGACGTCAGGCCCGAGAGATTCTGGATTCCCGCCAAGCTCTCGATTCCGGCGGGGCGAACATTCAACGCAGTTAGATCCGAGACCAAGTCGCAGGTGAGATCGTCCTGCTCATCGAGCCGGAGGGACTCTCGAACTCGTGCCTCCAGGAGCGCGTCCTCGAATGTCACGATGGACGCGTCGGCGTGATCGCGGCAGAGCTCGGTTGGGTGAAGGACCGAGGCCTGCGCTTCGCCCGGTGACGGCATGGCGAGGACGAGCGCCAGCGGCACGACCAACGCGAAACCACTCCGACGCCATGCCACGGAAATCGCTGGGTGAATGATCATGCGCTCCCCATCAACGGCGGTGGCGCCGCCCCTCTAGCATGCCCGTTCAGCCTCCAATAGATCGAAATAACGATTTGCGATCCCCGGATTGTAGCCGACCTGTCGCAGGCTTGAACGCACCCGCTCCAAGGACTGCCCGGAGTCCCGGAGGCTCTTGAGGACCCATTCGTCCGCTCCGTGAGCGGTCAGTGGCCGGTCCGCGTCGTTTTCGCGACACAGGACGACGATTTTCCCTCCGTCAGACGTCCACACAAGTCGAACGGGCGCAGGCCCAGGCCAGGCGTGCCGCGCAGACTCGGACACGTCGGGCACGGGCGCACGCACCGAAAAGACCACGCGCACGGGTGCAGCGCTCTCCCGGAGGGGCGCAGCGGCCGTAGGCGCGGCCTCGACTATCGCCGGGACGGGCGCAGAGGCAAGTGCGGGGCTCATCCAGAGCACGAGCGCGGCGGACGAAACCACGCCGACGGCTCCACTACCCATGATGACCAGCAAAGGGATCAGGTCCGACGGAGAGAGCCTCATGGTCGCCTCCTTGAATCCGACATGCGCTCTATTTGGTGCTCACGTTTGAGCGCAGGAGATCCCCATGGCCAGCTCGCCCCCTCATCCACCATCGCACCGCTAGGAACACCGCCGTACCCTCTCCAATCATCCAACCCCACCATGGATAGCTCACCTCCGGCAGTGAGATTCCCTCCCCCAGGTGGGTCACCCCAGCCGAGGCAGCCGGCACGATGAACGTCGCGACCAACACGACGCCGGCCACCGCCATCAGCGCCCACTCCCAAGCACGCGGTGCGATGACCCGATAGTCCATCGGCCAAAGCACCCAAGCCGCGACCGACATGGAGAGGGCGATCAGCGACGGGGCCAGCACCGGTCCGACCCAGACGGCCGGGATGAGAAAGAGCACATCTGGCTCTACCAGAGACGCCGGCCAGCCCAGCAGAAACCACAGCCCGACGTAGTACACGATGTCCCATACGCCGAAGACCAACGCGAAGCCAGTCAGCGTCTGCCAGCCGGAGCGCGCCGCCGCCCACGCGATCGCGAAGATCATGACCACGGTCGCGGCTTCGCGGCCAATTTCTATGGCCACGAGCCGGCTTTCCATGGGCACCAGCGGGAAGGAGAAGCCCTCCGGGTAGTACAGCGCTCTGAGGTAGACGACGACCGCGGCTTCGAGATAGCCCATCGCCACGGCGTAGAGCAGGAGTGCTAAGCGGGGGCGGGTGAACATCGGAGAACGCCTCCAGCTCAGGGCGCCAGGCTCGAACGCGCCTGCGTGCCCCAATGGCCATCGACGAGCGTCACCAGGTACAACGACTGATACTTGGCGATGGCTTCGTTCTTGTCGTTGAATCGCTGAAAAACGGTTGCGATATGGACCTTGTCCGGTGAGGCCATCGTGACATCACGGCTCAGCCAATGGCTGTGATCCCAGCCGATCCTGGCCAGGTTCTCGAACGATCTGCCCATCGCGAATTCCTCGGCGCTTCCCCACACCGTGACACCACCGCTGGCAAATCTGACATGAGGATAGTTGAGCGTGGCGGCCCAGGCTTCCATGTCCTTGCTGTTGAATGCCAGCATGAAGTCATCCAACGCAGCCATGGCAGCGGCGATCGCTTCCGCGTTCTCGGGCCGATCCTGCGAAACGAGTTGGAAGGCTGAAAGGGACAAACCGAGCACCGCGGCCAAGACACAAAGCAATCTCTTCTTCATTGGGTTCTCCTAAGAAGTCGGTGCCACTGCGCTAGCCTAGCCCATCACCCGGTCTCTTCCACCTCTCTTGGCCGCGTAGAGCGATTCGTCGGCCAATCGGATAACCTCTTCCGGTACCGCATCCCTGTCCGGAATCAAAGTGGCGATGCCTGCACTGACGGTGACGAACTCGCAACCCTCGATGCTGGAGCCTTCGTGCGGGATGGTCAACCTGCGAACGGCCTCACGAATCCCGTTGGTGATTCTGAGCGCGTCTCTGGTAGAGCCAGATGTGCTCTTTCTCATCCCGGCCGTCTGGGTCGGACCGGTGCTGGCCCCGTCGCTGATCGCCCTCTCCATGTCGGTCGC
>Ga0207963_1002001_pt1 | contig 10446 bp, 9 predicted proteins | sample Knorr_S15_td_NAD_FD_185604 | JGI IMG/M metagenome (GOLD analysis project Ga0207963, IMG submission 185604) | Marine microbial communities from Southern Atlantic Ocean transect - Knorr_S15_td_NADW_ad_2500m_LV_A (SPAdes) (version 2) | ecosystem: Environmental > Aquatic > Marine > Oceanic | place...
CCTTGGTCAAGGTTAAGAATTAACTGGTTTAATCTAGCCATCATCTAAACAAAAAACCCCACGATTGTGGGGCTTTCATTTGATATAGTTAACAAATTTTAATAAGACAGATTTGAATCTGTTTTTATTAGCACACTGCCCAAAGTACTAATAATATATCCATTATCTTGTGTTCTTTCCACATTTTTTCCTCCGAATCCCGCATCACTCACTTTTTCATCAATAACACCTTCAAAATCACCCCATTTATATAGCCATGTATATCCACCATCTTTTGGCTTTGCAACGAATATGAATCCACCTGTATGCGTATTAGTTATAGACATTGGTGTTCCGCCTTCAAAAAAATATAATCCAGACAATATAATCTGATCCAGGCTATTCCCATCCTCATCAATATCTAAAATCATAACTTTTGCCTTAGAGTCACAAGAATATATATCATAATTATGTGCACATTTCTCTCCTAACGCCATATAGCCTCCTGTCTCTTTTTCAATAATATCCACTCCCTTTTCAAGGTAATTTCCACCATAGGTGTTTTCCCATATTACGCCACCATTTAGACCCGTCTTAACTATCCATATATCCTTATAATATCTAAAATCAAAAGAGCAGGGGTTTGATTGATTACCATGTCCTTTTTCTCCAACCATGATGAGTTTTCCATCATTTGATTCTATAATTGATCTAAAAAGATCATCTTCACATTGACCACCATAAAATTTTGTTTTTAGTACTGTTCCTGATTGATTAAGCTTTACGAGAATTGATTGCCCACCATTATTTGTATTCCCACTTGGAGTGACTGGACCACCAACAGCATAATAATTCCCATTACTATGTTCAATGATATCTTCATAGTATGGATACTGGCTATTATTACCTTCTACGCCTTTTTTTATCCATTCTTTTTCACCATTGGAGTCAGCCTTTACAATTCCCACCCAACCTGCAAATAAATAACCACCATCGCTTGTTTGAAAAACAGATCTATTGCCCCAATAATCAACTAAACCATATGTATTTTCCCATTCCTTGTTGCCATATAAGTCAGTCTTCATCAACCAGGCACTATCATTTTTACAACCAGCAATAATATAGCCCCCTTCATCTGTTGGTTTCACAGCGACTTCATAAGCGCAATCATTTTCCGGGGAAACATCTTTTACGAATGTTATAAGGGCCTGGGAAGTGTCACAGCTACCATCGTCAAAAGTAGCATCATTATTATAATTGGAAGAGGTGCTATCTGTACAACCACAAATATTATTACCACCCCAAATACCTGCACAATCTTGCTCACAATCGTTCGAAACATCGTCATCACAATTGCCACAATTATCTTGAATTGCATTTCCACCAACAATACCAGCACAATCTTTAGACTGTTCTTCTTCACATCCCCAAAAACATAGTATAATAAATAGCAGAAATAATATATACCTAATCATATCCAAATCTAGGCATCATTCCACAAACAAAAAAACCCACGATTGTGGGGCCGAAGGGAGTGAAAAGGGTAGAATATTTTTAACGTCCCATCACGATAAATTTTAATGATTTACAGTAATCTTCATTGATGCATCCAATAACCGTTAGTGTATCATCTCCTTTCTTATAGGAGTACAGAAAACTATTGCGCTGTCTATGCCTTTTAGAATCTTATTAAGGTCCATCAAATAGTGAGTTCTTAACACCTCAATAAAGGTGACCATACCAATAAACTTTTCTATAAATGGAAGTGTCTCATTATCAAACTCAGCATCACAAAATTCACCAACTGCATCGTTTAGAAGATCAAAAAGGAGCGCCATAATAACATCTTCTTTCGAAAGAGATCCTTTATTGACTTTTATAGATCTCCTTACATATTTGTGGCAACATTCTGTTGCAAACGCTGAGTCCTTTCTATGTTGAGTTTTGTCTCCACCCATTTCCGATAGTCTGTAAATTTCTTTGATGGCGGTCCAATCTATGGTTTTAAGAGCATTGACGCCCATCTGACATAAGACGGAAGTTGCTTCCTTTTGGTTTGTTATTTTTTTGCCCCTATAATAACCTTCGCTATGAAACCCTCCTCCATATGCAAAAGACTGCCCTAAAGAATTGTCCTCATCATTCTGAAGAACCATTAGTGTCGCAAATTCGTTTTCAAAATAGCCCACCCATCTTTTGCCCTTTGTTAGTTCTTTCATTCTTTTGCTGTGGATCGTAAGCCCAACTTTAACGGTTGGGTATTTTTTATTTGTGCTCATTATGCTATTGCCTCTTTTCTTATTAAGATTTGATTGATTATTTGATGGCCCTCTTTGATTAATGCAAAGATTAATCTTTGGCCGTTGTTGATTGTTGTTAGTTTAGATATTAATCTAAGTTTTTTATTATTAGAGCTGCCGCCCCAATCGCCGTTATTATTGTTTATTTTAGTGTTCATTTTATTGATCCTATTGTTTGGTTATTTATCATTTGATATTGTTAAATACGACGAAATATCACCCCTTCCTATTGCTATTATTTGTATGTGGGTGATAGACGATGAATAAGGCCGTATTGGGGCGTTTATCACCCATAGAGTTGTTTTGTGTGTATTGTTCTGTAAATTTCATAACCTCATTTAGGGTGGTTTTATAATATGTTTATGGGTGATAATATTTTATGTCTTATCACCCATTATAGGCCTAAAAATATTAGTATATGGGTGTTTACGCCGTAAAGTATTGTTTTTATTAGGCTCTGTTAATATTGTACTTTTCTTTATGGGCGTTTTTTGCTTTTTGACAATTTTCTAATTCTTTTAAATCTTAAAATATAGATTTTGGTGCTTTTGGTGCTTATTAATCAATTCTTCAGTATTAATATAACGACCGATTATTGAACATTAACCAACTTCAGTTTTGTGTCCAACTGATCAAATTGGTGTGGTCAGATAGTTTGGAGCAAACAGAACGTTGTATATGTTTCGGAAATATGAAGAATTATATCTGTTGTTTTATGACAATGGAAATAGTTCAATTAGTAGTTGTAATTTTGGTGTAATAGGTATTTTTAAAAGAAGAAAATTTTGTACGAACATAAAATCACTTAATATCTGTTAACCTATTATTATATTGTCAGATATAGGATTTGTATTAATGAATAATTCTGTTACTATATTCGTCCGTTTCCATTGTTTTGGTGTGTGCTTATATTATCTTAAAGTGTTTGTCTGTGTTGTCTATTTGTGGGTGATAATTATGGATAAAGTAATATTGGAACACTTATGAATCTTTACGAAACCTTATGATGCCTTATTGAATTCTGATCTAATAACACCATCGTCGTCCAAATTATTATTTAGGGCTATAACATTAAACAATTCGCTCAATTCAGCAATCCAATTGGGGTTGCTCTTTGCCCAAAACTCTCTATTTTCGTCATTAGATACATAATTCATTGCTTTTTTAATGATATTTTCGTCTTTTTCTAATGATATTTTGGGTGATGAATTTGCATCTTCAACATAATATTTATTAAAAGGACAACAAATTGAGCAGAGAGAAACACTACTTAAAGACCGTATAAAGTCCTTACAGTATGCCATAAGTTGGTTGCTGATGTCCTTTGATTCTCTGTCGTCTAAAGCGCCATACTCTTTGCCTTCTAAAACACAACGTTCTGTCATTCGTACAGCTTTTTTTTCTTCCCATTCATACGTTTTATCGTTTTTATATGCTTTTATAAATGATTTTGAGTTCTCTATTATAAATGGAAAAGAACACATCAATTCTTCTCTAATCTCACCACTAAAATAGTTTGTTGTTTTTGCTTTTTTGTTTTTTTGTTTTTTGTTCATTTTTCATACCTTAAATAATGGATACTATCACTTTCCACCTATTGACATATATTGTAAATGGGTGATAACTTAAGGAAAGGTAACATATCGGTATTTTATCACCCAACAAAAGGAAGCATTATGAGACCAAAGGTGCCATTTGAAGAAATTGAATCCTACACTTTTAAGGAAAAAGGGGAAGATAGGGTTATGGTTGAATACCCATTTAACCAATTAATTGCAATCAGAAGTAGGCTTCAAAGAACCATTAAAAATAAAGACAGAGAGTTAGATCGGTTGAAAGCAGACTATGATAAAAAGGTTAGGTCGCTCAATATTGAAAAGATAAATATTAAAGGAGATCTTAGAAAGTTTAAATTGGTTATAGGTGAAAAGATGAAGGACCCCAACTCAAAAGGCTTTGAGAATAGTAAGTTTACAATCTTAAGAGGGGGTAAGTATGTAAGGGCTAAAATTAGGGTAATGGGTAGGGTTCGTTGGTTACATATAGGTAGTGTTGATAAATGGGCTAATAAGTCCGATTCAGCCATATTAACGGTGGCTAAAGAGAAACTAAAGGACCACTTTGAGGACGCTGAACTAAAAAAGTTATCAGCGCCATCGACATAGGCGAAGTGTGTTATTATAGGTATTCATAGGTGTAAATACGTATAAAGATTCCTTATATATATTTCATATAGGTAGGCAATTTTAGGTAGCAACAAAACCCATATGGGCACATTATAATAGTAAAATAAGTTTATCATTTCCACATAAGACCTATCGCTATTTAACGTTATTTAACGTTACTATGTCATTATTCGCCCCACAGTATTAAATTTACCCAAATGTATTATATTAATAATAAGCACTTCATATTAGTGTGCTTATTGGTTTGTGTGAGTTGCGGTAATTCCCCAACTGCCCCAACTCAAAATGAAGAGATTTCTGTATATTTAAATTTGTATATGGACAATTATTTAGGTGATGGTGTGTAGATGCAATCCTGGTAAACATAAAATGTATTATTCCCCCAAGGCGGGAAATTGAAATCCTGGCAACACTGATGGACTGTGTTCTTTGTCCATGATTTCTTTAGCTTGTTTAACAATCTCCGGGAATTGCTCTGCCACATTTTTGGTTTCTTGTATATCGGTTGAAAGATCAAAAAGCTGGATATTGAGGTTTCCTTTATAAATGTTTTTCCTGATTGCTTTAAAATTATCGATCCGTAATGCCTGTTGACCGCCATACTCTGGAATTTCCCAATATAAATATTCATGTTTATCCTCTTGTTCCCCGCCAAGAAGAATATTTAAAAAACTGATTCCGTCAGTTTCATTTGTAGGCTGTATACCACATAGTTCAAGCACTGTGGGCAGAATATCCTGGAAGGCTGATAGGTGATCTGTGCTACTGCCCTGTTTTATGCGATTTTTCCAGCTGGCAATCATGGGAACACGGATACCTCCTTCATGAAGAAAGCCTTTCGCCCAGCCATGTCCTGATTTGAAAGGTTTTGCGCTATTAAAAAATTCAGCGTCTACACCTCCAGTATACGTGGGACCGTTATCGCTGGTAAAAATGATTAACGTATTCTCCAAAATGCCTTGCTCCACAAGAACAGAAACAAGGTCTCCTACCTGTTCATCCAAGGTCGATATCATAGCTGCATATGTAGCCCGGGGTGATTGATTTGGAAAATAACTTTTTCCCGTATAGGGTTGTTCGGATCCCAGTTTTTTCCTGTAGTGATTCACCCATTTTTCTGGCGCCTGTAATGGGGCATGGGGCAGGGGAGATGCATAGAGTAAAAAAAACGGATTTTTGGTATTGGACTCGATGAATGCAACTGCTTTATCATGCATCAGGTCTGGAGCATATTCATTTGAGGAAAAGCTGGAATAGCTGTCGGGATTATTGGGGTCAGCCCCTTTTTCTAAATTAGAGTGAGGGGCAATCAATCTATTGTTTAAAAGAATCTTTTTTTCATTTTCCCAAAGGTGCATGGGGAAAAGTGTGTGTGCTTGTCGTTGACAATTATATCCAAAAAAATAATTAAATCCTTGATTGTTGGGGACGCCTTCTGTGCCTGGGGCACCTAATCCCCATTTACCAACAAAAGCTGTTTTATAGCCATAGTCTTGAATGAATTCTGCAAAGGTTTCTATAGAATCGGGAAGCGGTCTTTGTCCTTCCAGATTTTGATCATTAAACACGGCTTCATAATCCCATACGTCTCCTCTCTCTTTCCATTCGTCATTACCCCTGATATAAGTATGTCCTGTATGCAGCCCTGTTAACAATACAGACCGTGAAGGTGCACAAACAGGCGAGCCAGAATAATGCTGCGTAAAAAGCATCCCGTTTTTTGCAAGTGCATCGATGTTTGGTGTTTCAATGATTTCCTGTCCATAAGCACCAATTTCTCCATAGCCAAGATCATCTGCTAATATGTAAATAATGTTTGGGGGTGTTGGTTCTTCTGCACAAGAATTAAATACCAGAAACAGGGCTACAACAATCAAAGGTTTCATATTTGTTTCCATTGGCTATTTTTAATCATCCGTAAATTTTCTCAACCATATCAAAATCTACAAATAATTACCCCATAATGTGTGTGAGGAAGGATTATATTTTCTAGTTAAACAAGGAGTACAAATGAAAATATCAATACCAATTATTACCCTTATGATAATCATTGGATGTGAGAGTCCCCAAAAATCAAATGGCTTTGCAACAGGATCTGAAAATTCTTGGACAATTGGGAGTCAAGCAGGTGTGGATCTAGTGACAGAGCTAGATAAAGCTTGGTCTAATAAGGACTATGAAAAAATGAAAATGTTCTTTGAAGATTCGGCTACCTTTATGTTCGCAGAGGGTGACAAGTTTAATTCAGTTGATGATTTCATCGGGCACGTGAAAAAACAACTTGTAGATCAAGAAGCAAACTGGACCTATGACTGGGCTGTGTCAGTTGATTTATCACCAGATAAGAGCGGTGAGTGGGTAAATGCCGCTTTTACCTCTGACGTTTCTGATACAAAAGAGGACACAAGTAAGATACACTATAACGAGTGGTACTATGTTGTAGATGGGAAAATAAGTTTCTGGAGGCAGAGCAGACAGATTATCCTGGATGAATAGTTTTACCTAACTATAGTAATCAAAACGATAAAACCCAGTTCATCCTTGCGTAGATTAAATATTGTGCTGTTGTGTTGAAAAAGCTCATTTACTCACATATACAATCTTCTTCTATTTCACCGCATTCCAGGCAAATGACGCTGCCATCCTGCGGGTGATCCGTTTGCCACTCGTAGCGGCAAGCCTTGCAGTACCATTCCGGGTTGTCATCCATGATTATGCAGCCGCCCAGGCGGACTTTCCCGGTCCGTCCCTCTTCCCGCAGTTCTTCACCAGGTAAGCCGTATGCAATAGGGACTACATCTTTAACGGATGAACATTTGGGGCAGAACAGTCTGGGCATACATATTATTTTACCATATTGATGAATAAATATCTAATGTTAATCCCACAAACAAAAAAACCGCTAATTGGCAGGGGTTGATTGAGACAGAGGCGTTTCATTAATTCAGTGCATCAAAAAAATAACTGTATTTCACTACAATGGACCGTGTCTGATCATGTATGGGAATACCGTCGTAATCCTGGGTTTTATTATATACAAGGTAGAGTCCCGCGGCAGCTGATTGTTGCCAGATGAAACGCCAGTTCATGGACCACTCATCAGACTGGCTGTTGTACTGGAGTAAGGACTGTATATATATCTTCGGCGAAAAAGCGTAGGTGAGTCGGGCACGGATCAGATTGGTGACAATCTCATCATACATACCAAGTGGTGTATCACCAGGCAAACTGACATTGTTATAGCTTGAACTGAATTGAGAAGTGAACCTGTCACGATAGCGCAATTTTATGGTGGGTGTCAGATTAATTCTTTCACCACCGAAAAACCCGCCAATTGTGTTTTTGTAACTAAAACTGAGTGCTTTTGTCTGGTTAGTGAAGATCATGATCTGAACTTCTTTGTGATCATAGGTCGCAGCAGGGACCAAGACACCCGATGCGATTTCAAACTGCTCCAAGACCCCCTCTCTGGTAATATTCATTCCTGTATGAATTTCAAAACCGCTCCTGAATTCCCAGTGAGTATCGATATGCCACTTTCCTGATTGTTGAAATCCGTTCAGTTTCCAGTAGCCGTCATAATTAATATGGGGCCTGAACTCCAGGAGCCCAAACAGGTTTTCAGGGCGAAAACGAGTAAAGATTCGACCAGACCATTTCCGGTAGTTTTCTCGCTTAAGATATCCCATTTCCGGGTTGAAATTTAATCCCACTTCAGAGTAGGAGAATGTACTGGATACCTGCTGTGTATTCCTTCCAGCCTGTATCCTGTAAGCATAGGCTTTATCCATATCCAAACCGGGTGTTTCCGTTATACCGGCAAAGCCCGTAATTTGACTCAATTCTCCAATACCCAATTGTCCGTCCACGGCATAACTGCGATTGGCATAACCACCCTCCCCCAAATGGTCAAGATCCGTAAACATGCCACCCAAATAAGTGCGGTTAGGAAGCTCCTTCTTCAGCCGCATGACAGAATAATGATTCTCATTCGAAATATTTTCTACAGCATTGGTGCGCATGCTGAGAACACCCACCTTCATATCGGCAAAAGTCCCTGTAAGCCTACCCCCTCCAAGGATGGGAACCTGAGTCCCCTCTTCACCAATACCGATGCGACGGCTGAAAAACATTTCAATGTCTGGTCCGGAAAAACTACCCCCCTCACCGACTGAAAAAAGGCCCGCATTTTCCAAGAAGAACGCCCGCTTTTCCGGAAAGAAAAGGCTGAAACGATCCAGGTTAATCTGCTGCTCATCTGCCTCTACCTGGGCAAAGTCGGTGTTGTAGGTTAAATCCATGGTCAAACTGGAACTAATACCCAATTTTGCATCCATGCCAAAATCACCGTTATTAGTAATGGAGGATTCTTCTCCATCATGCTTATTTTGCTGACCCAGAGCATATGGAATAATTTTCAAGTTTCGTGGGGTGGGAACATTCATGCCTGTAAGAGTCCCGGCTGAAATAAGACGATTCATGGTAAATTGTCTGGGGATAGGGGCCCAGTGAGCCTCTTCCTGTTTCCTTGCCACAACCCGTTGAAAATTGATACCCCACGCCTGGTTTTCTTCTGTTTTATACCTTAAAGTTTTAAACGGGATGGCAAATTCAGCACTCCAACCGTAATCGCCCATTTCTGTTTTCACCTGCCACACCGCGTCCCAGTTAACATTATACCCGCCACCGGTGCCTACGGAAAAACGTCTGGTCATGGCACTCCCTTCACCACCACCGGTGATCTGGGCATCATATTCTATCCCTCCCGCATTGGTGCCGAACACATAACCATTTTGATAATCCTTAAAGGTATCCAGTAGGAATATGAAACTGTCCGTATTGTTCAGTGGTGAATCTCGGCGGGTGTCTGATATAATAATACCGTCAGATTTGGTATCGTAGCAGACCACGGATAGATAAAAGAATTGATCGGAATACATCACCCTAACAATCGTGTTTTCAGTCGCAGATTGTCCCTCATCAGGTCTTTTCTGTGTGAATTTTTCCACAATAATAGGCACTCCCTCCCAGGCAGGATCATTCAGCACATCACCATCGATTACAGGATCTGAATGCGCTTCTACCGCATTGGTAACATAGGCCGGGTTTTGAGAAAAACAGAAGGAGTACAAAAATACTGCTACATACCACTTGGTCGAGTTTTTCATAATGGGTGAATCTACTGTCTATTGCCAACCAATGCGTGTGTCCCTTTTATAAACAAAAAAACCCAGGAATGTGGGGCTAGTCTTTTTTCAGAATCTTAATCCATCCAAAATAATGATTTAAACCTCTTATTATAAGAACCAATAAAATAATGAGATATAATTCCATTACGAGGATACCAGGTGCAATAAAGTTCAATATCCAGATTAAAACATAAAAAAATATAATTGGTAATAGGGCTTCATGTTTTTTAATAAACTTCTCCTCGTTAAAATTAATTTCCTTCTCTTCTGCTCTTAATTTTGCATTCTTAACAAGGAATCCAATAATTTGTTGATATATTTTCTTCATATCAAAATTTACCCAACATATCTCAAGAAAAAACCACCTGGACCGCAATGACGGAAATATCATCCAGTTTACCGCCTCCGTTTGACCAGGGCGTTTTCCGGCCCGGTTCAGTTGCGGCAGCACGCGCCCCTTCCGCAATGCTTTTTGCCAGTTGTGGCACGTCACTTTTCTCAACAACCAATTCCGCCACCTGTTCTTCGAATAAATTATCCCATAGACCATCGGTTCCCATAATGATTATATCTTCCGGTTTTAATTCAAAATCGTCTATTAATCCGTCCTGCGGCCGATCGGGACTGCTCTGCCCCAGCTGGAATGGAAAATTAAAGGAATGGATTGTGATCTGGCGGGATTGAACCACCTGACTTTCGCGGATGATGATGAACCCGGAATCACCCACATTAACGGAATTTAGTTGGCCGTCGTCCAGGACAGCAACGCAGGCTGTGGACGTTCCCCGCTCC
>Ga0207963_1002014_pt1 | contig 10410 bp, 8 predicted proteins | sample Knorr_S15_td_NAD_FD_185604 | JGI IMG/M metagenome (GOLD analysis project Ga0207963, IMG submission 185604) | Marine microbial communities from Southern Atlantic Ocean transect - Knorr_S15_td_NADW_ad_2500m_LV_A (SPAdes) (version 2) | ecosystem: Environmental > Aquatic > Marine > Oceanic | place...
ATAAATAAAACATCTGAATTTTTTTGAGTTTCACCTTCACTGGGTTTATATGGGCGCTCTATTAACGGTTCACATTTGAAGGTTTGATTAGCTGTGGGCTTTTCATAATTTGCATTTGTGATTGCCCACGTTGAGGGTAGCCAATAATCTAGGTCTCCGAAGTCACCATGCATTACTGGGATATTGAACGATGTTTCAAGTGTTTCGATATCGTTAAATGATTTTAAAACCACGTTCCCCTTAACGCCATTAAAGGACTTAAGAATTGCAGGTAAAGAAGACCGCACATTTATTTCAGAGCCGAATGTTCGCTTCAAGTGATGCTCTGGTTCGTCGTGATACTTGTCTATCGATACCAATAGCGAGCCTGAAGGTGCAAACCCAAAAGCGTAAAACTCTGCAACTTCGGAAACTCTATTTAAAGTTAAGTTGAAGAAGTCAAATGAATTGTCAGATTTCATCAAGTCGGGAACAATAGAGAGAGTCTCTTCGGTACTAGCTGCAGCAGCCATGTAAACAACATTTTTTAAGACTCCTGATTCGGTCCACTCCGATTCATATTTTTCTAATAGATTGTTAATAGCAATCGTTCCCATGCTGTGACCTACCAAATTTAACTGCAGGTTCAGCGTTGGATATCTTTGTTTAAGAGCAAAGAGGCTTTCAAAAAAAGAGCCGAGCGAACTACCTATACCATCTTTAAACAACTCTAATTTTTCTTTTTGCAGGCGGTTATCCGCATCCCCTGTCGGGTCAAACATGTTTCTGGCTCTACGCTTCATTACTTTCCACGCGTTCCCAGCAATGGTTCCATTCCATGCGCTACCTAGGACGTACCTAAAAGGTGTAGCAGCTATGAACACGCCACTTTTCAACTTGTGCTGAAACGAGTTGCGATTGTATTCAGAGCGGTTTATCCGTATCACAGAGTCGCCTTTGAGAAAAATTTCTTTTACTGCAAACTCATTTGGCTGAGTTGTATCATTGCGATCGCATTGTAAGCTCGCAAACTGATTATCAGACTCTTTCCAAACATGTGATAATCCAATGCCACCTCTTGATGCAAGTCGATCTTTATCGTTTGTGAATTGATAGTAGACATTCATAGGGAATTCGCCCACTGAAGTAACAAGATCTTCTATCAAAATTATGGGAGAAGAAAAATATGACAAGCTGGGGGCAACTCTCCTTCCCTCTCTTAGTTCTAGCAAGTGCTCTTTGTAAGTATCCAAAGCTGAAGATGGCCAAGAAACAAAAACAGGGAATTGCCAATGCTGAGTGATAGGTAAGCTATTATCCCCGACCTTTACATTTTGAAATTTAGTCTTTGGCAGTCCTTTCATAATCGAGCCAATCTGTGACTCCATCCTTTGGTCGGTGTGTTTATACTTGTTCAATCCCCCGTGAAAATACACTAGCAGTTTTATTGGGGTAGATTTCTCGACAAAAAATCTCTCAAAATTAGATGAGTTGATACTGTCACAGCCACCAGAGGGCTGCCCAACTGAGCAACGCGCTACCTCCTTCATAAACTGTCGAGCAGACTTTTTACACTCATTTTTTTGAGCATCAGATAACGAAACTGTGCCATTTTCGCATGCCAGCTCAAAAGCCCCTGTAAAAATATCGCTATATTTGTAAGCTGTTTCTTCAATAGTGAGATGCTTGCTAGCTGTATCTGCTAAACCGTTTTGAAGAGTGATTCCGTCTTCTATGAGGTAACCGTGGTTTGAAACCCGGAGAATGTGTTTTCTAGAATTATTTTTATATTTTTCTAGATCCTCTTTTGGCGTGTATGCACAGCCGCTGACCGCCAAAACCACAATAAAAAATAATAGTTGTCTTTTCATGTCAAAATCCCTTTCTGTACATTTTTTATACATAATAAAAACCAATTTGTACACTTTTTGTTCAATTTTAATTTATCGTGTAATCCCCGCCTTAGGTATAACAGCTAAAGTGGCCGCCACTGCAATGGCAACTAAATGAGTTGCAAAACCTCTATTTCGCGCACTCTACAAATTCATTAAGGTAAAAAACTTGGGCAATCTTTATCACGAATTGATGTAATTTTGACAACCTCTGATTTGTGTGACAGGTTTAATTCCACTTTTTTAGTAACTTACAATTCCGTGATCCGCTCCGATTACAAAGAATAAGGAAATTCAAATGTATCAAAAGCTTGTCTGTGTTTTTATCGGCGCCTTACTTACTTTTAGCCTTAGCTTTCACGTAAACGCCAAAGTGCGTGGCGAGGCCGTGGTTACAACAATAAAGTCAGAAATTTTGAATGAGTCGCGAGAACTGCTTATTCACTTACCTAATAACTATTCCCGCTACAAAGACACCACCTACTCAGTTTTATATTTGCTAGATGGACAGCGTAATTTTGCCCATACCGTAGGCACGCTTGATCTGCTAAATCAGTCTGGAATGGCGCAGGAAATGATTGTTATCGGTATTACCAACACCGAGCGCACGCGAGACTTCACACCTACCTATGATGAAAGCTACAACCAGTGGGGAATATCTGGTGGTGCCGACAACTTTTTAGACTTTCTAGAAAAAGAACTAAAGCCTTACGTAGGGGCAAACTATCGCACCAATAACTACGCGATTGTTTCTGGGCATTCATTAAGCGCACTTTTTACCTTATACGCACTGCGAGAGCGGCCTGAATTGTTTCAAGCTTACTTCGCATTTAGCCCAAGTTTGTGGTGGCACGACGAAGTGATATTTCCAGAGGCAAAAGCGTTCTTTGCGTCAGATAGCGACCTTAACAAATATCTATACATAAATATGGGTAACGAAGGTGGAAACATGCTAAGCGCATACGAACGTTACGTTGAACTGCTAAATAGCAGCGAACGAAAAGGGTTTACCTTTGATACCGAGCTAGATACATCTGAAAGCCACAATACGACTGCACTTGCAGGTATGAGCTTGGCGCTTCAAAAGCAGCTAAATTCGTTACGCCCAACAGGTGCGATAATACAAGAAGGTATTCCTGCGGTAGAGCAATACTATAAAGACCTTTCTGCAAAATACGCTTTTGAAGCAAAGCCAGAATATAAAGCCGTAAACCACGCGGGTTATGCGGCGTTAAACAAACAAGACTTTGACTCTGCCATTGCAATTTTTAAGAAAAATATAGCTCGCTTCCCTAACAAATCTGATGCCTACGACAGCCTGGCAGACGGTTATGAAGCTAACGGCGATTTAGCCATGGCACTTGAAATGCGAGAGAAAGCGCTAGCAATGAGCTATGAAGAAAATGTTGAAAATGGTGCTTATAAAACGCGGCTAGCTAACTTGCGAAAGAAGATTGCGGAAGGTACAGGCGACTAGCTATCAAGTGCCTGAACTAGAAAATCGTCAGCATTGACCGAATAATAGTAGGAACGTACTCTGGTACGTTCACTCGTAATGGAATACACATAATGACATCAATCAAGCTCTTCTCCTCTTTTACACTTTCGCTTTGTTTAGCGTCGTTATTGGGCTGTACAGAGCCTGAAACCTTTCCCGCCTCCCCTTCTGCTGCCGCAGAATCAAAAGAAGCCAACCTTTTAAAAACAGGCCTTACTGAACGCATTCGAATTGAAGGGCAAGAGGTTGATTACCAATCTTTGGAGCAAAGACAAGCGCATTATGATGTACCTGGTGTGTCTGTCGCGTTTATGAGAAATGGGCAAATAGCTTGGACCATGCAAAGCGGCGTTAAAGATTTGACTTCTGAATTGGCTATTGATGAAAACACGGTGTTCCAAGCAGGCAGTATTTCTAAACCCGCATTTGCGGCAGTATTGATGAAGTACCGCGAAGATAACCCACTAGATTTAGATGCAGATGTTAATACCTTACTCACCAGCTGGCAGTTGCCTGAACATGAATGGACAGGGCAAGACACTGTTTCTTTACGCAGATTATTAAGCCACACGGCAGGCACCACAGTACATGGCTTTCCTGGTTACGCAGCGGGCGAACCAGTACCTACTTTGCAGCAGGTGCTAGAAGGTGTATTTCCCGCCAATACCGATGCCGTTGTTGTTGATATTCAACCTGGCACGCAAATGCGTTATTCCGGTGGCGGCACTACGCTTGCTCAGCTTACCTTGCAAGACGTAGCTAACGAGCCCCTGCCAACTCTGTCACAACGGCTTTTGTTTAAACCTTTAGGCATGACACGTTCTGGCTTCGAGCAACCCATTGCAACAAACCTATCAAACAATATGGCGACGCCGTATGACGGAGACGGTGCGCCAATTAAGGGTGGCGCCCATACCTACGCCACATTAGCAGCTGCAGGCATGTGGAGTACGCCATCAGACATGTTGAAATTGGCAAGCGGCGTGCGCAGTGCGTATTTAGGGCAGAAAACCGACTGGATATCGCAAGCCACCGCGCAAAAAATGTTAACCAACAATACGCCAAGCACTGAGCCGCCTAACGTAGGAATAGGCTTTTTTATCAACATGAGTGACGATGGAGAAATTCTGGGCTTTGGTCACGGTGGCGCAGATGCTGGGTTTATGTCGCAGCTATACCTTGAACTAGATACCGGCAACGGCTACGCCATTATGACGAACGGCAATAACGGCAGGCAGTTAATAACTGAACTAGAAATACGCTTAAAAGAAACGTTAAACGTAGGTTACTCGGAAGCTGAGGTTAGGAAGTTAGTACCCATAAGCCAAAAGGAACTGAGTAAATACATTGGAACCTATGTGGTGACTAAACCCGTTAACGTTAATGTGGTGCTAGAAAAAACAGCCAATGGTTTTGTGCTTAACGCCTTACCTTATGTTGAAAATGAAGAGTATTTTCATGAGGGTGGCGGACGATTTTTTGCTAAGAATGGGAGTAGTATTGGTTTTGAGGGTGACAACGAAAGCGGGCTGGCTAAAGTGCTTGTTATGGATGGTGGTATTCGGGGTGTTAGAAAAGAATAGTTGATAGTGTGAGAACTGATACATGGGCCAAATCCTTTTTTGTGTTAGTTGCCGCCGTTAATATATTCGAAGTCAGACGGCTGCTAAGTACGTACAGCGGACCTTTGTCAGGCTCAAGTCGAAAAGCTACATCACAGAAAAAAACGGCTACAGTAGACATTAGCTTTATGTTTTCAGGTCGCATTTTGCTAATAGAACTCATAGTATAAAGTAGGGTGAACGAACTCACTCAGTTTTCAAATTAAGGGAAATAAAATGAAAAGGATGACAAAGATAAGATTAATAGTATTTTGGGCGAAATTAGCGGCCATATTATTCACTCTTCCCACTGCTGCACAAAGTTTGAACCAACATCAAGCTGATCTAGATGCCTATTTAAAGGCCCTTAGTGAAAATAATAAGGTCATGACTGCGGTGTATGTGACTGAGAATGGTGTTCCACGCTATGAGCACTATGCAGGTCTTGCTTCGGTTGAAGATAATAGTCCAATCTCTGCCCAGACACGTTTTCGAATTGGCTCAGTGACTAAGACATTCACAGCGGTACTAATAATGCAGCTTATCGAAAATAATAAGCTGAGTTTGGATACAAAGCTAAACCAGTTCTACCCTGACATTCCCAATTCAGCACAAATCAATCTTAAGCATTTATTGAGTCATCGCTCAGGAATATTCAACTATACCAATGACCCTGATTACACGAGTTTTATGACGACCCCGCAGACAAAAGAGCAGCTTCTTTCAAGGATTCGAGGTTACCGGCCTGAGTTTAGTCCGGGTAGTAAACATAAATATTCTAACTCTAACTACGTGCTCTTAGGCTTCATTATTGAATCGCTATACGACAAGCCGCTTAAAGAAATAATCACTAAGAAAATTACTCAACCATTAAATTTAAACAGCACTTATTACGGCAATAGCATTGAAATTGAAGAAAATGAAGCCTCGTCTTATCGACACAACGGGCACTGGATCAAGCAGCCAGAAACGCATATGAGTGTGCCTCACGGAGCAGGAGCAATTGTATCTACTGCGAAAGATATCAATCAGTTTTTTACTGCGTTGTTTGGCGGTAGACTGATATCAAGTGATTCTTTGCGTGCCATGATGAAGCTTGAAGACGGTTATGGCTTGGGTATGACTGCGGCCCCGTTTGGCGAAAAGAAGTTTTACGGGCATTTTGGTGGCATTGACGGATTTGTTTCCGCAGCGGGCTACAATACAAAAGACGGGCTGAACGTAACTGTGCTAAGCAATGCATTAAACTATAACTTCAACGATGTGTTGATTGCCGTTCTAAAAACCATGTACGGCCTCTCAATAGATATTCCTGACTTTTCTGCAAAACCTATAAAGTTAAGCGAAAAGATTTTAAGCGCATATGAAGGTGAATTTGCGAGCACCCAAGTGCCTATTAAAATTCGCTTCTGGGTTGAAAATGGAAGATTGATGAGTCAAGCAGAAGGTCAAGGCGCTCTTCCACTGACAGCGTATTCAGAAACAGAATTTCGTTTTGACCCGGCTGGTATCGTCATCAACTTCAACAAACCGAGTGCATCGTCATCTCAAACAAATGGTTTCATTCTGAGCCAAGGCGGTGGTAAATATGAATTCAAACGCCAGTAATAGCAATTTAAGTTAGTTTTTTTGACTAAAGTCAGAAGTTGAGAATAGCATCGCTCAACGTCTGCTCTTTGTCTAAGTGCGCCTGTCAACCTGACTGCCATACTTGTGTTTCCTACCAGACAGGAGACAACTCATGGCAATTAAAATCCATTCACCTTGGAACAAAGACCGCATTGTCGGTCAGAAAAAGCCTCTTCAAATTTCACATATATGGGGTATCAGAATTCGTTTAGAGCTTGAGGGGCGGACACGTGACCTCGCATTATTCAACCTTGGTCTCGACAGCAAACTGCGCGGCTGCGATCTCGTGAAACTAAAAGTATCAGACGTGGTATGCGGACGTTCAGTCCTAAGGAGAACGCATGTCGTTCAGCAAAAAACAGGCAGTCCTGTTCAATTTGAGATAACACCGAACACTGGAGAATCCATTTCGGCTTGGGTGAAGAAAGCTGGACTAAAGGATTCTGACTATCTTTTTAAGTCACGCATAAATGATTCTGAGCACATTTCGACTAGACAATATAATCGCATCTTTCACGGATGGATAGATAAACTCGGACTAGATACATCGCTTTACAGCACCCACTCAATGCGCAGAACCAAGCCCTATCTGATTTATAAGAAGACTAAAAACCTTCGGGTAGTACAGCTTTTGCTTGGCCATAAGAAGTTAGAGAGCACTGTCAGGTACTTAGGCATCGAGGTGGACGACGCTTTGGAGATATCAGAAGCTATTGAAGTTTAGGCTGTATGGGGCTGCTTGAGCAGCCCCTGTGTACGTAAAGTGCACACTGAGACAATAATACTCTGAGCTTCAGAACTCTATATCATCACAATTTTCGACATTATCATTTTTTACACAAAACGTTTTTATCATATTCGCGTTTAACCTTGAAACCAAATCGGAAAAGTTTGATGGGCCAATATCAATATTATCAAATTTGGTGATCACATCATTTGGTTTAAACTCATTTATCTCCGCAGCACTGCTTTCCCGAACATCTAACACTATTGCTCCCTCGTTTATCGGAATAAGGGTTAGGCCAAAGAGATTAGGTACGTCAGGTGTATCAAAATTTTTATTAGGCTGTAGAAATAAAGATTGATTCGGGTAATCGAAGACCAAGTTAAAGCGACGAAGAATTCCTGTACCAAGTACAGATGGGCCGTCCGACTCGGGCTTCATCGATAAAGCTCCATGGACGTCAGCAATCCCATGCCCACCTAGAACGACTTCCTCGAACTTTACAGATAGTGTCCGGGCACTTCCTCCCAAACCAATAGTTTTACCCTCGTACAAAACCTCACCTTCTAACGGCTTTAAACTAGCTCCTGATAAAGAAACGTTGCCTACAGCACCAGTATCAACTATAGCCCTCTCATTTGTTGACGAACTTCTAGTTGATATTTCGAGGTTTACAAAAGAAAGCCTGCTCCGAATTTTTAGAGGAAGCTGACTATACCCTTCAGGCATTTCTTCTGACCCGTTTAAGAGTCGGAATTTTTTTTCATCGTAATTGATGTTGAGTGCAAGCTTACTAAATAGGTCATAGCCTATAATACCGTCGAAATAAGCCATTTCTGGTCGGCTAAAAAAAGGATTGTCCTTTGCGTCAACAAACAGAAATGATAATCCTTCAATTTTTGCCCCCCCCATCCGCAAGGCAACGGGCGAAGTAATATGAGCTAGGGTTGAGTCACTGCCGCCCATACCTCCAACTTCTATTGAATCTACCAATTTTAGTGAGCTTTTTCTTATGTTAATGGTCTCAAACAATACGGATGTCTGTGCGCCAGAATCTAGCAGCAGTCTGACCTTCTTATTGTTGTTTAGCACAGCATCGAACACAATTTGTTCGTTTATCTCCGTAAAAGGTATATTAGCGACATCTCGCCCATTTGAGAAAGTGACAATAGCAGCATCATTTTTCGACAAAAAGCTTGGCACACCGATCGAGCTGCAACCACTAATCACCAGCAGTAATAGAAGAAAACCGTTCCTTAATGGCATGAATACTCCAAAAAATTTTTAAGATACTATTTTCAGCACAATAATTATTGTTTTGCAATAATTATATATTGTTTTACAGACTTTATTTTTGTGGTAACTTTACAGCTGTGTTTTGCGAGGATAACGAATATAGGTATGGATAGTGTTGTAGAAAAACATTGCCGGTGGGCACGCTTCTCGTTATTGGGCTTGAGCACTTTGTGTGCTTGTTACCTAATATGGTCATTCTTTTCGTTAGGCGAATTTAATTTTTATTCCAGTTCTGAGTACTTCCAGTGGCTATTGCAGCATTCTGACCTACAACCATGGTTATTGATGGCAATGACGTTCCCTTTGTTTTTATTGTGGGGAATGGTTGTATTCCGGTTATACCAACTGTTCAAATCTTACGAACAAGGTAACTTTTTTGGAAATAATGCGCAGAAACATTATTCATGGTTAGTAGGTCTGCTAATAGGTGAGTTTGTTATGTCGTTTCTACTTCAGATTGTAACAGCCTATTTGTACAGTCAGTATCATCCATCGACAGGCGCAAGCATCAACTTTGAGTTTCTTGAACTCATTAAACTTGTTGTTTTGGCGTTTATATTACACCTGCTCAAGGCCGCAAATCGTATTGACGAAGAAAACCAAGGGTTCGTCTAGTCATGGAAATCATAGTAAATCTCGATGTCATGATGGCGAAGCGAAAAGTTAGCTCCAAAGAACTTGCGAGTGCCATTAGCATCACTGAAGCAAATTTGTCGTTGCTAAAAAGAGGTAAAGTTAAAGGCGTCAGATTCGCAACTTTGGTTAAGATCTGTGACTATCTTGACTGTCAGCCCGGGGATATTTTTTCGTTTTCAAGAGCCAAAAATGAAGAATATAAAACCCAATAGACTGTGACTCCTGACTAAAAAAATTTAAATTGGCAATGCTGACCGTCCGCTCTTTGTCTATTGATTCCCGAGAAGACTCGCTGTAGGGCTGCTCTGTACGTAAAGCCGTCGTTTACAAAAAAGATGCTGAGTTGCTACTTACACACCTTTTCGGACCTTTAAAAAATTGCGATAAAATCATCCCGAAACCAGACACCTATGCTCATAGGCTTGATTATCTTTGCGCAAAGTGGCTATACTTGCGAAGAGCTCTCAGGGAGAGCCTCCATTCCGCGGAAAGAAGCTCAGTTTCATCCTTTGTTATTAATCAGTTGCGATCATACATTTGGTCCTCTTTATCCCTGCCTGCGGAAGTTGGGATTTCGCTTAGAAATCTAGGCATATAAAGGAGATCAATCATGCGTAAGTCAATTCCTGCGAACCCAAATCTTAACTATCTCAAAAAAGAAGCCAAAGAGCTCAAGCGAACCGTTGATCAGAAAAACTACTCTGTAAGTTATCGTATTGCTGAGCATCTCTCTACTTATGAAATGGGTGGCCCTTTGTCCCTAAGTGATGCTCAGTTTGTAATTGCCCGTGAATATGGATTTGCCAGCTGGTCCAAACTAAAACAAGCATTAAAGAATACTGATGAACAGAACTCTATAGACATAAGTAATAGTAAGCCATCACTTGAGCGTGTAAATATCACCTGTGGTGATATGGCTAGTACAACTTTAAAAAACTGCGGCGTTGAAGGTCAGCGACTGCCATGGAAAGACTTGCTTTGCATTGGACCTTTGCCTGATAGTAATGATTATGATGAGTTTTTTCTTAAGCGTGCAGAATTTATTAAAACTTGGACGCAATTAGAGGGTTTACCTGATCCAAAAAAAATGGCACGAAATGAACATCAGTTATTGCGAGATACATTGACTGCTAATTCCATTGTATTTTGGGTTTG
>Ga0207963_1002019_pt1 | contig 10396 bp, 10 predicted proteins | sample Knorr_S15_td_NAD_FD_185604 | JGI IMG/M metagenome (GOLD analysis project Ga0207963, IMG submission 185604) | Marine microbial communities from Southern Atlantic Ocean transect - Knorr_S15_td_NADW_ad_2500m_LV_A (SPAdes) (version 2) | ecosystem: Environmental > Aquatic > Marine > Oceanic | place...
CCGGGTCGAAGACCCTGCTGGCCAACCGCCCGGTGTATGGCGGTAACGCCATCGCGGTGGTCCGGTGCAACTACTCTCCTCAGATCGCCGCCATCCGCCCTAAAGTCTACGAGCCCTTGGACCCTGACTCCTCAAGACAGGGCCAGGTTGTGTCTTTCCCGGTGGAGTTGGACCCCTCCCAGGCTCGTTGCCAAGTGGTCGACGTGGTGGAAGAAGCGGCCGAGGGAGTGAAGCTGGAAGATGCGCGTGTCGTGGTCTCCGGCGGTCGCGGTTTGGGCGGACCCGAGCCCTTTCAGGACCTGGAAACCCTGGCCAAGCTGTTGGGCGGCGCCGTGGGCGCGTCCCGGGCGGCGGTAGATTCGGGCTGGGTCCCTTCAAGCTACCAGGTTGGCCTGACGGGTAAGACCATTACCCCTGAGGTGTATATCACCGTTGCCATCTCCGGGGCCAGCCAGCACATGGCGGGCTGCTCCGGCGCCAAGGTCATCGTCGCTATCAACAAAGACGCGGAATCCAATATCTTCAAGGAAGCCCGTTATGGCGTCGTTGGGGATTGGGAGCAAGTGGTTCCCGCGTTCACCGAGGCGGTCCGCGAACTGACCCAGAGCTAAACACATAACAAAATTCCACGCTGTCATTCTTTCGTCGCTCCGCTCCTCAGAATGACAGCGTGGAGTGGAGATTCTTCGCCTCGCTCAGAACGACGCGGCAGGGGATGTGTTATAGGCTAGCGATTAGCAACTGGAGGGGTAATACCATGCTGAGACCTTCCGCTTCCAAAGCGACACCCGAAGAACTGGAAGGCTTCTACCGGGACCTGGGGACCTACAGCACCGCCGCTCTATGGACCCGGCAAGAACAGGCGCTGGTCAACGAGCCCAGGAGTAAAGCCCTACCCTACCTATGGCGTTGGAAAGAGCTGCGCCCCCAAGCCATGCGGGCGGCGGAACTTGTGGGCACCGAGGACGCGGAACGACGGGTATTGATGCTGCTGAACCCCGGCTTAGAGGGCCGGATTGCCACCACCAACAGCCTGTTTTCCGGCCTGCAGATCGTCATGCCGGGAGAGTCGGCCCGCGCCCACCGGCACACGCCGGCGGCTCTACGATTCATCATCGAAAGCGACGGCGGCCATACCACCGTCGAGGGCGACAAGATACCCATGCTTCCCGGAGACCTGGTGTTGACCCCCAACTGGACCTGGCACGACCACGGCAACACCACCGGCAACCCCATCATCTGGCTGGACGGTCTGGACTTGCCTTTGACCCACCTGCTGGAGGCCGTATTCTTCGAGCCCTATCCCGAGGACATCCAGCCAATCACCCTTCCCACCGATTCTTCCCTGACCGCCTACGGATCCGGCGCACTGCGTCCGGCCTGGGAAAAACCTCAGAGTACTTATTCGCCGCTGATGCACTATCCGTGGGACAAGACATGGTCGGCGCTGCAGGGCTTGGCCCCGGTGGCAGACGGCAGCCCCTATGACGGAGTGGTTCTGGAATACACCAATCCCAATTCCGGCGGACCGGTCATGCCGACAATGGCCTGCCATGCGCAGTTGCTGCGGCCCAGCGAAGCCACCAAGGCTCACCGCCACACCGCCAGCGTCATCTACCATGTGGTTGAAGGGGAAGGCTATTCAATCGTTGACGGCCAGAGATTGGATTGGAGCGAAAAGGACGTTTTCTGCGTTCCTGGCTGGGCTTTCCACGAGCACGTCAACTCGTCGGCCGTTAATCCCGCAGTGTTGTTCAGCTTCACCGATGCCCCCGTCCTGCAGGCCTTGAGCCTGCTACGGGAACAACCCCATCCCCAAGAACACCAATAGGCGGCCGGAACCGCGTCAATGGCGGCCGGTTGACTGACCGAGTCAGCCCGTCAACGCTCCAAAAGTGTCATGTTGAGTCCGCCGAGGTGGCAATGTCATGCTGGGCCAGCCGCAGCGGCAATGTCATGCTGAGCCAGCCGCAGCGGCGAAGCATCTGGGGTGGGGCACCCTCACCACCCACCAGATTCCTCCCTGCGGTCGGAATGACACTCGATTCTCGTAACTGGCCCTAGAACTAGGACGACACAAGAAACCTTTAGGGGCACGGCTAGCCGTGCCCCTAAACCAGTGGTGAAACCCAGATTCATTCCAGAATAATGTTATCAATCAGGCGGGGCTTGCCCAACTGAACGGCCACGGAAACCATGACGCGCCCCTCAACTATGTCTAACTCTTCCAGGGTTTCGGCGTTGGCCACACTAACGTAGTCGATCCGTTCGATCAACCCTTCGCTCTCCAACACCAGTCTGGTCTCCGAACGGATCCGACTGCCGTCGGTGATCCCCTCCTGCCAAAGTCTTTGCGCCAACTGTAACGCCCGGTAAACAACCGGCGCGGCCCGGCGTTGTTCCTCGGTCAGATAAGCATTGCGGCTGCTGAGGGCCAATCCGTCGCTGTCCCTCACCGTGGGGACCATCACTACCTCCACATCTAGGTCTAGGTCACGAACCATCTTGCGAATTACTGCCGACTGCTGCCCGTCCTTCTGCCCAAAATAGGCCCGGTCGGGGCCGACGATGTTGAACAACTTAGCAACCACCGTGGCCACTCCCCGGAAGTGACCGGGACGATGCTCCCCCTCCAGCCGGTCGCCCAGTCCGCCAACATCCACCCAGGTGTTGAAACCCGGCGGATAAATCTCTTCGACGCCGGGCGTGAACACTAGGTCAACTCCCTCTTCCTTGAGCAAAGCCGAGTCCCGTTCCAAGTTGCGGGGATAAGCCGACAGGTCTTCCTGGGGTCCGAACTGGGAGGGATTAACGAAGATCGTCGCCGCGAGGGTTGAGTTATTCTTCCTCGCTTCCTTCACCAAAGCAATGTGGCCTTCGTGAAGCGCGCCCATGGTCGGCACCAAGCCCAGGGGACGCTTGGCTGAACGGCAGGCGGCGGCCATCTGGCGCCGGTTTTGGAGGACTTGCATGAAGACGCCGTTTCTCCTTGGAGACCGCTACTTGACCTCGACCCGCGGCCGAGCGGCAAGGGGGTTGGGCGGGAACCTATTTAGGGCAGGACAGTCAGCTCTTCCAAGATTGCCTCGTCCATGCCAAAGCTTTGCTTGCCGGTGGGGAAAGACCCGCATTCGACGTCCTGGACGTATTGGGCAAACGCCCCTTTTATTGACTCGGCCAATTGGGCATACTGTTTCGCATGCCTGGGCACAAAATCGGTGAACAGACCAAGCATGTCGTGGAGTACCTGGACCTGTCCGTCACACTCAACTCCAGCCCCAATGCCGATGGTAGGCACGGTCAACTGTCTTGATATCAGACCTGCCAGAGGAGTCGGCACCAGCTCCAAGACGATGGCATAAGCGCCGGCATCCTCCAGGGCTTTGGCGTCACGCAACAACTTGGCCGCCTCTTCCCGGTCCCGGCCCTGCACCCGGTATCCACCAAAGGAGTTGATGGACTGGGGGGTGAGTCCGATGTGGCCCATCACCGGTATGCCGCTCTCAACCATCCGGTGTACAGTATCCGCCACGTTCTCGCCACCCTCCAGCTTTACGGTTTGCGCGCCGCCTTCTTGGATCAATCGGGCAGCGTTGGTGAGTGCCTGGGATTGGTCTATGTGGTAAGTCATAAATGGCATGTCGGCGACGACCAGCGCTTGCTTGGCGCCCCGGACCACGGCTTTGGTATGGTGCAGAATGTCATCAATCGTCACCTTGACCGTGGACTCGTAGCCCAGCACCACCATGCCCAGGCTGTCGCCAACCAGGAGTATAGGTATCCCGGCTTGATCAGCCAGGCATGCTGAGGTGTAGTCGTAGGCAGTAACCATGGGTATCTTTTTACCCTCGGCCTTCATCTGGCCGATGTCCCTGATGGTCACCTTTGCCATGCTTGTTACCTCCGGACAGTTGGGTATGCCGATGTTCGCCCTGGGGGAACGACCACCCTCAATCCCCCCTTCTAAAGGGAGGAGGCTTGTTCGGATGTCGTTTCATTATTCGATGCCTATATAGTGGTCGACCAGTTCTTCTATGGCGGTCAATTGGCTTGGGCCCAGGCCGTGCCCTACCGCCAGAGGCAGGGAAGCTCGGGCCAGATTTCCGTACAGGGACACCAACTCCGGGGAGCGTTGAAACAACGACTCTAGGTGGGAGCGTAGAGTCAAAACGTCGCCGCGGATGGCCGGCCCGGTGGCGCTGGGCAGCAACCCCTCTCGCGCCACGTTTCCCAGGGTGGCGGATGCCAAAGGCATCAAGGCTTGAATCGCTTGTTCTGGGGAGAAGCCCATCGTTTCCCAAAGGCTCACGGCTGTTTTCAGCAAAGCCACCAGATAGCCGCACCCGAACACTGCGGCAGCGTGATATAGGGGGCGGTCTTCACCGGAGATGGATACGGAATGTCCATCCAAGTCCTCGGCGACACTGTGCAGGTAACCGCCTATCCACCCTTCACCGTCTACCGCGAAAGTTACCCCAGACAGTCTGGCCGCGGCCTCTTCTGGGGAGGCCAGCCCGGCAAATGTCTGGAAGGGGTGGAAAGCTCCGGTCATCGCGCCCTGTTGGGCGGCGGACTTCAGCAACTCGATGGATGCCCCGCCACAGCAATGGACCACGCCTTGGCCGTAACGCCAGTTCACCGACCTAGTTACCTCTTCGATAGCCGAATCAGGAGTGGTTATAAAGACCAGGCCGGAGACATCTGACAGCGCTTGTGCCGAAGCGTATACGTCGCATCCGGGAATACGGTCCGCCAACCACCGGGCCGACGCTTCAGAGCGGCTGTGCGCGCCGGCAACTCGATACCCCCGCTCCGCCAAAGCCAGGGAAAGTCCCCTGCCCAAGACCCCGATCCCGATGAATCCGATATCCAGGTTTCGGCTAGCCATGATTAATCTCGCCGATGGACGGCGCCCCGCCGAGGCCGGTAGCTGTTTCCGCGGCCCGCAATACCGCCCGGGCGGTGACCTCGACTGAAGCGGCGCCCAATGCGGTAAGGTCCGAAGTTTGGGGACCCTGACCGGTGGCCATGGCGAACATGGTGTCTCCGTCCCTCATGGTGTGACAGGGCCGAATCGTCAGGGCCAAACCGTCGTGGCTCAATCCCGCCAGATGGTTGACCTCCTCCCGGCTCAGCAAGGCGTCGGTAGCCACCAATCCGATGGTGGTGTTTGCCATGGACGGACCTTCTTGGCTGCCATCGTCTTCCAGAAGAATCTCCATCGGATCCTCGAACCCGCCGCCTTCACGCCGGGGTCCGGCCATTAACCGCCCCGTCTTATGGTCGTACAGGCCGCCATAGGCGTTAACAGCCACGACGGCGGCCACCACCGCGCCGCCGGGGAGCCGCAGGCTGGCGGAGCCGATGCCGCACTTGACCGCCGACGCGATTCCTCTGCCTTTGGCGACGGTTGCCCCAGTCCCAGCTCCGACGCTGCCTTCATCCATCGGACCGGCATCGGCCGCCAGGCAGGCGGCAAGACCTTCTTCAGGACCGGGACGAACGTCATGGGTAACCAACCCCAGATCGAATAGAATGGCCGCCGACACTATCGGAACGATGGCCGGTCCGGCTTCAAAGCCAACACCCTGCCCTTCCAGGTACCGCACTACCCCGGAAGCGGCGTCAAGGCCGAACGCGCTGCCGCCGCTGAGGAGGATGGCGTGGACCCGGTCCACTCGGTGGGCCGGCCTTAACAGGTCGGTTTCCCTGGTTCCTGGGGAGCCGCCTCGAACGTCGACGCCGCCCACCGCTCCTTGGCGACAGATAATCACGGTACAACCGGTGGCATGGGCCCGGTCGGTGTAGTGACCGGCCTCCAGCCCTTTGACCGAGGTGATGGTGTTATTCACCCAGCCTCCCGGGCACGCTTGTCCCTACGCATATGCGACCTGAGGCAAACAAAAGGAAAGCCCCGACGCAGCGGGGCGCAAAATAAACAACACTTTCGATTTTGGCCGTCTCGGTCGGCATAGGATCCCAGCGGCCCACCAGATTGCTCAGTCTACGACTGATGTCGCAGATTGCTTGGTGCTCGCCCCCGCTACGGGTGGGCGGCAACCAGATTGTAAGAGGGGTCACGGAGAGTGTCAAGCAGAAGTGCGCGTTGTCAGCATACGCGCAGCCTTAGCCTCTTCGGCCTGTGACAACGGTGAGGGCACGTCAAGCCGTGCCCCTACACGGGTATCTCTGTAACCCTCCCCCAGAAACATACACCCGTCACCTTGAGGCCCGCGTTACATGGTTCAATAGGCGAAGGGGAATGAAGATCATAACGATCGCGGAGATTCCGGTGAGAATACCGATGTAGTAGAAGATGGAGCTCAAACCACCCGCGCAGGGCCGAGAGAACCCAGGACATCATTTTTATATAGATACCCTTGATCCTGCATGGTTGCTACAGGCCGGGCTGGCGTCGTTTCTCCCAACCGGAATTGCCGAACATCCAGGCCTTCATCCCGTCCCGTTAAGGATTGCGGTGGAAAATGGGATACTTGCAGCATTGGTGTGGATTGGTGTCACCGGATATGCCCTTTGGCGGTGGCCGGGTCAAAAAACAGTGCCGGATTGCCGAGGCGAGCCGAGGCAACCAGCCAGTGAGCCCAGAAACCGTCGTGAGACGGCTCTCAGCTCGATTCAGCCGGTTTTCGGCCTTCGCTCTGCTTAGTTTACCGGACTACTATTCATGGATGGGCCACCATGGCGGGTTCTGGTGACTCCCGATCGGAATGAGGGTTAAGAGATGAGTTTCAGTTTCGGGGCTGGGATGTTTTGTTTTATGCCTTTACGGTGATCTTAATTTTACGGTGCCTCTTACCGCTCGATTGCTTGGGATGCTAAGAATGGTTCTGGTGCCTACTAGTTTGCCTGGGGTTAAGCGATGACGGTTTTTATAGAAGGCCTCCGCACTCGGTTAAGGCCACTGACGAATACCGATATAGGGCCGAGATATTTGGGGTGGGTCAACGATTACGAAGTGACTAAGTATCTCGTCGGCCTCTTATTCCCGGTAACTGAAGGCGATCTTGAGGGTTATCTAAGCCGGTTTGAAGACAGTAAGTCCAATTTTGCCTTTGCGATCATTGACAAAGAATCAGACGTCCATATAGGCAACGTCACCTTGAATCACATAAATTGGATTCACCGGACTGCCGATACCGGTATAATGATTGGCGATAAAAGTTTCTGGGGGAACGGCTACGCTTCGGAAGCCTGGGCCTTAGTTGTTGACTATGCGTTTAACCGGTTGGGACTGCGAAAGCTGACCGCCGGTGTGGTATCTGGGAACAGGGTTAGTTTGAAAGCGTTGCAGAACTTGGGATTCGTTATAGAGGGAGAGTTCAAGGAAGAGGTTTTTATGATGGGAGAATTGCGCGACGTGTACCGATTGGGCTTGATACGGGGCTGGGGCAACCAACCGAGATGCCACACAATACAGGAAATGATGAAAATGAAATAATCGGACCTATTGGACTTCTTGGAACACCGATAGATTCGTGGCATTCTCAATCCTCCAAGCCGTTGTAGTGCCTTGATGGTAGATTTCCGTTAACCAAGGAACATTAGGCAAGTCCGCCCACGGGTTCTCGTAATCCAACAACCTGTAAACGCCGGGCACCCCAAGATTCTCCCCATTGCACCAGGGGAACTTCCCTTCAATCAGAATCCACTTCGCCCTCAGTTCTTCCCGCGCCGCCCCGGTATCGCATCCGGATATCCACCCCAGCAAACACCGTACCCGCCGGTCATCTTCGGCAAAGAACGCCGGCGGTTCGACGTTGCAAGTGGTGAAAGTTGGTGATTGTGTAAGAGCGCTGACCCACAGGCTCAACCGGAACGAATTGGTGATGATTCCCTCGCCGGGGTGGTCCCGTTTAATTTTTCCAGTATCTAGGCCGTAACCGGGGATATCATCGCAGACTTTTCCGACTCCCCGTATGCCTGCATGACGTAGCCGGTTAGCATGAGGGTTGCCGCCGCGATACTTAAACTGACTGGAAGTTCGTCGGTTTTTACCGTTTGAACCACAGCAAGGCGAAGCGCCGCACCGCCCAGCTTATGCCGACAAAGAAGGAGATCGACATAAGGTAGCGGGACCGGAAGAAAAGGTTAATCGCGGTTTCATTGTAGGACAAGAACACGCTCAGAGCGCCCAGAACCACGCCCAGAGACCGGCTCTGTTTCTTGCCATCCGAATGCGCAGAAGGCAACGTCCGTAACGGCAGACAGATCCACCGCGGCCGTAACCCGGTTAGTAAATCAGGAACCGGGGCATTTGACGCCCTTGATTGGTGGAAGCTCCCACCAGGGCGTAAGCGATGGCGGACCCGGGTAAGAATCATCCCCCACTGGCTCTTGAGGATGTCCACCAACGCTCCCCCGCCCAAACTGACCAACCCGGAACCAACCTGCCTGATGCTGAGCAGCGTTGCTACTTGGGTATAGCTGAGACCCAGGGATTGGGCGATGACCGGCATGAAGACCGGAAATCCTTGATCGTAAAGGTGTGAGACGCCGTGCTCCAACGAGAGACTGGCCAGGATGAATCCACGGCTGCGCCCGCGTTGCAAGGGCGCCTGCGCTACCTCATCCATATGTTGTCCATTGTTCTCCTAATAAATAATGTGTGCTGGATGAATAATCAGTGCTTGCATTTCCCTGGGTGACTCTAAGATCAAGTCCCCTCTTTGGCAAGAACGAAAACAGAACATGAACCCGTGATTTTTAATGATACGAGGAGGAGCCTATGGCTCGGGCGTGACCCCTGTGCTATGCTACCGCCTCTGGCGACGCTCAGGATAATCGCGATAAGTCTCATCAGATTGACAACCGGCAACTTACCGGCGTACGGCGGGAATCCCGTTTCCAGTTTGGCCTAAGCCCGTTGAATGACCCGGCGGCTGCACTTGGAGGTGGGTTGTAGGCCGGTTAAGGAGGAGTTTTAAGATGTCTTACCCAGGTCTCAACCTAGACGGACAAGTAGCCCTGGTAACCGGCTCGGCTCGGGGCATCGGTGCCGCTTTGGCCATCGGGCTGGCCCAAGCCGGAGCCGATGTGGCGGTCTCTGACATACCTCAAAAGCTAGATGAAGCTAGAGGAATCCAATCTCAGATCGAAGGGTTGGACCGGACAAGCGCCACCTACGCGCTGAACGTGCTGGACCTGGCCAACATCCGGGAGTCCGTCGCGGCCGTGGTTCGGGACTTCGGGCGGCTGGATATCTTGGTGAACAACGCCGGCATCCGCCGCAGGCAAGCGGCTCTGGAGGTCACCGAAGAAGACTGGGACGCCGTGGTGGACACTAACCTGAAAGGCGCGTTTTTTTGCGCCCAAGCTGCCGCCCGGCCCATGATCGAGCAAGGATATGGGCGAATCATCAACATCTCTTCCCAACTGGCGGTGGTAGCACGGGAAGACCGGGCTGCCTACTGCTCCAGCAAGGCAGGCGTAGCCAATCTGACCCGGGTATTGGCCTTGGAGTGGATAAAATACGGCATCACCGTCAACGCCATCGGCCCTGGCCCCACCACAACGCCCGGCTTGCAGGAAGCCGACCCCCGGTCACCCTCGGAGGTCCAGCAAGACATGTCGGCCAACATGCCATTGGGACGGCGGATGGAGCCGGAAGAATTGGTGGGAGCGGCCATCTATCTGGCCAGCCCTTCGTCATCAGCCACCACGGGGCATCTGTTGATCGTCGACGGAGGGTGGACAGCGATTTGAACGAGCTGACAGCTATCAGCCGTCAGATTTTAGGAGGTAGACGATGAGCTTGGAGGACCTGGAACGCCGGCTTCAAGTCCTGGAGGACGTTGAGGAGATCAAGCGGCTCAAAGCACGTTATTGCGCCTACTGCGACGACAATTACAACGCCGAGGCCATCGCCGGCCTCTTCACCGAAGATGCGGTTTGGGACGGTGGGATCCGGGGCAGAGCCGACGGCCGGGCGGGGATCCACGACTTCTTTGTCCGGGCGTCCCAACGACTGCCCTTTGCGATACACATGGTAATGAACCCGGTGATTGAAGTGGACGGCGATACCGCCAGCGGCTCCTGGTACCTGTTCCAAGCCTGCACTTACGCCGAAGATGATCAGGCAGTGTGGGGCTCGGGCAGATACGACGAGGAGTATGTCAGGATAGACGGCGTTTGGATGTTCAAACACCTGAAGCTGACGTCCTTTTTCTGGACTCCCTTCGACCAGGGATGGGCCAAGACCCGATTCTCTTAGAACTTGCTTCTCTAAAATCAGCGTTGCTAACCCCGTTCGCCCTGAGCTTGTCGAAGGGTTCTCCCGCGAAAGGATGGTTCGACAGGCTCACCACGAACGGAAGATTCTAACAACTCTTTCCAAAACTAGAACTAGGATTGCACGCCATGAACCAGATGCAGGATA
>Ga0207963_1002022_pt1 | contig 10395 bp, 6 predicted proteins | sample Knorr_S15_td_NAD_FD_185604 | JGI IMG/M metagenome (GOLD analysis project Ga0207963, IMG submission 185604) | Marine microbial communities from Southern Atlantic Ocean transect - Knorr_S15_td_NADW_ad_2500m_LV_A (SPAdes) (version 2) | ecosystem: Environmental > Aquatic > Marine > Oceanic | place...
CGTGTTACCAGAGCCTACTTCCTGCTGCACCATCAGGGTTAAATCGGCGAAACCATTGGCCCGGGCCGTACTCTCCAGAGCACCAACTGCGTCGATGTATGCCTGAGGATTCTCGGCGCGAACATAAAGGTTACGAGTTGCCCAGGTCGTCACCGCTGGTCCGGTATAGGGTCGAATGACCTGTGCTTGCCTGGAGCCGACCAGTTCGCGAAAAGGTTCCAGATTAGCGACAAAGCTCGCGAAAGCGGGATCGTTGAGTTGAGTGTCATAACTCGCCAGTGCCGTTTCCAAGGAATTGCTAAAGTTAAACACCAGTGATTCACCTGGAACTCCACCGCTCACCGCCTGACAGAATCCAGCGAGGTTGTAATTGAGTACGGCAAAAAGCTGAGAGTTCTCCTTCAAGGCGGCGACATAACCTGGAATGTCAGAAACGACCACATCAGTCGTGCCCATGACGCCACCCAGTGCAGCGGGGTTGACCGGTTCTTGTGCAACAGTTTTAAGTGACACTGTCACAGAGAACACGAAGGCCAGTAATAGCTTGAATTTATTCATTCTTATTGCTCCTGTTAGTTGTTGTAATATTCAGAGCACTACTGGCATGAGCTGTCACCAACTACGCACAATGTCAGGTATAACAAATTTTAATCAAAGATAGAACTGTGGAATGGTTAACGACAGGAATTAGGAGGCCGAAGTAAAAGTACTTTCTGCTGAGAAAAGGGGTTAAAGAAAAGGGGTCAAAAGGAAAAATACAGTAGTTTTGGGAAGGGCTATTGGTAAGTGGAGACCAGGAGGCGGGGTAGGAGTTGAACGCATAGATTAAGTAAATGTTTACGCTTGAATTGTTCAATCAAATTTTAACTGTTGTGACTTTCAGTGTTACATCAAAATGGTATAACAATTTCTATAGGAGGGGGGCGAGCTGAGTGTATAACGCATTGATATAATTTAAATAATCTCGGCTCAAGTTTCGTTGATGTTACAGGCGATGTTACTAAGATTTCCTACTCGAAAAGCATCTGAACCGCCGTCGAACGAGGTTTTTCTCTGGCCAAGTTCAACTATTTACACGGGATATTTCCATGGATTGGCGTTTGAAAAAGCGTAGCGCAATTCCTTGATTTGTTTGTATGGTCAATTCGTCCCGCTTCTTGTTCTTGATTATTTAGTTTAAGGTGAAGCCCGTAATCAGTTAGTTATTCACAGATGAAGTCTGCCCAAGGGATAATTATGAAAATCGCTGGAATTCTCACGCTCCCCCTGATCTTGTTGAGCTGCACGCCAGAATCAATCGGCACTGATATTCCATCCAATAGCAACTGGGATACCTATCTCGGCGACAACGCGCGCACTCACTATTCCCCGCTCACCCAGATCACTCGGAATAATGTCGAGCAACTCGAACTTGCCTGGTCCTATGATTCAGGCGAATTGCGTGAAGGCGGCTCCACTATGTATACCAGCCCACTGGTAGTCGATGGTGTGCTCTATAGTCTCTCTCCCAAACTAGTAGCCTTTGCCCTAAATGCCGCTACCGGAGAAGAGATCTGGCGTTATGACACCGGGGGCAATGGCGCCCCACAAAGAGGCCTGATGTGGTGGCAAGAGGGCAATGAGAGACGTCTCATCTATGCGGCCGGTCGAGAACTGATTGCACTCGATGCTGGCAATGGAGAACCGGTAGAGAGCTTTGGTGAAGACGGACGTTTAGACCTGAGACCATCAGCTGATGTAGGTCCTTTCTTCACCAGTGTTCCCGGTATCGTGTTTGAGAATATGTTGATCATGGGTTTCTCCACTAGCGAAAGCTCCACCTCACACGCTGGTATGATCCGCGCATTTGATGTCAGAACCGGCGCTGAGATCTGGCGCTTTAACAGCTTACCGCTCACTGGTGGATTAGGCTCTGACACATGGGAAGAAGGGGCATTATTGAATTCAGGAGGAGCAAATAATTGGACCGGCATGACTCTGGATGAAGAACGCGGCATGTTGTTCATTCCGACAGGCTCAGCCACTCCTGACTTCTACGGCGCTTCTCGCAAAGGAGACAATCTCTTCGCCAATAGCCTGGTCGCCTTGGACGTGCACACCGGCAGCTACCGTTGGCATTATCAGACCATTCGTCATGATCTCTGGGATCGCGATCTCCCCTCGCCCCCAACTCTGGTGCAGCTTGAACGGAATGGCGTATTAGTCGATGGTGTTGCGGTAACCACCAAGTCGGGTCATTTATTTCTGTTCAACCGCGATACGGGAGAATCACTCTACGACATCTATGAAGTGGACGGCATAGCGAGCACATTACCCGGTGAACAGGCTGCCGACTCTCAGCCTGTTTCATCCGTCGCTTTTACCCGTCAAGAATTTGAAATGACCACCCGCAATCAGGAAGCTATCGATCATGTTACGGAGGTGGTAGCACCTCTCGATCAGCGACCCTGGGCCTCACCGACTACTGCAGGAATACTGTTTTATCCCTCCTACGATGGTGGCGCCGAGTGGGGAGGATCTGCTTACGATCCAAATGGACACAAGCTGATACTCAATGCACAGGAAATTGGAGGCATTATCCGCCTCTTTGAAATACCTGTAGGGTTTAGCAATCGAGGTGTTTTTGCAGAAAATTGTGCAGGCTGCCACGGAGAAAACCTCGCTGGAACGGATCGAGGAGTCGATCTAACAGGCATCACGGATCGATTGTCCACAGCGGAAACTCGAGAGCTCATCGTCGAAGGCCGCGGAGCCATGCCTTCATTTGACAGCCTCGACCAGGTCGAGATCAACGCCGTTGTATCCTATATACGCAATCCGGAACAGGAAGATGCGGATCAACCGAGCACCGAAATTGATTATGCCTTCGCTGGCTATCTGCGGGTAAGAGATCATGAAGCCTTGCCGGGTAACACGCCGCCCTGGGGAACGCTGAACTCTATTGACTTGGCTACTGGCGAAATCGACTGGCAGGTAAACTTCGGCAATTATCCGAGTCACCCAGAATTAGATTATGGTGCGGAGAGTTATGGTGGCCCAGTTGTTACTGAGTCGGGTGTCATTTTTATCGGCGCGACACCGGATCGAATGTTTCGCGCCTATGATTCTGTCGATGGATCGATACTCTGGTCAACGGAGTTGCCAGCGGCCGGGTTTGCTACTCCAGCGGTGTATAGTGTGGATGGACAACAGTTCGTAGTTATTGCCGCCGGTGGCGGACGCATGGGCCCGCCATCGAGTTCTCAATACCTGGCATACAGCTTGCCCAATAATGAGAATGATAATTAAACATAGTAGATCAAAAACTATCGCCGGACCTATCGGCTCCAGCTAGGCAGCCAAGTGTCATCTTCGATGCCAGCCGCTTCTTGCTTTCTCGCACCGCTGAGCATAAGCGGCATAGCATAGTTTGCTTCATGGCAGGCATATTCAAACAAATCGGCATCCGTAAGCTGCAATTCAACGACCGAGGTGTATTTGTCGGTATAAATCTCCGGGTCTTCTACGGTCCACCGATACTCGAGCCGATCATCATCTAATCGGGTAAAGCTCTCGGTTAAGGTCATGTTCTCACCGGTGCCGTTAAACCGAGACAAATGATTGAAGTTGGTCGTCGTCACTACAAAGGTATCGCCGTCCCACTCGCCTCTAGAGTCTCCCTTCCACAAACGCATATTGCTCGGCAGCGCCTCACCGCCATTGGTGGGAATGACGCGATGGTCATTCACCATCTCCGTTTGGATCACAATGTAATCTTCGGTCTGCACTAGCTTCATCATATTGTTATAGGCACCGGAGCGCATAGGCGGCCCTGCGTTAAAGCCAAGAATGCAGCGATCATAGGTGTTTCTGTCTTCTGGTCCCTCGGGAGCGCGGCGTTGTAAGGCCCGAAAGTAACCTGCCGTTTCTCTACCGCGATCGGTCATCGCTGGCATGCGCCCGTTCTCCGGATAAACAAGTTGCGAGGTGCGCATAGTTGAACTCATGGTAGTGCCTTGATCCAGGTAGAACTGGTCGTAGCCGACGTCTAGATCCTGCTGGTCATACTCCCCATCGAATTCCGCTGTCGCTCGCGCCGCACGAGAATTCTTGACGGCTGTTTCATATTCTTCAATCTCATCTGCAGTCAGAAATTCTTTGTCGGCGAATGATGCGGGGCGCTGGAACGGTGTGATAGTCCGAAAATCCCAATTACCCTGGAGGTTTGGCTTGCCCCAGGATTTCATTGGCACATCGGCACTTACGGTTGAGCTGATGCCAAATAAAGCAAAAACAAGGACAGCTAAGGTTGAATTCTTCATGTGGACGTCCTCTTATTCATAGTTTCGGTTTCATAATAAACTATTTGCAAGCGATCAAACTGGGTTTTCAGGGATACTGCCATCGAGCGCCCGGGGCCCCTCATAGTCTTTACGTAAATGTTCATACAGCAAATCTTCGGCAAACTCGACGCACTTGAATTCCAGTATGCGTGCATCGTTTTCGATGCGACGATAGAGCGGCATGCGAATAGTCCACGGCTCCCGAAAAACTTTGGGATCGGTAATCGTCGCTTCATACTCGATGTGGTTATCATCGATCAGGCTATAGCGTTCTTCTACGTGCAGTTCATCGCTGTGATAGTTTCCGGCTGCATCAAACCATGTATCGGACATCTGGGAGCTAACATCTACTACCAAAGTATCGCCTTCCCATCGACCCAGGGAATATCCCATCCAGGAAGGAATAGGCGCGGAGGTGCCAGGTCTATCCATAAAGATGCTGCGGCTATTACTACCCCACTGGTAGGCAATGAATATCTCGCTGTCTGTCTGTAAAATTTGGAACGGTGCTGGCATATAAGTCTGTCGTGGTATGCCGGGAATATAACACTTGGCAGCAGGATCCAGATTGGCCCAGTCGGCCTGATTACTCTCTTGTTGTGCCCGCATCTCTGGCAGGTAGGGAATTTCATCTCCTACCACCACACTGGTGCCCGCCTGCATCACGCCGTATGCACCGAGAATATTGGTTACTGGCATACCTCGTGCAGTATGTCCCTCAACATCCCAGTGTGCTGTATTGAGCGCCTGCCAAATACCGCTTAAGTCAGGAGGCTCGTTCACTTCTATTGAACTGGCGAGCTCTGAGCTAGTCTCGTTAGGGCTTGTCGGGGCGGGTGAGCAGGATGTTATTAGCACGCCTAGAAGCAGCAATGACATTGTCTTCCAGAAAACCAGATTCGCTAAGTGAAAGCTGTAACTCTTAGGGAGCAGTTCATCTCTCATGGTTATAGAATTTGTATCACTCATTTGAAATTCACCCTTCGCCGAGTTTGTCACCTGTTGCTGGCTAGTTACCGGCGGGAGGAGCACCTGCACCGGAGGAGCCCATGAAAATATTTGTTCCATCTGTAAAGGTAATATCTCTGCCACTACCCCGACACTTAGGCAGGCAGTCTGGATCCTTACTCTGATAACCACGGACAAGAATTTCCGTGCCTAGCTGTAATACCGACTGGGTGAGGCCAGCCCGTAGCAGCGTATTCGGGGTGCCGCCCTCTAGCATCCAATCTTCTTCGCTACCATCTTCCAGAGTAGCGGTGATATGCAGCCAAGTATGAGGGTTAACCCATTCCATGCGGGTAATCACGCCACGCAAACGAATAGGCTTGTTAATGTCGAATTCTGAGGAAAACGCATGGTGGCCCTGTGCCGGAGCTTGCACCAATAGACCTGAAACCGCTATGGCCAGTAAAGCAATCAGACGCTTCATAATAGAACCCTCAACATTTGAATTTGATAGGCTATGCAGAAGTCTGCAAGATACGACATAGAGTAATTAGTTTCAATCACCGCTCAGTTTCTCTGCACCAACGAAATGCACTGCACCATAGCTCTGCATGTACTAAGTCGGCGTGTACTGCGGGTAAATCTCGACTAGAATAGACGAAATTGTGAATTAGCAAGGAGAAGGCCGATGAGAAGAGTCCATCTATTGTGTGTATTGGCAGCTTTTAGCCTGACTGCCTCGCTCAATGTAGCACTGGCACAGGAAATCATCGATACACCTACCCATCGACTGGAAGAAGTTGCCGAGGGGATATATTTCGCCACCGGCAACGGCGCGCTCTACACCATGAGTAATGCGCTTATCATTGAGAGAGATGAAGATGTAGTGGTGGTCGATTCTCATATAACGCCAGCAGCGGGAAGGGCATTGCTAGACTCGATACGTGTAGTCACCAGCAAGCCAGTCACAACGCTAATCAATTCACACTATCACTACGACCATGCCAACGGCGTGCCAGCCTTCGGCCCGGACATTGAAATCATAGGGCACGAAGTCACCTATGAGAAACTCACTGCGGACCCGGCTAATGAGCACACCTATCTTTCTTCCTTGCAACGCTTCGACAACACGGTGGCACGGCTTGAGCAGGAGCTGGAGAATGCGAGCAGCACTCAGGAGCGACAAGAACTACAGGAGCAGCTGGAATTCTGGCAGGCACATGTGAGCGCACAAGAAGAAATCGTGTTTACCCCACCGACAACGACTCTGCGAGATACCTTGACCCTGTATCGTGGTGGCCGAGAAATTCAGCTTCACTATTTCGGCCGCGCACATACCGGTGGTGATCTCGCTATCTATCTGCCGGAAGAAAAAATAGTCTTCACCGGCGACATGATGCTAGGTGGAGTTTCTTATATGGGTGATGGTTACGTTACGGAATGGGCTGACACCCTGCAGGCGTTGAAGCAACTGGATTTTGATTTAGTGCTACCAGGACATGGTCCAGGTTTCAGTGACCGGGCGCGAATAGACAATGTACAGGCTTACTACACTGACCTCACCGAAGAAGTGCGTCGCTTGAAAGGGCTAGGATATAGCGCGGAAGAGGCAGCTACTAGAGCAGATTTACGCCAACATGCCGACACTCTCGGCATAACACAGCTCGGCGCAAATTTAGAAGCCGTGCAGCGCATGTACGACATTATGGATGGTTTGATTGAGTAAGCTAGTTCAGCAACTCAGTTCAGCATTTTAGTTGAATAACACCCTTAAGTAGGAATTGGCAATTGCGACTCGAATGAAAGAAGAGCGATAAGGTTTACTTATCGCTCTTCTTATTCCTCTTTCCTTATCACTCTTTCAGCCTGTTAGGCTCTGTCCAGCGCTTCGCGATTCGCCGCCTCTTCTTCTGCCTGTCGATCCTCTTGCCACTGTTTCAGCTGTCTCGCTTGAGTAACAATAAAAGCCCGTATCGCCTCAAGTTGATCGGCGCTAATGGCCTCTTCGAAATCTGGCATTCCAAGCTGTGCTCTGCTACCACCTAGAACAATGTTGGCCATTTCTGAATGGGTGTCCAGGGTCATCTGTCTTAAGTCAGGCGCTACGATCGCGACTTCCGAAGGAATGCCTATTCCTCCATGACAACTTGCACACTGTGCATGATACAAAGTATCGCCCTGGCGATACTGCTCGGAGCTAAATTCATCGTCGGGTTGCTGTGGAATTTGTGCTTCAACAATCTCGGGCACGGAAAGAGTTTCATCACCATCCAGCTTGAAGACAAGTACCGTACCGCCAGTATCGATCGTACGATTGCCATTCATCATAGTGGCCACATATTGAATATTATCTACTTGATAAGTCATTACTGAGGTAGATCGAAATGTGCCGGGTGTTTTAAAATGCCAGAGTGCCTGACCGCTCTCAGTATCGCGAACAACTAATTCTCCTGTGCCTTCGGGATGGAACAGCACTCCGCCTCTCGTTGCCACAACACCACCGTTATAAATGGATTCCAGCGGCTGTCTCCATTTGTACGTACCAGTGATCGGGTCGAAGGCGCCGATAAAGGCAGCAGACTCCGGGCGAGGGTCCGCCTCTTCTATCAAACGGCGTCGATACTCGCCTTCGCCCCAGCCCAGGCTCAGGCCCCGCTCTCGAATTTCGTATTCACCGGTTTCTACAAAGGTCTCATCCAGGGAATAGAAATTCGCGATATCGTGGTAGTAAAAATACATCAGGCCAAGCTCGTTGTCCCAGGACTGGGGTTCCCAGTTATGGGCACCGGAGTTGGCCGGTAAAATCCATTGGGGATTGGCCTCGTACACCACATCGGGATTCTCCACGGGGCGGCCGGTTTCCATATCGACTCGGGTCGCCCAGGTAATCCCTTCGGTATAGGGAAGTGCCCGGAGCAGCTCGCCATCTTCCCGATCGATCACATAAAAGAATCCATTCTTTGGTGCCTGTAATAAGACCTTGCGCATCTCACCGCCGAATTCAATCTCGCCTAAGGCCATGTCCATGGCAGAGCTGTAGTCCCAATTGTCGCCAGGTGTAGTTTGGTAAAACCAGTTCATGCGACCCGTATCTACATCAACGGAAACGATACTGGAAAGAAATAAGTCATCGCCACCACCAGGAGAACGAATCTCTCGAGGCCAGGGAGCACCGTTGCCTACACCAATATACAAGCTATTAAATTCTTCATCGTATACGAGTGAGTTCCAGGCCGTACCGCCGCCGCCGTACTTCCACCATTCGCCGCCCCAGGTTTGGGCAGCCAATTCCATTGCTGGATGCTCAAAGGGCTCATTGGGGTCGCCGGGAACGAGGAAAAAGCGCCAGTCTACTTCGCCAGTTTCTGCATCATAGGCAGTAACATAACCCCGGCGACGACCGGACTCTCCACTGCCTTGCCCTATGTAAACTTTACCGGCAGCTGCCCTGGGAGCGCCAGTTATGTTGAAGCGACCTAGGCCCTCGGGAATCCATGTGTCTATATCCCAAATCTCTTCACCACTATTTGCATCGATGGCAATCAGTCGACCATCGAAGGTACCGACATAGATCTTACCTTCGTATACCGCAACGCCACGGTTATGGGCTGGGCCACAACAGGCAAGGCGGATATAACTGCGGTCGACTTCAGGGTCATAGCGCCAGATTTCCTCACCAGTTGTTGCATCAAGGGCGTACACCACGCTCCAGCCATTGGTGACATACATAACGCCATCAACCATCAGTGGCGTACCCTGCATACGCATATTGTAGTCGCCAATTTGTTTGCTCCAGGCCAGCCCCAATTGATCGGCATTGTCAGGAGTGATTTGGGTGAGTGGCGAGAAGCGCTGCTCTTTGTAAGACTGACCGTAAGTAAGCCAGCTGCCAGGTTCTACTTCGGGCGAATTGATAATCCTAGCGTCATCAACATTGCCGGCATCTGTATTCTCGGCGGCCATAGCAGATGACAGGGGCAAGCATAAGCATGCAAACAACAGCAATAAACTCTTCATAATTAGCATCCATCTTGAAAGCGAACTTACAGATTTCCGGCGTCGGGCCAGTGTATCTCTCTCTAGCTAGAACTGGCAATAGATTGAAGCTGGAATGGAATTCATAAAGTTAAGGGCACTCACTTGAGCGGCGGGGGGAGTTGAATCAGAGGCATAACATATTGATATTAAATAATATATTAGATCATGATGACGCTAGTGTTGCATTCAGTGTTACTAAATCATCATCCTACCCAACTATCAAACACTTATGCATTTACTTACTAACTAGCAGTACCTTTCCGGAATTACCCCACCCCCGGGGGTACCCCCCCTTTCACAAGGATGGTTCCATCTCACCCCTATACATACTATTCTGGACGAACCATTTGGTAAAAATTTGGATTGCGCAGCGCGCCTATTGGGAACTGGTTTCGAGGGGCAAAAATTTTTTTTGCAAAAAAGCGGACGTTGGGTAATCGCTTGATTTCATGCTCGTTTATGACTGCATTCGGCCAATAGCGGACACCCAATTGGGGTTCGGCGGAGTCAGTTGACTAGCTTTATACACTAATTTTTATCAATGCGTTTTGAACTAACTGCTTATCCAATTCTGCTAATGAATTAGTTAACTATCACGTTCTTTTGTTCAGACACTGACAACTCAATCGACTATTATATAAAACTAATTGTGCAAACTATTGACTACTTTGTTTTTAATGAGAGGGATTTTCAATTAGCTCCAGCCGCAGCTCCATAACCGGCCCATAGCGCCAGATCAGATCGCCATCTGCGAGTTCGCGCTCAACTGTGAAAGGCGCTCCCTTTGGCCTTAGTATGTGTACGCCATTTTCAAATGACGCGGCGACACTTATAGGACGACCCTGGGTGGAAGGCTCGCCGATATCATTCACGCCGTTTTCGTAGGTACCGTCTGCCCGCATATCATGGGTTACACCTCCGGCCGTAATGACCACGCGATTTCCACATTGCTCAATACGTTGAATGCCTCCCAGCATTTGTTCGGTTGGCTTGCCATTTGCTGTTGCTTCTACTACCTCCCAAAAGCCACGCATATCGATTGCTTCTGTCACTAGTGGTTCAGTGCAGCCGCTTAGTACCGGAGGCG
>Ga0207963_1002025_pt1 | contig 10387 bp, 9 predicted proteins | sample Knorr_S15_td_NAD_FD_185604 | JGI IMG/M metagenome (GOLD analysis project Ga0207963, IMG submission 185604) | Marine microbial communities from Southern Atlantic Ocean transect - Knorr_S15_td_NADW_ad_2500m_LV_A (SPAdes) (version 2) | ecosystem: Environmental > Aquatic > Marine > Oceanic | place...
CCAGTGCTCTTGAGAGACTGGTCCTGACGCCTGATCACTTTGATGGGCATTTATCAACCATATTGCTTTATATAGAGGATATGACTATGCGTAATTTTGATTTTTCTCCACTGTACCGAACCACCGTTGGCTTCGATCACCTGTCGTCATTACTGAATGCCGTCAACCGAGGTGACGCCAACAGCAATAGCTACCCGCCCTACAACATCGAGTTGCTGGGTAAGGATCGCTATCGAATCACCATGGCAGTGTCTGGCTTCGTCGAAGACGAACTGGAACTGCAGTCAGAAAAACAGACCCTGACGGTTAAAGGCAGCAAAGCCATCGACAAGGTCGAGCGCAATTACCTGCATCAGGGTATTGCCGGTCGCAATTTCGAAAGAAAATTCCAATTGGCTGACCACGTCGAGGTGACTGGCGCCAAATTGGAAAACGGCCTGCTCCACATCGATCTAAACCGGGAGATTCCTGAAGCCATGAAGCCGAAGATGATCCCCATCGGCAATCGCAAGGCCAGGCTGATCGATGCTGATGAGAAGGATGCTGCTTAAGCGCTCCGGAGGGTTGACAGTCAGACAATGCGGGCACGGTTGATAGAACTCTGCCGTACTCCTACAAACACGCTCCTGGCTTGTCTGCACGGCCTTAGTGGTGTCGGAGTCGAGACTCCGACACCATTTTGTGCGCAGGAGTCGCTAGCTGATTTTGTGGCCCTATAAACCTTTTCCCGGTGCACAACGTTTAGGAGCTAAATCGCAGACACGTAGTCTGCATAAGCCAACAAGACCAGCCTTACTGGAAGGCAATTTTATGAATATATTCGAAGGAACCAAACAGAACGTCACCACAGCGTTGATACACTACGTCTGCATGCGCATGCAATTCAGAACCCACTTGCTTACTGAACCTACGGAAAAACCTGCAACAGATAAGGCTCCGTGCGTAAACAAGGAGTGTATTCACTGAATTTTGCGTGGCAAAGCTGCATAATTAACTCGATATTCCCCCCGCGCATCTTCGGTGTCGGAGTTGTACTTCGACACCTATTTTAATTCCGTTAGCTGCTCCAATTCTACTCATAATAAGTCCACAACCGTAACACTTTGACCGCCTTCTGCTTCTCAAGTACTTGATACATTAATTCTGAAATATCAAAAGGGTCAGAGTAAAATTTCCCCCACCTGGAATTAATTCCTTTCACTTTTTGCTGCAAATTTTACTCTGGCGCCTTTGATCGCTTTTTAATCCAGCATATGCACAATAAGGCCGCTCTTCAGCTTGGGTTCGAACCAGGTGGATTTAGGTGGCATAACCTCGTTCGCGTCGGCGATCGCCATCAGGCTTTCGATTGAGGTGGGATAGAGCGCGAAGGCGGCCTGCCACCGACCCGAGTCGACGCGTTTCTGCAGTTCCTGCAAGCCGCGTATTCCGCCGACAAAATCGACACGTTTGTCGATGCGTTGATCTTCTATCCCCAATAATGGCGTGAAGATTGAATCCTGTAAGATGCTGACGTCGAGAATCTTTACCGGATCGTTGTTATCGACGCCTGCCGCCAAGTTGGCGTTAACGCGCAATTTGTACCACTGCCCATCTGTATAAAACCCGAACTCTCCTGCTGTGCCAGGTTTTACATTTTCCAGATCCGATGGCTCGACATCAAAACTGGCTTCCAGGTTGGCCAGGAACTCCGTAGTAGTGGCTCCCTGCAAATCTTGAACCACCCGATTGTAATCAAGAATCTGCATTTGGTCGTCGGGGAACAAAACCACCAGGAAAAAGTTGTAAGACTCATCGCCGCCGTGATCGGGATTTCGTTTCTGATGCAGAGTCCGGACCCGCGCTGCAGCAGCGGAGCGGTGGTGGCCATCGGCGACATAGAGCGTGGCGATATTTGCGAATGCCGTTTCGATATTGGCAGAGACTGCGACATCTTCCACCACCCAGAACGTATGGTGGGTGCCGTCTTCGGCTTCGAAGTCGTACTCTGGCGCGGTCTTGACGACCTCTGCGATCAGGCGGTCGATTTCGCCATCGGCCCTGTAAGTTAAAAACACCGGGCCAACTTGAGCGTTCAAAGCATCCATGTGAAAGACGCGGTCATCTTCCTTATCCGGCCGCGTGAATTCGTGTTTCTTAATTTGGTTGTTCTCGTAGGCATCGATCGATGCGACTGCCACCAGGCCGATTTGTTCGTGGCTCCCCATGACCTGCTTGTAAACGTAGAACATTTCTTCGCCATCGCGTTGTAGGGTGCCGTCTTCGATAAATTGATCCAGGTTTTTTCGGCCCGTGTCGTAGACGGATTGATCGTGTACATCAACTGACTCGTGTATATCCACTTCGGGCTTATTGATGTGGAGGAAGCTGTGGGGGTTATCTTTTGCTAACCCAAAGGCTTCGCTTCGATTGAGCACGTCGTAGGGATGGGATGCGACTCTGGCGGCCAACTCACGGCGAGGCCGTAGCCCGCGAAAGGGTTTGATTAGTTTCATTTATTGGTTCCACTTGATTGAAATAGGGGAGATAGAGTTAGATGGTAATCAGGGATATCAAACCCTCATTTGTTCCTGAGAGCTTAAACACCACCCCAGTCATCGGCGCGAGGATCGTTTGTAAAATATTCGATTCGACCCAGAAAAATCCGAATAAGGGGAGACATTATCGCATTTTTGCTGAAGCTGAGAAAACAAATCTTCGGCTGCTTGCCAGTGGCTACTTCGATATGCTTCCAATGCATTCCCATAGTGGGTAAGTTCTTGTCCTTTTGCTGCCCTCAAGGCCCCTGCTCGCCCATATATCAACAGCTATGCAGTAGCTTTTTCCTGAGTACTTGTCTGGTTTCCATAGCGGAGAATCCCCGGGACTCGAGAAACCGGAGTATTTTCCTGTGCTGTTTCGATCCGAAACCAATTTTCTCATTGTCTCCCAGTTTTTTCCCCACCAGAGCCTCTGCGATCGCCAGCCAGTCGTCGTCGTCGCCCCAAAGATACTCATCGATGAGGGACGCGGCAATTCCCCTTGAACCGAGGTCGGCTTTCAGGTGTAGATAGCCAAAACCTCGGGATTTTCGATATCGAATAAAGGCGGTCGTGAAGCGGGTGTCGGACTGTAATTTGCCCTCGCGCAACCGCTCCAGCACCGTATCCATCTCTTGAGGATCTGCTTCCGGGTATTTACATGAGAGTTTTTGCCTTAGTTCGAAGGCGGAGTGTTCCCGACGGGCCAGGTAGTCCATTGCGGCTCGCCGGAGAACGGGGACATCGGGACTTGATGTACTGGCAACTTGTTTTCGCCGGTAATCCCTTATACTGGATTTGGATTCAACGGTGTCAGAGAGAGTACTCCGACGCCTTTCCGCATCCATGCGTGATTTATCGGCGGTAGTCATTTTAGCGTTACGTCCTGATGTCGGGGTCCTAACTCCTACACCTTCCGCTATTTGGATTTCGCTGTCACCAGCACCACGACATCGTCGTTGGCCGGTTCGGTATCTTTGCTGTCGTCTTTGTCGTCTTCCCTGGCTTGCTTGGAACCGGGTTCACCACCTAACAACTCGGCGCGGATTGCGGCTTCTACCTCCTCAGCGATTTCTGGATTCTCCTCCAGGTAAATGGCGACATTCTTCTTGCCCTGACCGATCTTCTCGCCCTTATAGGCATACCAGGCACCGGACTTTTCGATCAAGCCCAACTTCACACCAAGATCGATCACTTCGCCCAGGTGGTAGATGCCCAGGCCATACATGATTTGGAATTCGGTCTGTCTGAACGGTGGCGCCACCTTGTTCTTTACCACCTTGACCCGGGTTTCATTGCCTACCACCTCATCGCCATCCTTGATCGAACCGATGCGGCGAATATCAAGCCTTACCGAAGAATAAAACTTCAGCGCATTACCGCCGGTGGTGGTTTCAGGCGAACCAAACATCACCCCGATCTTCATGCGAATCTGGTTGATGAATATCACCAGGGTGTTCGAGTTCTTGATATTGGCAGTCATCTTGCGCAAGGCCTGGGACATCAGTCGGGCCTGCAGACCCATATGATGATCGCCCATGTCTCCTTCGATCTCGGCTCTGGGAGTCAGGGCGGCGACCGAGTCGATCACCACCACATCTACCGCGCCGGAACGCACCACCATGTCACAAATTTCTAGCGCCTGTTCACCGGTATCCGGCTGGCTTACCAGCAGGTTGTCGACATCGACTCCCAGCTTTTCGGCGTAGATTGGATCCAGCGCATGTTCTGCGTCGATGAAAGCGCAGGTGCCGCCAGCCTTCTGGGCTTCGGCAATGACCTGCAGTGTTAATGTGGTTTTCCCCGATGCCTCCGGTCCGTAGATTTCGACCACACGTCCACGGGGTAAGCCACCTATGCCCAGGGCTATATCCAGACCTAGTGAGCCAGTGGAGATGGCCGGAATGGCATGGCGCTCGGTATCACCGAGACGCATGATGGAACCCTTGCCAAATTGTTTTTCGATCTGGGACAGTGCTGCCGCCAGTGCTTTTTCTTTATTGCCGTTATCTTCAATCATAGTTGTATCCTTGGTAATCCGATATTACAACTGATGCTGGTTCCGTGAGAAATGCAGTTGTCCCCGCAAGCTGTGCGCCTGCATCTGATACTCAGTTGCCTGAGCCTTATAGAATAGCTTGTTCCTCGCTACTTGCTAACTTTTCCCCTACATTCTACATCCCAAATTCTTGCCTATCTTTCCTATCTTTCATATCACAAGTGGTCTGGCCTGGCGGCCTGAGCTCGATGCTTTCCGAGGCGAATGACAAGGAGTCACTGAAATCGCCGCGGCAGACATCGAGTTCAACCATAATGTCGATATTTACGCTACTACTGTATATACAAACAGTGCATAGTAAATCAGAATATTACTGTATATACAATCAGTATATTGGCCAAAACTCAAATTCCTTTAACTTTCCCCTGCGTTTTCTAAAAGACTTAAGCGATCAACTCAATCAGGCCCTGCAAACCCGCCGTCACCGCGGCGAGCCGCACCGCCTCTCGGTCGCCGACAAACTGGAAACACCGGGCCAGTGCCTGGTCTTGCCATTGCCAAGCAATCCAAACGGTACCCACCGGCTTATCCTCGGAGCCACCGTCGGGCCCGGCGATACCGCTGACGGCAACGGCAACATTGGCGCGGCTGTTAGCGATGACACCTCGGGTCATGGCCAGCACGGTCTCTTCGCTGACCGCGCCGGGGCCGTCGACGGCGAAACAGGATGACGGCACTGCCAGCAGTCGTTGTTTGGACTCGTTGGAGTAAGTCACGAAGCCGGTATCGAACCAGTCGGAGCTGCCTGCCAGGGCGGTAAGGGACTGGGCGATCCAGCCGCCGGTACAGGATTCGGCAGTGGCCACAATCAGCTTTTTTGCGAGGAGGAGCTGGGCCAGTTGCCGGACCAGGGCAGAATTTGTGCTTGTGCAGGCGTCATTCATCCGTCTTCCACTTATCGGCTCTTACTTTAGCTGCATGGTATCCACTTGCCGCCTCAAATTAAACTGTAATCTCATCTCAAAGGTGCGTTAATTCATTCACCGCGGCGCGCTACATACGGTCCAATTATGAGCGTAAACCGTGTAGAATTCTTAGCCTCGAATTAATGAAACCAGTTTCCAGACCTTGGCCGACGCACAATCACAGACTCCCATGATGCAGCAGTTTTTGCGCATCAAGGCTCAGCATCAGGACGACCTGTTGTTTTATCGCATGGGGGATTTCTACGAACTCTTCTTCGACGATGCCAAGACCGCGTCAAAGCTTCTCGATATCACTCTCACCGCCAGGGGCAAGTCTGGCGGCCAGCCGATTCCCATGTGTGGCATCCCCTATCATGCCGCCGACCGCTACCTGGCTAAACTGGTAGATGCCGGTATCTCCGTCGCCATCTGCGAGCAGATCGGCGATCCCGCCACCAGCAAGGGCCCGGTCGAGCGTCAGGTAGTGCAGATACTGACTCCCGGCACCATCAGCGATGAGGCACTGTTAGATGCCCGGCGGGACAACTGCCTGTTGGCAATTACTGCGGGAGCCGGTGCCGGCATCGGCCATAAGATCTACGGCTTTGCCTACATGAATATCAGCAGCGGTCGCTTCGTGCTTTCCGAAGTCAGCGGACTGGAAGCGTTGAGTGCCGAGATCGAGCGCATCAAACCGGCGGAGTTACTACTCAATGAACAACTGGGGGAAGTCGCCACCACCATCGATCATCCGGCCCTGCGCAAGCGACCACTGTGGGAGTTCGATGTGGAAAATGCCACCCGCGTCCTCAATCGGCATTTCAATACCCGGGACCTGTCTGCCTTCGACTGTGATCACCTTGAGATCGCCCTGCAAGCCGCCGGCGCCCTGTTGCAGTATGCCCGGGAGACGCAGAAATCCGAGCTGCCCCATATTCAGAGTATGCAGATCGAGCAACTTGAGGACAGCGTCATCCTCGATGCTGCCAGCCGCCGCAACCTGGAACTGGATACCAATTTATCCGGCGGTCGGGACAACACGCTGTTAGCCGTCATCGACCGCACCGCGACCGCCATGGGTGGCAGGCTGTTGTCACGCTGGATCAATCGGCCACTGCGAGACATCGGGCAGCTACAATTGCGGCAACAGGCGGTGGCGGCGCTGATAGAAGACTATCATTTCGAGACGCTGTTCGAGACGCTGAAAAACATCGGCGACCTGGAGAGAATCCTCGCCCGTCTCGGGCTACGCTCGGCGCGGCCCCGGGACCTGGCCCGATTGCGAAATGGCCTGGCGCTGCTACCGCAACTACAGGCTGCCCTGGCCGACTGCAAATCTGGCCACCTCGAATCCCTGGCCATGTCGATCGCTGAATTTCCCGATCAGAGCGAATTGCTAAGCCGGGCACTGGAGGAAAATCCACCGGTGGTGATCCGGGAAGGCGGCGTCATCGCAGCCGGATTCGATGAGGAACTGGATGAACTGAGAGACCTGAGCAGCAACGCCGGCCAGTACCTGGTGGACCTGGAAATAAAGGAGCGCCAGCGTACCGGCATCAACAACCTCAAGGTCGGCTATAACCGCATCCACGGCTACTATATTGAAATCAGCAAGGGCCAGGCCAATATCGAATTGCCCGCCGAATATATCCGCCGCCAGACTTTAAAAAACGCTGAACGTTTTATCACCCCCGAACTCAAGGAATTCGAAGACAAGGTGCTCAGCGCCCGCAGCAAATCCCTGAGCCGGGAAAAGGCCCTTTATGATCAACTGCTTGAAGACCTGGTCCAGGAACTCGGGAGCCTGATCGCCAGCGCTACTGCCATCGCCGAGCTGGATGTGTTAAATAACTTCGCAGAGCGCGCTGTCGACCTGGATTATTGTCAACCGGAGCTCAGCCTCGAGCCTGGCATCGTTATCGAAAATGGTCGGCATCCGGTGGTGGAAAAGGTCACGCCCGAGCCCTTCGTCGCCAACGACCTGTGTCTGAACCAGCAACAGAAGATGCTCATCATCACCGGCCCCAACATGGGTGGAAAATCCACCTATATGCGGCAGACCGCACTCATCGTTTTGCTGGCGCTGTGTGGCAGCTACGTCCCAGCCAGCGCCGTCAAGGTAGGCCCCATCGACAGGATATTCACCCGCATCGGCTCCTCCGACGATCTTGCCGGTGGCCGCTCCACCTTCATGGTGGAGATGACCGAGACCGCGAACATCCTCCATAACGCCACCACCGACAGCCTGGTGCTGATGGACGAGATCGGCCGCGGTACGAGCACCTTCGATGGCCTGTCCCTGGCATGGGCAGCGGCGGTCTATATTGCCGAGCGGCTGCAGGCATACACCTTGTTCGCCACCCATTACTTCGAGCTGACGGCATTAGCCCAGTCCTATGACAATATCGTCAACGTACACCTGGATGCAGTGGAGCACGACCACGGCATCGTCTTCCTGCACGCGGTGAAATCCGGACCAGCGAATCAGAGCTATGGTCTACAGGTAGCGCAACTTGCCGGCATTCCCAAGACCGTAATCGAAGCGGCGCGCATCAAGTTGAGCGCCCTGGAAACCGAGACGCCTCTGGAGTCCTCCGGAGCAGCAGAAGCCACGGCCACTGAGCCGATTCAGAATGAGCTATTCGCCGGCGTCAGTCACCCGGTGGTGGATTTTCTGGAATGTTTCAATCCCGATGAAATCACCGCCAAGGAGGCGCTGGCTATCCTCTATGAGTTAAAACAGAAAACCGCTACTTGATTTAGAAAAGGACATCAAAAGCTGATAGAATGCCGCCCAAAGCGCATGGCCACTGGAACTTCAGATGCCCAATTGGTGCCGGAGAAATGCACTGACACCTTGAAATAAAGCGCATCAACACCCCGGAGAAAGCATGACGTTCGTTGTAGGCGATAGTTGTATACGTTGCAAACTCACAGATTGTGTGGAGGTATGCCCGGTAGATTGTTTCTATGAAGGACCAAACTTCCTGGTGATACACCCTGATGAATGTATCGATTGCGCACTGTGCGAACCAGAATGTCCAGTCGAGGCTATCTATGCCGAAGACGAACTACCGGAAGACCAGCAGGGGTTTCTGGCGTTGAATTTGGAGTTGGCTGAGACCTGGCCAAACATCACCGAACAGAAAGACCCCCTGCCCAACTCCGACGAATGGGCCGACAAGAAAAACAAACTGCAGTACCTGGAACGCTGAACTAAACCCCAACGACCATCATTAGCAATAGCGAAGCGCGTTGTTGAATCAGCTTCCGGCCCCCAAAGTGATGTGATGCCGTACCCTTCTGCATCAACAATTATAGCCGCCGCACCGAGTGAACGAGGGGGACCTTAGGCTCCCGACCGAGCGGGGGAACCTGGGAGGGGGCAAGCCGCTGAGGCAGAAGGGTACGGGAGCTCAGCGCGCCGACACTGAGAATGACTTAGTCAGTCCCATTCAATTCGAACACCTAGAAAACTACCGCTTTGGCAAAAACCGGATCGGGTCTACCGAGTTACCGTCCACGCGAATTTCGAAATGTAGCATCGGCACCCCGGTGGAGTTCTCGCCGATTTCTGCGATCTTGTCCCCCGCCGCCACCCTGCTGCCCTTGCTGACCAGCATCACGCTGTTGTGGGCATAGGCACTGAGATAACTGTCGCCATGGCGAATAATGATCAGGTTGCCGGTGCCCTGGATGCCATTGCCGGAATAAACCACCTCACCATCGCTGGCTGCCCACACCGGGTCACCCGGCCGACCTCCGATATCGATGCCCTTGTTGTCTGCCTGAAAGGCGCGCAACACCCTGCCGGTATGGGGCCACTGCCAATCGGGATCGGGCCTGCGGGAATTATCGATGGCTTGTCTGCTGACGCCCCCGCTTCGAACTCGAACGGCTTGAGCCTGGGCCACGGAATTATTTCTCACCGCCGCGCCCAGGTTACTGGTGTCGGCTGCGGCCCTGGGGGCAATATTGCTGATTCGGCTCAGGTCCAGGTTGAGTTGCTGGTCGATGAAGATAGTATAGGGTGGACTCAAGTTATTGGCGATAGCGAGATTGCGCGCATCCAGATCGTATTCAAAGGCGATGGAATAGAGGGTGTCGCCAGGCCGGACCCGGTGACTCAATGAGCGGGTCTCGCTGCTTGCGTGCCGCAAGTCGGGTGTGGTCATGGCTGCCATCGAAGCACGGGAAGTGGATGAGGAAGCCACTCGCGCCCGCGACTGGGGTGCGTCAAAACTGGTATCGCCCTGGGAGCTAGCGACGATAATTGGGTTGCCAATGAGCAATCGCTCACTCTGTTCGTCAACCGGCGCCTGGTAATTATTGCCACAGGCGACTAACAACAGCATTAGGCTGACCCCACAGGAAAACCGGATTTGGTAACCGCTAGTGGAAAAATAAAACACTTTTATCCTCAGGACTCCGATCTCGAATTGAATAGCCGGTGTAATACTAGCACCAGCAGGGCACCGGATACGGAGCACACAAACGTAAGCAATAGCACTGGCTCGAGGCCCGTTACTTCGGCATAATTTGTTGGCAGCACATTGGCGCGTAATAATGGATGTACCTCACCAGCGGCATCCGTATAGGAACTCACTGTGTGCTGCCAGGGCCACAAGACCGTGATCGAACCCAGTAGCATCCCCGTGATACAGCCATAACTTAACTGGTGATAGCGGTGCAGCAACCACGCCAGTAAACGGGAAAACGATAGCAGCCCCACCACGCATCCGGCGATGAATACGCCAATGTAGGGCAGGTTAAAGTAAATCAGGGCACCGAGAATAAATTCATAGACTCCAAGCAACAGCAGGATAAACGCACCGGACAAGCCGGGCAGAATCATGGCGCAGATGGCGAGGCTGGCGCTGAAGAAAACGTAAACTAATGACAGC
>Ga0207963_1002026_pt1 | contig 10387 bp, 9 predicted proteins | sample Knorr_S15_td_NAD_FD_185604 | JGI IMG/M metagenome (GOLD analysis project Ga0207963, IMG submission 185604) | Marine microbial communities from Southern Atlantic Ocean transect - Knorr_S15_td_NADW_ad_2500m_LV_A (SPAdes) (version 2) | ecosystem: Environmental > Aquatic > Marine > Oceanic | place...
CACGCTTTAATTGTTGATGCAGACGGATCGCCATCCCACGGCTTGAATGCTCATCGTAGAACCTTGGCATAATTGCACTGGGAGCTTCTTTCTCTGCGAAGTGGGGCTACAGTGCTAATATGCTGGCTCACAAAGCTGCGCTGAGCCGTTTACAGGAATTGAGAGGGAACTAATTATGGATTTGTTGCCGGCTATAGAAATGGAATCGCCCGGGGGAGTCGAAGTTAATGCCTCGGTTATCTGGTTACACGGATTGGGAGCCGATGGTGGGGATTTCGCCCCGATGGTCCCGCAACTCGATTTACCCGGGCACTTCGGGATTCGATTTATCTTTCCTCACGCGCCCTCGATCCCTGTCAGCATCAACAATGGCTATGTCATGCCGGCCTGGTATGACATCAAACAGATGGATACCGATCGCCATGTGGATGCAGAGCAATTGAGGCAGTCGGCTCGCTGGGTACATCAGTTGATTGATAGGGAAGTCGAACGGGGCGTGGACAGCAGGCGCATCATTATCGCCGGCTTTTCCCAGGGTGGGGCAGTTTCCTATGAGGCGGCACTGACCTATCCTCTGGCGCTGGCTGGAATAATGGCCCTGTCCAGCTACTTCGCTAGCGCAGACAGCATCGAGATCGACTCCGCCCAGAATCAGATTCCCATCATGATCTGTCATGGTAGTCTCGATCCGGTTTTGCCCGAGTCCCTTGGTCGCAAGGGCCTTGAAACCCTGGAATCCCTCGGCTTCACACCGCAATATCATAGCTATCCCATGGAACATGCAGTCTGCCCCCAGGAGATCGTCGATATCGCCGCCTGGATCGGGTCTGTCCTCGGCTAGAGTGTCTCCAACGGCTGGGAATGGTGTAATCACACCGGGGAAAAACAAAAACAAAAACAAATGTTCGATCATGGAGCCGCTGGAGGCAGAGCAGTAAGGAGAAACTGGGAAAGATTGGCGCTCAGAGAGTGACCGCCGATGAACTTGCTCAACATTTTCTGGAATCTCGTTATTGAAAGTGCGCCGTGGCTGCTGATCGGCTACTTACTCGCCGGCATCATCAAGCAGGTGATCCCCAGTTAGTGGACACAGAGCCAACTTGCCAGGCCGGGTCTGCTGTCAAGCGTAAAGGGTGCAGTTATTGGTGCAGCGCTGCCGGATTAAGCAGGCGTCTTATTGACCACATGGTGATTCACGACCTGGTGATCCGCGTCGAGAAAGAAAACCTGATTGGCCTTAGCAGGGAGAGATCGAAGACAGTGGCGAGTCAGTCTTTCGAAATGCGCGATGAAGCGCTCTAATTGTTCGCCGTTCATGATCCCCTTGCTAGCACCTGAGCGCTTAGAGCGTGCCGCAAGCTTCACCTCCTGCAAGCTGCGCCAGACTTTTACCTGTTCGAAAGCCGGCGCTTTCAACATGATCAGGTGATCGATACAGGCGAACCACTGTTGGTAGCTGCCGGCTAATTGGGTGTTGGCGTAACGTCGCCACAGCCCTTCAGCGTCCTCATTTTCTTCTAGCGTATTCACGGCGGTTTCCAGCTCGGAATCCAATTGTGGTTCTGCCCCCAGGAACCAGCCTTCGACGATTATGAGGTCGGCCCTTCCCTCGAAACCCGGCCACTCCTCGACAGTTAGCAGATCATCGATGGCCTTGTCGAATCGCGGTAAATGGACTACCGAGCTGACAGTCGCTGCCTGCAGGGCGGCTATGGTTTGGATGGCCAGCGCGGTATCGTGAGTGCCCGGCACACCTCGGGTCGCTAGCAGGGGATGGATATCTGCCGCCAGTCGCTGTCGTTGGGTTTGCGATAGGTAGAAATCATCCATTGAGAGATTGGCGACTCGTTTGCCTCGGCTTTCCAGAACCACCTCAATGAGTCTGGCGAGGGTGGACTTGCCGGTGCCCTGCGCACCATTAATTCCGAGCACCATTGTCGCCGCCGGGGTACCATCGTCAGCTTCTGCAAGTTGGTATTGTAGCTGGTCGATCAAAGGCAGAAACCAATTGTGTGCGTCTCGGCTGTAACTCTCCGGTAAGCCCTCATCAACAAGAAAATTTGCCAGGGTGGATTGCTTGCTTGCTGTCATCGTCGTGGGTTGAAATCGCACTGATGTGAACGGCCAAGTATCCCATTGCAGGAGGACAAAATACACCTCGACTATAGCCGGCGGGGTGGCTGATTTATTTTTCCGACAAAGCCAATTCGCTGTGATAGGATTCTTGACATGCAGTCCACCGCAACCTTGCCACGCCAATGTTGTCAGCCTGTTTTATTCACCTGATTCAGATTTTTAAGTAGAATGACCTCTTCATTATTGCCAGAAAGACCGCTGTTAATTTCGCCGACCCTGGCGTCTACCATAGGTCTGGAAGAGGCGGTCATGCTGCAGGTGCTTGCGGAGCTGATAAACCACGGAGCGACAGTAAAACGCCCACAGGCGAAAAATCTCGACTGGCTGGAACTGGATGATGCTAAGTTACAAGATGCCTTTCCATTTTGGGCGCCGGTTGACATCAGGCGGGTGCAAGCCAGTTTGCAGAATCTGGGCCTGTTGCTGATCGACCCGGACACACAAGCTTCCAGCAATTATTTTTTTGCCATCGATGAGGCCAGCGATGAGGATGCCGCGTCCACGAAAACAAGGCCATCGCAGCCGGGCCCTGCGGCGATCGCTACCGGCACAGCATCTCTGATGCCGCCGAACTGGCAACCGGATGACGGCTGGATGCAGCAATGTAAGCAACAGGGAATACCGGAACCCTTTGCCCGTTCGCTGGTGACGGAATTTGTGGCCTACTGGCGAGAACGTGGACAGGCGCGGTTCTCCTGGGGTAGCGCCTTCTGCAAACACGCATTGAAGCAATGGCGAGAAGAGCAGTCGCGAAAGGGTGCCTACGAGTTGGCCAGCGTCATGGGCGCCGAATGGCAACCGAATGCCGATGCGGTGGGCATCCTCGAGATTGCTGGTGTCAATCCAAGCTTTATCGAGGACGCGATTCCAGAATTTGTCTTGTATTGGCGCGAACGGGGGATGGTGAATGGTGCCTGGAACACGAAGTTTATCGAGCACATCAGACGCCAGTGGGCGAAATTTTCAGCGTCGTTTGCCTATGATGACATACCGAGGCCGATTAGTGCTGACTGGCAGCCCAGTGCCGACTTTTATGAAATACTACAGCTGGCAGAAATCGAAGCGGATTATGCCAGGCGTAAGATTCCTGAGTTCGTCATGTACTGGAAAGACAGTCAACAGGTAAAGCCTTCATGGAATACGACGTTTCTCCAGTTCATAAAGCAGGATTGGGCAAGGCAATTAAAGCAGTTGGATAACGCGGACAAAACCCATGCAGAAGATCAAACCCTTGCTGGATCTAACCAGCAAAAAATTAGAGAAAAATTCCAGAAAATCGCCGACAGAAGTTGGGCAGAATAAACCCGCGCCCGCGGTCATGACCGTCGGTGTTGCCAAGCCGGAAGCGAATTTTGACGATGAGGACGGCATGGATCATGTCGACGCTATCAACCAGATCTTCGCGGAGTTCGAATTTGCCTACCACAACCAGTTTCACAAGGCCTTCGCCGAGACGGAGAGCCTGGTCATCGCGAAGAAATATTGGCTCAGTAGCCTGGAAAATTTCGCGCCGCTGCAGATCGTTCAAGCGGCGAAGCAGGTAATCAGGAGCCAGGATTATTTGCCGTCTATTGCCGCCCTGGTGCGGGCCTGTGAGCAGGGTCTGGATCTCTTTGGCCTGCTCCCTGCCAGGCAGGCCTATCTGGAAGCCTGTGGGGCGCCACCACCGAAACGTGAATTTCACTGGAGTCACGCGGCGGTCTACCATGCCGGCCAGGCAAGCGGCTGGTATCTGCTGGCTAACACCGCGGAAGCCACGGCGTTTCCCGTGTTCGACTACAACTATGCGCTCCTATGCCAGCGGGTCATCCGGGGCGAAACCCTGAGTATTGAGTTGCCCACACCCCTGCCCAAAAAAATCGAGCGCAAACTGGATAAGGCAGAAACCAAGGCGCGTCTCGCCATGCTCAGAGATGAGCTAGGTTTGTAGTCAGTCTCTGTCCCTGAGATATCCCTGGAAAGTATCTAGCTAAATCAAAAATTTCTGTATAAAAAAGACCCGGCCATCTTGCCGGGTTTGGCCGAACGTATGTGTCGTTTGTCCGCGAATTCGAGTTGCCTAGTCCCCTTGCGCACAATCTGGCCATGCTTATATCCTTCAGTTTAGACAGGTTAAGCAAGGACTGTCTGAGCCGCAGGCGAGTTTCCGCAGCGCTGAAAAAATGGAAGCGCGAATGGTCGCAAGGAAAGTAGGGTGGAGGATTTTCGCCGGGAAAGTATCTTAAGAACGGAGCACCGTAACTCACCACCATAGCCTTCACTCAGCGGAGTAACCAAGCCACTCTTTTTGAGCTAAATTTGTTTGATTTAGCTAGATACTTTCTAGGGATATCTCCGAGACAGACATGGTTTCTGGCTACAAAGTCGGAATCAGGTGCTTAGTTTCCTGTACTTGATGCGGGTTGGTTGCGCGCCATCACCGAGACGTTTCCTGCGGTCGAGTTCGTAGTCCGAGTAATTGCCTTGGTGCCACCGCACCTGACTATCGCCTTCGAATGCGAGGATATGGGTGCAGATGCGGTCGAGAAACCAGCGATCGTGTGATACCACGATCACACAGCCTGGGAATGCCAGCAGGCCTTCCTCCAGGGCGCGAAGGGTTTCTACATCCAGGTCGTTGGTCGGTTCGTCGAGCAACAGCACATTGGCTCCCCGCCTTAGCAGTTTAGCCATGTGCAGTCGATTACGTTCACCACCGGAGAGGTCTTTGACGAATTTCTGCTGATCGCCGCCCCTGAAATTGAAGCGGCTGGCATAGGCGCGGGAAGATATCTCGTATTTGCCAATTTTCAACATCTCCTGGCCGTCGGACAATTCTTCCCAGACGGTGTGGTCACCGTTTAGCTGGTCGCGACTCTGGTCCACATAGGCCAGATCTACCGTGTCACCGATGTTTATGGAGCCACTATCTGCCTGTTCGCGGCCAATCAGCATGCGCAGAAAAGTCGTCTTGCCGGCGCCGTTGCCGCCGATAATGCCGACGATGCTGCCCTTAGGGATGCTGAAACTCAAGTCATTGATCAGGCTGACATCACCAAAGCTCTTGCTCAGATGTTTGACTTCAATCACCTTATCGCCAAGCCGGGTGCCAGGCGGGATGTATAGCTCCGAGGTCTCGTTGCGCTGCTGGAAGTCTTGCGAGTTAAGCTCCTCGAATCTAGCGATACGGGCCTTGCTCTTGGACTGCCGTCCCTTGGGATTGGCGCGTACCCACTCCAGCTCCGACTTGATACTGCGCTCGTGGGCTGCCTGGTGTTTCGCCTCCGTATGGAGACGTTTTCCCTTGGCTTCCAGCCAGGCGCTGTAGTTACCTTCATAAGGGATACCGTATCCACGGTCCAGCTCCAGAATCCAGCCGGCGGCATTGTCGAGGAAATAGCGGTCGTGGGTTATCGCTACCACGGTGCCCGGATATTCCTGCAAGAACCTTTCCAGCCATGCTACGCTCTCCGCGTCGAGGTGGTTGGTGGGTTCATCCAGTAGCAGCATATCGGGTTTCGACAATAGCAGGCGGCACAGTGCAATCCGCCGTTTTTCGCCACCCGATAGATGGGCCACCTCTGCCTCCCACGGTGGCAGGCGCAGGGCATCGGCCGCACGCTCCAGAATGCGCTCTACTTCCCAGCCATCTACGGCATCGATCTTGTCCTGCAACTCACCCTGTTGCTGCAGTAATTCGTTCATCTCCTCATCGCTCATGGGTTCGGCGAACTTGTCGCTGATCGCGTTAAATGCATCAACCAGGTCGATGGTGTCTTTGATGCCCTGCTGTACATTCCCCCGCACATCGCAGGACTCATCCAGCACCGGCTCCTGGGGCAGGAATCCAATTTTGATATCCGGCTGCGCTCTGGCGTCGCCGTTAAATTCCTTATCCAGACCAGCCATGATCCTGAGCAGGGTAGATTTCCCCGAGCCATTGAGTCCCAACACACCAATCTTGGCACCGGGGAAAAATGACAGTGAGATATCTTTCAGTATCTCCCGTTTAGGTGGTACGACTTTGCTAACCCGATGCATGGTGTAAACAAATTGAGCCATTCTATTACTTCCCGAAGTTGCACAAAATTCCGGTCGCTATTATGGCATAGCAGGCAGGCCCTGGTGATACTCCCGAGGCTTCCCCGATTATTGATGTTCAATGCGCAGGCATCATGTAGAATAGCGCCTTCGAAAATCCCCATCATGCAAGTTCATTGCTTACTATCCGGAGTACTCGATGTTTAATAGCGATGTCAGCCTGTCTGAGTTCGATCCAGAAATCAGCGCAGCCATCGAAGCAGAAAATATCCGTCAGGAACAACATATTGAATTGATCGCGTCTGAAAACTATACCAGCCCACTGGTATTGTCGGTTCAGGGAACGGTGCTGACTAACAAATATGCCGAAGGCTATCCGGGCAAACGCTATTATGGTGGTTGTGAGCATGTGGACGTGGTCGAGTCCCTGGCCATTTCCAGGGCCCGGGCTTTGTTCGATGCCGACTATGCCAACGTGCAGCCCCACTCCGGTTCTCAGGCCAACGCGGCCGTTTATATGGCCTTGTTAAAACCGGGCGACACGGTACTGGGAATGAGCCTGGCAGACGGTGGACATCTCACCCATGGTGCCGGCGTGAGTTTTTCGGGTCGAATTTACAATGCGGTTCAATACGGCCTCAACAAGGACACCGGAGAAATTGATTACGATCAGGTCGATGCCCTGGCGCAGGAGCACAAGCCGAAGATGATCATGGCCGGATTCTCGGCCTATTCCAGGGTGGTGGACTGGAACCGATTTCGCGAGATCGCGGACAGCGTTGGCGCTTACTTCGTCGTGGATATGGCACACGTCGCCGGTCTGATAGCGGCGGATGTGTATCCGAGCCCGGTAAACATTGCCGATGTCACCACCTCCACTACTCACAAGACCTTGCGTGGACCCAGGGGCGGGTTAATTCTAGCGCGGGCAAATCCGGAATTAGAGAAGAAGCTTAATTTTGCTGTGTTCCCGGAAAGCCAGGGCGGACCACTAATGCATGTAATCGCCGCTAAGGCCGTGTGCTTCCTCGAAGCCATGAGTGAAGACTTCAAGTCTTATCAACGGCAGGTATTACAAAATGCCAGGGTCATGGCCCAGGGTTTTATTGATCGCGGCTATGATGTTATATCCAATGGTACCGATGACCACTTGTTTCTGCTGAGTCTTATCAAGCAGGGCATCACCGGTAAGGATGCGGACGCAGCCCTGGGGCGGGCAAATATTACAGTTAACAAGAACGCGGTACCAAATGACCCCAAGCCACCGTTTGTAACCAGTGGCTTGCGCATTGGTTCTCCAGCCATTACTACTCGCGGACTTAAAGAAACCCAGACCGCGGAGCTGACTATCTGGATGTGTGATATTCTCGATGATCTGGACAACGATGCCAGGATCATGGAAGTCCAGAAAAAGGTGATTGATCTTTGTTCCAGCTATCCGGTCTATCAGCAATTATAAACACCTTGCTGAAGCCTTCATAGCCGGATAAACAGATAATACAGAACGATAGGTATTTTATGCATTGTCCTTTTTGCGGTGCCTTCGACACCAAGGTAATTGATTCAAGACTGGTTGCTGAAGGTAATCATGTGCGCAGACGGCGCGAATGTATTACTTGCGAAGACAGATTTACTACTTACGAATCTGCTGAACTGGTTATGCCTCGTATCATCAAGCAAAATGGTATTCGAGAACCGTTCAATGAAGATAAGCTTCTGGCTGGGTTTAACAAGGCGCTGGAAAAAAGACCGGTCAGTACCGAGAAGGTGGAAGAAGCAATTGGTCGCATTAAGGCTAACCTGCGTTCTACGGGTGAGCGTGAAATTCAGTCTCGTGCTGTGGGTGAGCAGGTGATGAAGGAATTACGTGAACTGGACGAGGTGGCCTTTGTTCGTTTCGCCTCTGTTTATCGCAGCTTTAAGGACCTCGATGAATTTCGCCAGGAAATCGATCGTCTCTCCCAGGATAGTTCCAAAGAAAGCCCAAAATAGTCCCGCTAACCCGGCTCTGGTAGTATGTGAAACCAAGGCATCACTGTATTATTCAGGGGTGCCCTAACTACCAGCGTTAGGGAGCGCACGGTTTCATGCAAACTCTCTCCAACAATGAGCTAAACGAAGCGAATATTGACTGGCCGGTTAATATGCGGCGAGCAATTGAGCTTGCTTGCAACGTCATTACGGCGACACCGAACCCGCGCGTGGGTTGTGTCCTGGTTAAAGACGGTGTGGTTATAGGCGAGGGCTGGCATGCGGCAGCGGGTGAAGATCATGCCGAGGTCATGGCGCTGAATAATGCCGGTGAGCGAGCCCATGGCGCCACCGCGTTGGTAAGTCTCGAACCCTGTTCACACACCGGACGCACCGGACCCTGCACCGATGCCCTGCTTGAGGCCGGTGTCGCCGAAGTTGTCATTGCTGGCATCGACCCCGATCCCAAAGTTTCGGGTAAAGGTGTAGCGACGCTCGAGAAGGCTGGTATTCCCGTGTTCCACCTGGTTGATCTTGAAGCCACCGCGAGGGCAATAAATTCCGGCTACATCAAGCGACAACAACTCGGACTGCCCTATGTGTGTTGCAAACTGGCTATGAGTCTCGACGGTCGTACCGCCCTGGCGAACGGTGAGAGCAAGTGGATAAGCTCAGCCGCAGCCAGGGCCGATGTGCAAAAACAGCGGGCACGCAGCAGCGCCATAGTGACAGGAATAGGCACGGTGTTGGCGGACGACCCGTCGCTAAACCTGCGGGGGGAAGAACTCGATCTAGATCCAGAATCCAGGGCACACAACAAAATGTCTTTGGCCCGGCAGCCTTTACGGGTTGTGCTCGATAGTCATTTACGCACACCCGCTGCCGCCAGGATTATTGCAGCGGATGGTGAGGTATTAATTTACACCGTGAAAGCTGTGCCCAAAGATCAGGCCTTCCCCGACAACGTTGAGGTCGTTCGAGCAACGAAGGCGGCGTCGCGTGTCAGCCTTCAATTTGTGCTAGAATCGCTGGCCTCCAAATTTGCATGCAATGAAGTTTTGGTGGAGGCAGGATCGACCTTGAGCAGTGCATTTATCCAATCTGGGCTCGTGGACGAATTGCTCGTCTATATTGCACCCAGATTACTGGGCAGTGATGCAAAGGCATCGTTTGAACTGACCGGATTACAATCATTGGCGGACAGTGTCGATTTTGAAGTCAAAGATTTAGTCAAGGTGGGCGGGGACATAAGAGTGACACTGGTCCCGGTTTGCCCTGCGGTTGATTAATCAGAGGTTCCTTAAAGATGTTTACCGGAATCATCGAAACAACAGCTACGGTCGAGAGTCTGCAGCGGCTACAATCGGAATGGCGTCTCGTAGTTGGTAGCGGGGAGCTGGACTTGGCGGACCTACAGATTGGCGATAGCATCGCCGTGAGTGGATGTTGTCTGACCGTTGTAGAGCTGAGCGTTGACAGCTTTGCCGCAGATGTTTCTGCTGAAACCATGAATTGCACAACACTCGGATCACTGAAGCCAGGTTCCAGGGTTAATCTCGAGAAGGCGATGCTGGCGACAAGTCGCTTCGGCGGCCATATCGTAAGTGGACACATAGACGGTGTAGGTAAATTGGTCGGCTCCACAGCCGACGGGGGAAGTATTCGAATGGAATTCGATGCGCCGATTGCGCTTGCCAAATACATAGCGGCGAAGGGATCGATCTGCATCGATGGAGCCAGTCTGACCGTTAACGAAGTGTCAGGTGCCACATTTACAATTAATGTGATACCACACACCCAGACCGAAACCACAATTGGTGACTATGTAGTTGGGCGGGGAGTAAACTTGGAAGTAGATTTGGTAGCGAGATATCTTGAGCGCCTGATACAAAAATTATGAAAATGAATGCAATAGAAGAAATCGTTGACGATATCCGCCAGGGTAAGATGGTGATATTGATGGATGATGAAGACCGGGAAAATGAGGGTGATCTCATTATCGCGGCAGAGCGCGTGCGCACGGAAGATATCAATTTCATGGCAACCAATGCCCGGGGTTTGATCTGTCTTACGCTGACGCGAGAGCGCTGTGACTATTTGAATTTGCCCTTGATGGTTAACGACAACAACACGACTTTCAACACCAGCTTTACGGTTTCTATCGAGGCGGCGACTGGGGTTACCACCGGGATATCGGCCGCGGATCGAGCCCGAACTATACAGGTAGCCGTGGCCCGCAACAGTTCACCGGAAGATATTA
>Ga0207963_1002031_pt1 | contig 10375 bp, 8 predicted proteins | sample Knorr_S15_td_NAD_FD_185604 | JGI IMG/M metagenome (GOLD analysis project Ga0207963, IMG submission 185604) | Marine microbial communities from Southern Atlantic Ocean transect - Knorr_S15_td_NADW_ad_2500m_LV_A (SPAdes) (version 2) | ecosystem: Environmental > Aquatic > Marine > Oceanic | place...
GTAAATCTTGATGCGTTTTTTAGTCCTTACAAACTTTTAGAACTCCAAGCAGGATTATATGGAATACCAAAAAAAGATAGAATTACAGACACAATATTAAAATTAGTTTCTCTTGAAAAACAGGCTAACTCTTATGCAAGAAGTTTATCAGGTGGTATGAAAAGAAGATTATTAATTGCTAAAGCTATGGTACATAGGCCTCCTATTTTAGTTCTAGATGAGCCAACTGCAGGAATTGATGTTCAATTGCGTCAAAACTTATGGAACAATGTAAGAACGCTTAACAAGCAGGGAGTAACAATAATACTAACGACTCACGTTATGTATGAAGCCCAAGAAATGTGCAACAGAATAGCAATCCTAAACAAAGGAAATTTAATTAAATTAGATACGACGGATAATCTATTAAATAGTATTAAAACCAAAAAAATTATTTTTAAAGTAAATAAAATAAACACAATCAATTTGGAAAATTTAAATGGAATAAAATTTTCTTATAAATCAAATAATGAAATAACAGCTTCCTACGAAAAGAAAAAACATAAAATTGATGAAATAATAAGCAAAGTTAAAAATGCAGGAATGGAAATTTATGATATTTCTACTAATGAAGGCAATTTAGAAGACATATTTATTGATCTTACAAAAAGCTAGATTTGGACAAAAAAAGTAGTATTGTATAAACATGGAAGCAATTAGTAAAACTTCAAAAATAGAGAGAATTATTAAACTAACATTATTAGTAATAGTTGGGTCAATCCTTATTACAATATCTGCGAAGATAAAAATTCCTTTTTATCCGGTACCTATGACTATGCAAACTTTTGTAATTTTATTAATTGGAATAACTTGCGGATATAAAATAGGCCTAGCAACCGTAACCCTTTATTTACTTGAAGGTATATTTGGCCTACCAGTATTTGCTAATTCTCCAGAAAAAGGAATTGGAATAGCATATTTTATTGGTCCTACTATGGGTTATCTAGTTGGTTTTTTAATTGCTGTTTATTTTGCTGGCTTATTCAAATATGACAAAGGACTAATAAATACTTTTTTAAAATTAATATTTTCTGTAAGTTTTATTTATATTATTGGTATAATTTGGTTGGGTACATTAATTGGATGGGACAAACCGGTATTTAAACTTGGCGCTGAACCATTTTTATTAGCAGAGCTATTTAAAATATTGTTATTATTGTTTTTAACTCCAACTTTGTTAAAAGCAAAAAAAATATTAAAAATTACTTAGGAGATCTTTTAGAAAGAATTCTTTGCAAAGTTCTGCGGTGCATTTTTAATCGTCGTGCTGTTTCTGAAACATTTCTATTACATAATTCAAAAACTCGATTAATATGTTCCCATTTAACTCTATCAGCGGACATCGGATTTTCTGGTGGAACAGCCCTAGCTTCATCAGAAACTAAAAGAGCATTTTCTACATCATCTGCATCAGCAGGTTTGGGGATATAATCGATAGCTCCAGCTTTAACAGCTGCAACTGCAGTTGGTATATTTCCATATCCAGTAAGCATCACTATTCTACTATTTTTTTTAAACTTTCGAATCTCTTTTACTACCGTTAATCCACTTCCATCACCTAAACGTAGATCAACCACCGCAAACGCTGGAGGTGTATTTTTAGCCTGGCTTATTCCCATCTTCACGTTTTCTGCTTGAGTTACTTTAAAACCTTTTTTTTCCATTGCTCGGGCTAATCTGTCCCTTAAAGGATTATCATCATCAACAATAAGTAACGTTTTATCAGCAAAATCAGCGATTTTTCGAGTATTTGTTTTTTCTTGTTCTGTTCTCATTTTTTTGTTTTTATAATTGAATCTATCACAGATATAAGTTCAAAAAATAAATTTTCAACAGTGTAAATTATTGCTTTACATTACTCGTCATTTCTATAAATACGAATCTTAAGGGAATTTTTTATAAATTTTTTTGTTTAATAAAAAAGGGGATGCATGAGATGCAGAAGTTTAATTCGGTTGATCAGCTGGTTAACACTATTCAACCAGTAGACCCGATTTATTGCATAAGACCTAATTCCATAAAATCGGCGTGTAACTGGTTCAAAAGCAACTTTCCAGGAAAGATTCTTTACGCTGTAAAGACTAATCCAAATGAAAAAGTAATTAAGTGTATTGGTGAAAGTGGTATTGACCAATTTGATGTTGCTTCAATTAATGAAATTAAATTAATTAAAAAAATATTTCCTAAAGCACATACCTACTACATGAATTCTATAAAAAGTCGCGAACATATACAAGATGCATATTTTAATTACAATATTCGAGACTTTGCTTTAGATACAAAAGAAGAAATTCAAAAAATTATTGAGGCAACTAATAATGCCAAAGACTTAACTCTTTACGTTAGAGTTTCCATTTCAAACGAACATGCAGAAATTGATTTATCTCAAAAGTTTGGTGCACTTCCTAGTGAAGTATTGGGTTTATTAAGACTCGCTAAAGCTCACGCTAAGAAAGTTGGTTTAAGTTTCCATGTGGGCTCGCAATGTATGCATCCGATTTCTTATGCTAAAGGAATTCGAGATTTGGGAAATATAATTAAAAAAACAAAAATAATTCCAGATATTATAAATGTTGGTGGAGGATTTCCTTCTGTTTATCCAGATTTAAATCCACAACCTCTTGGAAATTATATAGATGAAATAAAAAAAGCTTTTGTCTATTTAAAATTAGAAAATAAACCTGAGTTATTGTGTGAACCCGGTAGAGCGCTGGTTGCTGAAAGTGGATCTTCAATAGTCAGAGTTGTTCTTAGAAAAAAACAAAAACTTTATATTAATGATGGAACCTATGGTAGTTTATTTGATGCTGGTGTTCCAAACTTTGTCTTTCCAACAAGAATGATACCTAATGGAAGAATGACTTCTAAAAAATTAACTGCCTACAGTTTATATGGTCCAACATGTGATAGCATAGACTATATGAAAGGTCCTTTTGTGCTACCTAATAATTTAAAGGAAGGCGATTATTTAGAAATAGGTCAACTTGGAGCATATTCCTTAACCTTTAGAACGAAATTTAATGGTTTTTATTCTGATCAAATTTTTGAAGTACAAGATAAGCCTATAATGTCTATGTACGAACAGGATAGCTCTTCTCGTTTTCTTGTTGCTTAAATGAATAACCCTAAAAATCCTAAGTTGGGTCATAATAAAAGGACCTTTCTAGAGAAACCCGTTGAACACATTGATATTACGTCTTTCGATTCAAGAAAAATTATTGATGCTATGGAAAAAATGTCTTTTACCTCAAGAGATACTGCTAAAGCATCAGGTATTTTTAATGAAATGTTATCTGATAAAAATTGTACAATTTTTTTAACATTAGCGGGTTCAACGTCAGCTGCAGGCTGTATGAAAATATATTCTGATATGGTTAAATATAATATGATTGATGTAATAGTTGCTACTGGGGCTTCAATTATTGATATGGATTTTTTTGAGGCACTAGGATTTAGGCACTATCAAGGATCACAATTTCAGGATGACACTCAATTAAGAGAAAACTACATTGATCGAATATATGACACTTATATAGACGAAGAACAGCTTCAAACATGTGATAAAACTATTTGCAATATAGCCGACAGCTTAGAATCAAAGCCCTACACCTCAAGAGAGTTTATAAAGGAAATTGGAAAATACTTAAAAACTAATGCAAAGAAAAAAGGTTCTTTAATTGAAACCGCATATGATAATAACGTACCTATATTTTGTCCAGCTTTTACTGATTCTAGTGCTGGATTTGGATTGGTTATACATCAAGAAAAGAATCCTAAAAAATGTATGACTATTGATTCTATTAGAGAATTTAGAGAATTAACTGAAATAAAAATAAAATCTAAATCCTCAGGACTTTTTATGATCGGTGGCGGAGTTCCGAAAAACTTTGTACAAGATACTGTTGTCTGTGCTGAACTTTTGGGTAAAAATGTAGATATGCATAAATATGCCGTACAAATTACAGTTGCCGACGCTAGAGATGGTGCCTGCAGTAGTTCTACTCTTAAAGAAGCAAGTTCTTGGGGCAAAGTTGATGTTTCAAAAGAACAAATGGTTTTTGCTGAAGCGACTAGTGTTCTACCTCTTATAGCTAGCGATGCCTACCATCGCAATCATTGGAAAGAAAGACAACGTAAAAGTTTTTCAAACATATTTGGTTAAAAGTTGAAATATCTTTCAAATAAAAAAGGGTTTCTTGGAATTGATAATAAAAGTAGTGTTAAAGAAAATGTTGTAGTAATACCTTTTGGTTTGGAAAAAACTGTAAGCTATGGAAGTGGAACTAGTAAAGGTCCAAAAGAAATAATTAAAGCTTCTCATCAAGTAGAGCTTTTTGATGAAGATCTGAACAAAGAACCCCATAAACATATTGGCATAAAAACTTTAGCGCCTTTCCCAATAAAAAAAAATATAGTAGATGCTCTTAAACAAATCGAAAACATTAATAAACTTTTATTAGATAAAAAAAAATTCCCATTAGTTTTGGGAGGAGAACACTCTTTAACTTCGGGAGCAATTAGGCCCTTTGTTAAAAAATTTGGCAAAATATACTTACTTCATTTTGATGCACACGCCGACCTGAGAAATAGTTATAACGGCAATAAGTTTTCTCATGCATCTGCTATCAGAAGATGTTTGGATAGTCCTAATGTTACTATAGTTTCATTTGGTATAAGAAATATTTCTTTAAATGAAATAGCTTTTTTAAAAAAGAATAAAAAAAGAATAAAGATTTTTTGGGCAAAAGATAAATTAAAATGGAATTTGAATAAATTTAAAAAAATTATAAGAAACAAAAAGGTATATATAACTTTCGACGTGGATGGTTTAGACTCGAGTTTAATGCCTGCAACCGGAACACCGGAACCGGGTGGTTTATTTTGGGATGAGACAATAAAAATTATTAAAATTGCAGCACAATTTTCGGAAGTTGTGGGAGCAGATATAAATGAACTTTCGCCTATAAAAGGATTTAATTCCTACAATTTTTTAGTTGCAAAACTTGTATATAAAATAATTTCTTACTCATTTGAATTTAAGAAAAAAATTAGATAGATAACAAATCATTTGTCTGCCATTTAATGGTTACCATAGCCCCATTTGTTTTGGGACACTTATCAAAATTAACATTTGCCTTCATTCTTTCTAAAAGAGTTTTGCCTATAAAGGTACCTAATCCCAATCCAGATTTTGAACTGATTATTTTGTTCTTGGAACGTATATAGGGTTCACCTAATACATTTAAAATATCTTCTGAAAATCCTGGTCCATCATCGCATACTTTAACTTCGGTAATTTTATTATTGCTTTCTAAGGTAATATCAACAAATGAGTTGCTATACTTAACTGCATTACCTATAAAATTTCTTAATCCATAAGTTATTTCTAACGTTCTTTCGATTTGTGGATTAAGTTTATTTTTTTCGACAAGTAATGATAATTTTTTTTCTGAAATTTCAGTATACGATTTCACAATTTCACTTAATAATTCTTCAATTTTTATATCAGATAAAAAACTATCTTCTTCAAGTTGATCTTTAGAAAGATTTTTTAAAATATCCGAACATCTTTTAGTTTGTGATAAAAGCAAATCTATATCTTTTGAGTATTTTGGATTATTTCCAATTTCTTTTTCTAATTCTCTGGCTATCACAGTAATTGTCGATAAGGGTGTTCCTAATGAGTGAGCGGCGGCGGCGGCCTGTAAACCTATGGTTTCTAATTCATGTTCCTTAGCTAAGATTAGCTCTAGTTTATTTAAAGCTTCAGTTCGTTTTCTAGATTCTATCCCAAACCTAACTCCAAAATAAGTTAAAAAGATTAATCCTATTATAATGGCAATTGGAACTGCGTATAAATAAGTGTCTGGTACATGAAAATGTAATTCACCAGAATGAGGTAAGGGTAGATGATTAATTGTTAATACAATTAAAATTATTATTGTAATAACGGATAAATTTATCGTACTTCTCAAAGTTAAAAAAGTTGATGACACTATTGCTGGAATAATTAATAAAATTGTAAAAGGATTTGTTACACCGCCTGTTAAATATAATAATATGGATAATTGAATAAGATCATAAAATAAAAAAAATGTTGAGGTAAAATTGTTTAATTGATTTTTATCAAATTTAAATTGCAGATAAAAATTAGTTAAAATTCCAATGAAAATAATTATAGAACAATAAAAAAAAGGAAGTTCGAATTTAAGAATAAAATAAACAATACTTATTGTTAAATATTGTCCAATTATAGCTATCCATCTTAATATAACTAAAGTTCTTTTATCTAATTGTATATTATCTTTTGACGTAAAGACTTCCGAAAACTTCATTCGGAAATTATATATCTAAATTTGAAACTTCCAAAGCCCGATTAATTATAAAATCTTTTCTTGGAGCAACTTCATCTCCCATAAGTATTTTGATTAAATCTTGGTCTTTTTTTGATTTAGCTTTTGTATTGTTTGAATATTTTACCAGTAATAATGTACGTTTTTCAGGATTTAATGTTGTTTGCCAGAGTTCTTCGGGATTCATTTCACCTAAACCCTTAAATCTTTGAATATTAATTTTACTTTTTTCTTTTTCAATAAATTTACTAAATTCCTTACTATTTTTTTTAATTGAACTTTTTGTTTTATTCGAAGATTTGACTAAAAAATTTTCTAACTCCCTATCATCTTTTATATAATAGTTCTTTGATCCTTTAGTAATTTTATAAAGAGGAGGTTGAGCTAAATAGATATGATTTTTTTCTATAAGCTCATTAAAAGGATAATTATTAAACAAAGTTATTAAAAGAGTTCTGATGTGAGAACCGTCAACATCAGCATCTGTCATAATAACTATTTTCTCATATCTTAGATCATTAATATTAAAATCCTTAGATCCGGTACCTAGAGCATTAATTAAAGTAACTATTTCATTAGAAGACATCATTTTTGATAAAGCCTTGGTCTGTAAATCTTGGCCATTACCGTTTTTTGCTTTAGAGCCATTAGTATCAATATAAGTATTAAGTATTTTTCCTCTTAATGGAAGAACTGCTTGAAACTCTCTATTCCTTCCTTGTTTTGCCGATCCCCCAGCTGAATCTCCCTCAACAATAAATAGTTCTGTTCCTTCGGCTTTACCAATTTGACAGTCAGCAAGTTTACCAGGTAAACCCGATAATTCTAAAGATCCTTTTCTTCTAACGCCTTCTCGAGCTTTGCGTGCAACATCTCTTGCAATGGCTGCCTGAACTATTTTTAATAATATTACTTTTTTGATTCCTGGATTTTGATCAAACCAAGTTGATAATTTATCATTTACTATAGATTCAACAATAAATCTAATCTCTGATGAGACAAGCTTGTCCTTTGTTTGTGATGAAAATTTAGGATCAGGTATTTTAACTGACAAAACACCAGTTAGACCTTCTCTGGTATCATCACCTGTAAGTGCAATTTTATTCTTTTTCAAAAGATTGCTATCTATAGCATACCTATTAATTACTCTTGTAAGTGCGCTTCTGAAACCTAACAGGTGCATTCCACCGTCTTTTTGATGAATATTATTTGCAAATGGTAACATCTCTTCGGAGTAGTCTGCGTTCCACTTTAATGAACATTCCACTTCAACATTATCTTTTGATCCTGAAATATAAATTGGCTTTTTGAATAAACTAAGATCATTTTTATTAACCAAAGTTGTTTTATTTTTATCTAAAAAATCAACAAATTCTTGGATGCCGCCTTCGTGTTTATTTTTATATTCTTTTTCCTTTTTTCCCGTTTTATCTACTAAAATAATACATAAACCTTTGTTTAAAAAAGCAAGTTCTCTCATTCTTTTCTGCAAAATTGATGAACTGAATTTAGTATCAGAAAATACTTCTCTTGATGGTAAGAAATTTATAAGAGTCCCTGTTTTATTTATTTTTCCTTTAACTTTTAAGGGAGATAACACTTTTCCATCTTTAAACTCAACAAAATATTCTTTTTTATCTCTGAATATTTTTAAACTTAATTTTTCTGATAAAGCATTAACTACCGAAACGCCAACGCCATGAAGTCCTCCGGAAATCTTGTACGAATCATGATCGAATTTACCACCAGCATGAAGCTGTGTCATAATAACTTCAGCTGCCGACTTCTTTTCTCCTTTGTGTATATCAACTGGTATTCCTCTTCCATCGTCTTCGACGGAAACAGATTGATCTTGATTGATCGTAACTTTAATATTTTTGCAATAGCCTGCTAAAGCCTCATCTATAGAATTATCAACTACCTCGTAAACCATATGGTGAAGGCCTGTTCCATCATCGGTATCACCAATATACATTCCAGGTCTTTTTCGAACTGCTTCTAAACCTTTAAGTACTTTTATGGATTCAGCGCTATATTTTGAGTTATTTTGTTGTTTTTTCTTGATCATATAAACGAATTCTTAATTAGCATATTAACATTTTTTCTAATCTAATTAAATCTGCGGCAAATCTGCTGCTTAAATTTTCATTGGTATTAAATGGTTACTTAATGAAAAAAATAATAATAATCTAATATCGTCTTTTTGCAAAATAAATCATATTTTCATTGGCATAACAACGTAAAAACTATTTTTATCTGAAAAATCATTAATCAACACGGGTGAGTTTGCATCTTTCAAATTAATAACAATAAATTCATTTTCAATTTGAGAAGCAATATCTGTCAAATATCTGCTGTTAAAGCTTATATTCAAATCATTAGAATTAAACTTTGCATTAATATTTTCAATACCTTCGCCGCTGTTTGGATTATTAACTGATAATTGAACACCATCTTTTGATATAGTCATTTTTAAACCTTTTGTACGATCAGAAGAAACGGTAGCGACTCTCTCAATAGAATTTCTAAATTCATCTAATTTTATCTGTAAAATCTTATCATTATTTTTTGGGATAACTTTACTGTAATCAGGAAATCTTCCGTCAATAACTTTAGAAATTAATACACTAGCATTTATTTCAAATTTAATTTTTGATTTATTGTTAGATATTTTTATTGTGCTACTACTTTGTTCTAGTAAAAAAATTAGTTGAAAAATGGTCTTTTTTGGCAAGATAATAGGTTCGATATTAATTTTTGGATCAATTTCTAGACTGCTAGATGAAAGTCTGTGACTATCCGTTGCTACGCCACATAGAAATGATTTATTTTCTAATTTTGTTTTGTGAAGGTAAATCCCATTAAGATAATGTCTAGTTTCATCATTAGAAATTGAAATTTTTGTCTTGTGTAAAAGTTTCAGTAGTTTTTGAGGAGATACTTCAAAACTTTCTTGATTAATGCCCTCATCAGGTAATGGAAAATTGTCTGAGGGTAAACATAATAAATTAAATTTAGCATTTTCCGAAACTAACTTTATCTTATTGGGGTTTTGTAAAGATAATTCAACCTTTGCATTTGGCTTTAATTTTCTCAATATATCGTAAAGTATGCTGCTTGAAGTAGTAGTTGAACCTTCTTTTTTCAATTCTTTAGGTAATATTTCTTCAAAATAAATTATATCTAAGTCTGTAGCAGTAATTTTTATTTTTGAATCTTTGGCCTCTATTAATATGTTTGATAAAATTGGAAGTGTTGTTTTTTTTTCTATAATTCCATTGGCATGACCCAATGCTTTCAAAAAAATATCCCTGTTAATTGTAAATTCCATCTTATGTTTTTAAAGAAATTTTTTTTTTATTTCTATTACACTTTGTCTTATCTCATTATCTTTTTTAATTAATTCATCAATTTTTTTGACAGCATGGATTACAGTCGTATGATCCCTATTGGAAAATTTTCTACCAATGTCTGGCAAAGAGTTTGTTGTATGTTGTTTTGCTAAATACATAGCTATTTGTCTTGGTCTAGCCAATGATCTTGATCTCCTAGATGATAACATTTCTTTAATATTTAAATTAAAATGTGAAGCTACTAAGTTTTGAATAGACTCAACATTTATAGATTTATTGTTACAATTTATAAAGTCTTTCAAAATTTTTTTACATTCATGAATTGTGGGAGTTTTTGTATTAATTTTACTAAAAGCTAAAACTCTATTTAAAGCTCCAATTAATTCTCTGATGCTGGAAGTGACTTCTGAAGCTAAAAATTCGAAAACTTCATCTCCTAAATCATAATCCTCTCTAAAATTTAATTTAATTTCTTTAAATTTGTTTTTTAAAATTCTTATTTTTAAATCAAAATCAGGCGGTTGAATATCGATTACCAAACCACCTGACATACGAGATTTAATTCTTTCTTGTATTCTGTCAAGATCTGCGGGAGCTTTACTTGATGATATTACTATTTGTGAACCTCTT
>Ga0207963_1002033_pt1 | contig 10359 bp, 6 predicted proteins | sample Knorr_S15_td_NAD_FD_185604 | JGI IMG/M metagenome (GOLD analysis project Ga0207963, IMG submission 185604) | Marine microbial communities from Southern Atlantic Ocean transect - Knorr_S15_td_NADW_ad_2500m_LV_A (SPAdes) (version 2) | ecosystem: Environmental > Aquatic > Marine > Oceanic | place...
ATAGTCAAAATATCATCTATACTCGCTTTAGTTCTTGTAGCTAGCTTGGTTTGTTGGTCGCTAACAAGAATTTGATGATAATGCATTGCGTGTAAAGATGCCGCAGTTGGTGAGGGCACCCAGGCACAATTTGCCCCTGCTTTTGGGTGCATGGCTTTGGTGTTATACATACCCAACATCTCATCGGGCATTGGCCACATACCCTTTCCAATTTGAGCCCTGCCTTTAAATCCTGCCTCTAAACCGCAATCAACGTTCCAGTCCTCATACGCTGAAATCCATTTTTGCTGCTTGATTTCTTCTTTACGAATCATTGGACCCATCTCCATACTGGTATGAATTTCATCGCCCGTTCTGTCAAGGAAACCGGTATTAATAAAGATAACTCTATCTTGTGCAACTCTGATACATTCCTTTAAATTAACAGTGGTTCTTCTTTCTTCGTCCATGATTCCAACTTTTACCGTTAGAGGCTCCAAATTCAATACCTTTTCAACAGCTTGAAACAGATCGCAGGTAAATTGAACTTCTTCAGGGCCATGCATTTTGGGTTTTACTATATATATGCTTCCAGTTTTAGAGTTTTTATAAGGGCTGTTGCCAGTAAGATCATGTTTAGCAATACAAATTGTAAACATTGCATCAAGAATACCTTCGGGAACTTCATCACCATTTGCATCAAGAACACCAGGATTGGTCATTAAATGGCCGACGTTTCTAATCAACATTAAGCTTCTGCCAGGTAAGGTAAATGATGAACCATCAATTGATTGATAAGTTCTGTCGTCATTAAGCTCTCTTGTCATAACCTCCCCGTTCTTTTCAAAGGTTGCCGTTAGATTTCCCTTCATCAAACCCAACCAGTTTCTATACACAGCTGTTTTATCTGGTCCATCCACAGCTGCCACGGAGTCTTCACAATCTTGAATAGTGGTTACAGCTGACTCAATTAAAATATCTTTAATGCCTGCTGCATCCGTTTGGCCAACTGGATGGTTTTTATCTATTTGGATTTCAAAATGCAGGTTATTGTTTTTAAACAATAGACCGAAAGCGTCATGGCCATTGTTAATATAACCAACATATTGATTGGATTGTGCCAGTTGTGTTTTAGAATCGTCATTCAATAACATCGATAAGCTGTGGTCTTCAAATACGAACTCTTTGACGTTAGCAAAAGACCCGGATGATAAAGGAATTGTTGTATCTAAAAATTCCCTAGCAAAGGCTATAACTTTTTCTCCTCTGACTGGATTGTAAGAACCAGCTTTAGTTGCACCAGCCTCTTCTGAAATAATATCAGTTCCATAGAGTGCATCGTATAAACTTCCCCATCTAGCATTTGTAGCATTAAGAGCAAATCTTGCATTCATTACAGGCACCACCAACTGAGGACCAGCTATTGTTTTGATTTCAGGATCAACATTGGCTGTTGATATTTGAATGTCTCCTTTATCTTCGACTAAATACCCAATTTCTTTTAAAAAATCTTTATATTCATTATGGTTGTGAGTTGTCCCTCTTCTTTCTATGTGCCATTTATCAATTTGAGACTGAATAATTTCTCTTTTTTCTAATAATTCTTTATTTCTAGGACCAAATTCATTAAGGATTGCCTCAAAAGAAGACCAAAAATACTCTGCACTCATATCAAGGTCATCAAGAACCTCGTTAGTCAAAAAGTTCTTAAGGTCATTAGATATGTGTAACATAATTTTAAAGGTTTTTGAGATGTTACTGGGTTCGATATTGAGACTAGTTTATCAATTAAAATTTGGTGCCGGAAGCAAGAATTGAACTTGCGACCTACTGATTACGAATCAGTTGCTCTACCAGCTGAGCTATTCCGGCGTTTCCAAATATTTTAAACAGTATTTTTATACAGATAAATTTCCTTCTTTTCTATTGTACTGCTAAAAATTCTATGTAACATGTCAATCAACATCGATTCTAAATAGAAAAGAAACAAAGAATAACGCCGAAATGTCTAGTTCTGAAAATTTCCTGGATTCAGTTAACAAGATGTTTGATCAGTCTGCTGCTCTCCTCAATTTATCCAATGGCTTGGCTGAGAAAATAAAGGTTGCCAATTCCACTTACACAGTTCGATTTGGCGTCCGACTGCGAGACAAACTTGAAACCTTTACTGGTTTCAGGTCTGTTCATTCAGAACATTGGGAACCAGTAAAAGGTGGCATTCGCTACTCTCCATACGCTTCACAAATGGAGGTTGAGGCACTTGCAGCATTGATGTCCTATAAATGTGCATTGATGGACTTACCCTTTGGCGGCTCTAAAGGTGCCCTGATTGTGGATCCCAAAAAATGGAACAAAAAGGAATTACAAAGAATTACACGGCGATTTACTCAAGAGTTGGCAAAGAGAGACTTAATCCATCCCTCACAAAATGTTCCAGGACCCGATATGGGTACCGGTGAAGATGAAATGGCATGGATCGCAGACGAATACAAGCGACTGCACCCAACAGAAATTGATGCCATGGCTTGTGTCACAGGAAAACCCGTTCGCAAAGGTGGTATTGAAGGCCGAATAGAGGCTACAGGGAGAGGTATCCAATATGTTCTCAAGGAATTCTTTGAACACCCAGAGGACTATAAAAGAGCTAAATTGGCTTCTGGTCTAGAACAACAAAGGATCATAATTCAGGGTTTTGGTAATGTTGGTTATCATGCCGCTAAATTTCTTTCAGAAGAAGAAGGGGCAAGGATAACGGCTGTAATTGAGCAAAAGGGTTCAGTTATCAATGACAACGGCATTGATATTGCTGCACTCAAAGAACATTCGAAAGAAAAAGGAAGTTTTGAAGGCTTTGATGGGTTCAGTGCCGAAAGCAAAAAAACCCTTGAAAAAAAATGCGACATTTTGATCCCGGCAGCAACTGAGGAAGTCATTCACGCAAAAAATGCTGATCGAATCAATGCGAAATTGATTGTAGAAGCAGCCAATGGACCGGTCACAGCTGAAGCCGATCAACTTCTTTGCAAAAAGGGTGTTGTGATTATTCCTGATTTCTATGCCAATGCTGGAGGGGTCACTGTTTCCTATTTTGAGTGGGTAAAAAATTTGACCCACATGCGGTATGGATTGATGCAGAGGCGTGAGCAAGAAAGAAGGCAGTCTGCTTTAATTAGTGGGATTGAAGAAATGACTGATAAAGATTTTCCTATCAATTTAAAAGACCTTATCATCAATGGGGCAACTGAGATTGACCTGGTTCGTTCAGGCCTCGAGGGGATCATGCGTGAAGGTTACCAGAGAATGAGCAGGAAATTTCATTCAGATAATCGGATTAGAGACTTCAGAACCGCGGCTATGGTCTTAGCCATCAAACGGATTGCTGATGCTTACTATTTTTTGGGTATTTAATACCTTCTACTGCATTTACCAATATTTCATTTTTTTTGACTGTATTGTTTAATTTTGATTAGATGGTTGTAGTGTTTTTATACGATAAAAACACCAGTACGTTTAGACCTTAATATTAGGGGAGGATTTTATTATGTATAAAATCAAAGGTTGGATTGCAGATTTCACCGGTATCGCAGTCGCTCTTATAGCCTTGGGTGTCGTGGTAGGGGTTGTTTTTGGGGATGCACCATTTGTTGGGTATATCCTTGGAAACGTCACTGACCTTGCTGGTACTCTGGGTGATTCTGGGGCTGTTGGTGCTCTTGTGCTTGCACTACTTGTAGGTTTGTACAACTAAGTTTGTAACCAAAAAAGCGTTTTATTAAGTTTTAAGACTTAATAAGAATGAAAAGGGCTCTTGAAAAAGAGCCCTTTTTTTTATTTGCTTTTAACATTCGTTAACAATAATTACTCAAATTGATCCTCCTCAGTACTTCCATGCATAGCAGTTGTGGACGAAACACCACTGGTGATGGTTGTCTGTACCGCATCAAAATAACCGGTTCCTACAAACGCCTGGTGTTTGGCTGCTCTATATCCATTGGGCTCATTGGCAATTTCCCGTTGTTGCATCTGTGAATAAGCATACATTCCATGTTGCAAGTACTCTTTGGACAGCTCGAACATAATTAAATTAAGTGCATGCCAGCCGGCCAGGGTGATAAACTGAAATTTAAAGCCCATAGCCGCTAACCTTTCACGAAATTCCCTCAATTCAATTTCACTTAAGTTTGTCTGCCAGTTAAACGATGGTGAACAGTTGTAAGTAAGCAGTTTTCCAGGGAATTGTTCATGAATTTCTTTTGAGAACCGTTCAGCCTCATTTAAATCAGGCTGTGCTGTTTCAAACCAGAGAAGATCTGCGTAAGGTGCATAAGACAATGCCCGATCAATGGCCTGTTCAATTCCTGGCTTGGCTGAGAAAAATCCATCCTCAGTCCGTTCGCCGGTCAGAAATTTATGATCGCGCTGATCTGCGTCGGATTGCAACAAATTGGCTGCATTGGCATCGGTTCTGGCAATCAATAAAGTTGGGACATTCATGACGTCGGCTGAAAGTCGAGCTGCAATCAGTTTGTTGATGGCATCTTGGGTTGCAACCAAAACTTTCCCGCCCATGTGCCCACATTTTTTTGCTGATGACAACTGGTCTTCAAAATGGACTGCGGCCGCTCCCGCTTTAATCATATGCTTGGTGAGCTCGAATGCATTGAGGTTACCGCCAAAACCGGCTTCAGCATCGGCAACTATAGGAACCATCCAATTGATTGAGTGATTGTCATCCAGATGATGGATTTGATCGGTCCTGAGCAACGAATTATTGATCCTTTCTACCATTTTTGGGACCGAGTCAACCGGGTATAGGCTCTGATCAGGGTACATCTCACCGGCGGAGTTACCATCACCTGCCACTTGCCAACCTGAACAATAAATTGCCTTTAAACCTGCCTGTACTGACTCCACAGCTTGGTTGCCAGTAACCGCTCCCAATGCTGAGACTACAGGCTCATTGTGTAAATCATGCCAAAATCGCTCAGCCCCCATTCTGGCAAGGGTATACTCAATGGGAAAAGAGCCTCTGAGATTCACCACTTCCTCAGCTGTATAAGTTCTCACAATACCATTCCATCGATCCTCTTGGGACCACTTCTGTTTAAGTTTCTCAATATCAGTTTCTTTAGACATTTTGCTTCCTTAAATTTTTGCTTGTTAACGATTTAGTCCTGCTTGGATCAAGCGTACACTCCACCACATCCTCGCCATAGACCATTAAATCTATCATCTCCATCTCAGAAAGCGGTCTCCTGGTCAGTGTGGTCCGGTTCCCTTTTATGGACAAATTCTCCGATCTTTTGTCTTTGATCATGTTGCATCCCCTATTAATAATTCTTTTATTTCTGAGCTTTATTAACCAATTGTTTCTATGTTTTCCATTTTGTAATTTCATTGATATTTGATTTATATTGGAATTGTAAATTATTATTAGTTAAAATTTCACAGTAAAAATTTCACAATGTAAATTTCACAATGTCGAATTTGTTTAGAAAAAGTCATTTTCTCGGAACAAAAATCCGAACCATTAGAAAAAGCAATAAGCTTACTTTGGAAGACTTATCGGAGCGTTGCAGTGAAGACAACCCTAAAACAGCCCCTTCGATCTCCTACCTCAGCATGATTGAGAATGGGAAACGGCTGCCATCTGATGATGTCCTTCAACAAATTGCAAACATTTTCCAAAAAGAACCGGAATGGTTTCTCGATGAGAACCTTGATATTTCTATTCCCACGGATCAAACAGATGAGATTAAACCCTTCACTCTCCCCTTAGAGCCAGGGTTTCTCTACAGCAAAGAATTGTTGCAAGGCGCAATCCCAGAACTGCTAGAGCAAACCGGCATTTCAGGTAAACAATTTGCCCAACTTCTGATCCGTTCTTATCAAGAAATAAACAGAAACCGGTTTCCAGATTTGGAGAAAGCTGCCGAAGAGGTCGGCAATAAAAAATTTCCATTGGACCATAATGACTTAAAGCGTTTGTACAAAAAAAACGGATTAAAGATTAAATGGTTTAGTCAAAAAACAACCGAGACCACACCGCAAGCTCGAAACAAAACCCTGCTTCGTTCTTTCTTTGAGTCCCCTTCTGAGGTCTATGTAAACAAAGCTTTAAAAAAAGATCGAGAACGATTGAAATACGATCTATCAGTCCACCTGGGCCACAAAATATTACATCAGGGCGACGGCTTAAGATCTGCGATCACCTCAGGGGGCAATGAGTTCGGTTCAAAAGATCAAAATTTAGCTGCTACAGGTAATGTTCACTCATGGGATGTCCTTTCCGCTTGGCATGATTTTGAATCCAGTTTTTTTGCCGGTGCATTACTCTGTCCAAAAAAACCTTTTTATCGTTTCCTGGTACGAAACAAACATCAAATCGTCTCTGCCCAACAATTAAAACTCTCTCCTGCCCTATTGATGAGACGCGTAACCGCGGTATCCAGCTATCCTAATTGGCATTACTTTGAAGCTTATCAACCGGGATACCTAACTGCAGTTTACCGTGGCAATGGAATACCTTTGCCGTGGGGAAATATGACGATGGTATCAGACCCCTGCCCAAACTGGGCTGTGTTTAGGTTGCTGAATGAGACTTACGTCAAAAATCCCAAATCCCAGATTTCTATTTTGAAAAATGGCGACCAAACTTACCTGTATTGCTGTCACACTATTCGGGTCAAAGACTTGGCAGGAAACTTGAAATTGCTGTCCCTAGGGATTGACTTGATTCCAGCCATAAAAAACCAAGGGATTGATAGCAATGAACTGTTACAAAGCCTCGAACAAGACTGTCAAAAAAGTGGCGGCGAGGCAGAACTCAACCCCAATGTGAAAGAGGTGATCGAAAAATTAAGCCACATCCTAAGAATTCAATGGTTGGGTGAGTCAGTTCACGTACCTGCCAGAATCATTTGTCCCAGAAGCTTGAACTGTCAGCGTAACAAGAAATGTATACCGACCCACAGTGGCCATAGACTCACTGGAATCGAGTCTATGCGGGAAGATATTTTGAGTATAGGAAATTGATTATTAGACCCAGTTCAACCTCAACTCTTATATTGCAAGCCAGTACTTGTGGGGACTATTTCATTGGGTTAAAGTTACTTTAATGTCTGACAAGACAAAGAAAACTGGGCCTTTCAATTCATTGCGTGAATTCATGGATGCCATCGAAGCCAGTGGCAGACTCCTCCGCATTAAAGAAATAGACCAAGACCAGTACGAATACACCGCACTGATGTACAAGCTCATCGATGAATTCGGGTTCCTAGGTGCTCCTGCGGTCCTTGCTGAACGAGTAAAAATTAACGGCAAGTGGGTCGAAGGGCCTGTCATTGCAAACCAATACGGAGCTGGAGACCTGGAAGCCTTGGCAGTGGGCGTTAATCTCAGCGATATAGGTGAAGACCAAGTATCAAATTACAAAGAGGCACTCAAGAAAATGACCGCATTGTGCCCCATTGAAGGCATCAAGCCTAAAGAGATACCCACTGAAGCAGCACCCTGTAAGGAAGTGATTCTTCGCGGTGATGAAATTGACCTCGAGAATTTTCCCTTTCTGCAAACCAATCCAGCCGACAACGGACAATTTATAAACACTGGCAACCTTGTGACCATTGACTCTGAAAATGGGCGAAACGTTGGCACCTATCGGATGCAAATCAAAGGACCCAGAAAAATTGCTGTGAATGCTGGCAAAGGCCAGCATGGGGAAGTCTCATTGTCTGGACGAGCAAAACGTGGAGAAAAAATTGCCAAAGCAGCCGTTATCTACGGAGCAGACCCTTTTGTCTTTGCCATGAGCAGCTCTAAAACAGCACGCTTAGAGCAAGATGAACTAGAAATTGCTGGGGGTTATTTGGGCCGCCCTGTTGAAGTGGTAAAATGCGAGGATTCAGACATTCTTGTGCCGGCAAATGTTGAGATGATCATAGAAGGTGAGATTCCTTTGGATGACATGGAGCCTGAAGGCCCTTTTGGTGAGTTCTTTGGTTATATGGGCGAAGCAATGGAAGCACAATACTACATGAACATCAAAACAATCACCCATCGGAAAAATCCTATATTTGTCAATTCATTTACTGGGGTCTCCAGAGGTTTTATCACCTCCCCTGGCGAGGCAAATTCCAATTACAATATGAGGAAACTTATCCCTAATTTGGTCGGAATACATTTACCATCTGACATGGTGGGATTCTTTTTTCTAAGCATCGATAAGCAACGACCAGGTGAAGCAATTGAGCATGCCGAAAAATTTGCACAATTCCTTGGCATTGCAAAAGTTTTGGTGGTGGTCGACAAAGATGTCAACATCCACAACTCACTGGAAGTGATGCGAGCCGTGGCAGCACGCTGGCAACCTGGCACTGCCAGTAAAATTCTTAAAAATGCGGTTGGTTTATCGACCGATCCGAGTTCCATGGGTGATCCCGATATCACCGGTTACAACAGCCACCTGTCGAGTAAAATTATTGTTGACGCAACCCGCCAGTGGCCTGAAGAAGGCGGTCCGGAAGATTTTGCACCAATGAATAAGGATTGTCTATTGGATTCGTTTCCAGACGCGTTAAATGTTGTGGAAAACAAATGGGGTCACATGATTACCGCACAGCGAAAAAAATACAACGACTGATGGGTTATAATTGGGTTATGAAGAAAATAAAACTATCGCTAACCCTTCTGTTTGAGACAGTACATAGATAGACCAATATGATTGACACCTCCATTTACCTGAATGTATTTTTAACAATAAGCGGCTTGTTTCTAGGGTTAAATTTGCTTGGCATATGTTATTCAAAACTGATATTGGTTAACGGCATTAGTCAACTTTCCTATATTCCCAAGTACAAACACAGACCCAGTTCATTCAGAAAACATTTGCCCCTCATTTTGATGAATATAACAATCATGTGTGTCGTTTTCCCAGCCGGGCTCTACTTGATGAGTGACTGGATCATGGTCGGTTATCAAAATCTCTGGATTGTCCTTGTGCAATTGGTCGCGGTTCTACTCATTGATGATTTTTATTTCTATTGTTTTCACAGACTCCTGCACAAAAGTGATTTTCTGTTTAAAAAAATCCATAACATACACCATCGAGCTAGGAACCCATTCCCATCGGATTACCTTTACGAACACCCACTTGAGTGGTTGATTGGACTGTTGGGCCCATTCATCGCTTTTTTGATTTTGGGTGGGGTTTCATTTCCGACCATTGTCCTGTTTCTGATCATTAAAGTATTGCACGAACTGGATATCCACTCGGGGATAAAATCTTCGCTGTACAGGCATCTACCGTTTGCAGGGATTAATGAATATCATGCCCTGCATCATAAATATCAAGACGTTCATTTTGCTTCTGTTTTCTCTCTCTGGGATTGGGTGTTCCGGACTAATTATTTGTCTAAAACAGCAAAAAAGTAAATCTCTACTATACCTAAGTCAATTTGTATTTTAGCTCACAATCGGTTTTACTGTAGGTAGGTTGGTTATTGCTGCATACACTATATATATACAGAATAAACCTTTACAAACTAGAGTGATCACCAGAATAACTGACTCAAGGTTTTTTGCTCGATGATTGATGTATCAAGATGATTCAGAGTAATTGCACCGTGACCTGTCCAGCTTGCGAGGGTCAGAGCTCGCATGTGATGGCGACAGATTCTTGTTTGTTTTTCTTGGATTGTCCACACTGCAAGTTGATGATAACCCCCAAAAAAGGGGATTGTTGTGTGTTTTGCTCTTATGGCAACGTGCCTTGTCCACCGAGGCAAAATCAATAAGGCTTGTAAGTTTTGAACTCCTTATAATCCTTAAAAAAAGCTAAGACAACCCATTAATTAGACCGTTGTCATCCACATCAATAAGCTCAGCTGCTGGTCTTTTTGGCAATCCAGGCATGGTAATAATATCGCCTGTCAAGACAACAATATACCCAGCCCCTGAGGCCAATCTGACGCCTCTAAGCGGGACACCAAAATTTGTTGGTCTCCCTTTAAGATTGGGGTCCGTGGACAAGGAACCTGGCGTTTTAGCCATACACACGGGTAAATGTCCGAATCCTTGATTCTCTATACTCTCAATTTCTTTTCTTAACTGTTTATCCGCCAAAATCTCATTTGCTCCATACATCTCTGTGGCAATTTTAGTGATTTTAGACAGCAAGGGCAGATTATCATCGTACAACAACTTAAAATCACTGGTGTGTTTTTCACACAGGTCGGTGACCGCTTTGGCTAACTCTATAGAACCTTGACCACCATCTTGCCAATTTGTGCAGAGAACCACATCAACTCCCAAATAATCACACTTTTCCTTGACGATATTAATTTCTTCATCGGTGTCATAAGAAAAGCGATTAATGGCAAC
>Ga0207963_1002037_pt1 | contig 10345 bp, 10 predicted proteins | sample Knorr_S15_td_NAD_FD_185604 | JGI IMG/M metagenome (GOLD analysis project Ga0207963, IMG submission 185604) | Marine microbial communities from Southern Atlantic Ocean transect - Knorr_S15_td_NADW_ad_2500m_LV_A (SPAdes) (version 2) | ecosystem: Environmental > Aquatic > Marine > Oceanic | place...
CACGAAGAGCCCTCCAATCTCGAGCTCGCTCTCTTCGCCAGTCACGGTGTCCTTGAGCGTGAGGCTCGTGACCGTCTCTTCGCCGATGACGTCTGTCACGGTCTTGTTCCACTCGATGCGGATCTTGGGATCCGCAATCGCCCGTTCGGCCATGATCTTCGAGGCGCGGAACTCGTCGCGGCGGTGCACGATGACGACCTCCGCGGCAAACTTCGTGAGGTACAACGCGTCCTCCATCGCCGAGTCCCCACCGCCGATGACCGCGAGCTTCTGATCGCGGAAGTGGGGTAGCGCACCGTCACAGACGGCGCACGCGCTCACGCCACCGCCGGACTGCGCGAGGCGCTCCTCGTTCGGGTGGCCTAGCCACTTGGCGTTCGCGCCCATGGAGAGGATGACCGAGTCGGCAAAAACCTCCGTACCGGTGCTCGACACGAGCCGGAAGGGATACTGCTCGAAGTCGACTTCGACGATGTCTTCCCAAACCGACCGGGTCCCGAAGCGCAACGCCTGGTCCCTCATCTCCAACATGAGGTCCTGACCCATCACGCCTTCCTTGAACCCAGGGTAGTTCTCCACCTCGGTCGTGAACATGAGCTGGCCGCCAGGAATCATCGTGCGGCTGCCTGCCCCTTCGAACACGAACGGGTCCATCTGGGCACGTGCGGCATAGATCGCGGCGGTCCAGGCGGCCGGTCCGGACCCGATGATGACGACGGTCTCCCGCTCCCGGACTCCGGTATCGCTCATAGTGCTCCTACTCTTTGAAGACTTTCATGTTGGTGGAGTGGCCCGGGTTCACGCGCGCACTCGGATCCACATAGTGAACCGCATTGTTCACGGCGATCGCGGCCTCGGCATAACCCGTAGCGATGAGATCGAGTTTTCCCAGATAGTCGACGACGTCACCGGCGGCAAAGACACCGGGAATGTTGGTCGCCATGAGTTGGTCGACCTTGATGCGATTCTTCTCGACCTCGAGCCCCCAGGCCTTGATGGGGCCGAGGTCGGGTTTGAAGCCCAGGCAGGAGAGCACACAGTCGCAGTCCAGGCTCACGTCCTCATCGGTCCGGTTGTCGAAGATGGTAACCGTCTCGACGCGGTCGGCACCGTGGATCTCCCGGACCTCGTGGAAAGTGCGCAGGTCTACCTCGCCCACTGCTGCAGCTCTTTCGAGTTGGTGAACCGAAGCTGCGTGCGCGCGCCAACCGTCACGGCGGTGCACGAGCGCCATCGTCCTCGCCACCCCTTTGAGCATGAGCACGAAGTCGAGCGCGGTATCGCCGCCGCCGACGACGACGACATTCTTGTCACGGAACGCCTCGGGGTCCTTGACCGCGTACTCCACGCCTTTGTGCATGAACTCTTCATAACCGGGGCACTTGAGCGGCATCGGTTCAAACGCGCCCTTCCCGCCCGAAATCACGATGCTCCGAGTCAGGTACGTGCCATGGACGCATCGCATCTCGAAGTGGTCGTCCTTGCGCACGACCTCCTGCACTTGCTCGTCGAGAATCACGTCGGGATGGAACTGGAGCGCCTGCTCGACCTGGTTCTTGACGAGGTCCTTGGCGAGCACCTTGGCATAACCACCGACGTCGAAGATGTACTTCTCCGGATACAGCGCGGTGAGTTGGCCACCCAGTTCGGGTAGTGAGTCGATGATCCGGCACGAGGAACCACGCATGCCCGCGTAGAACGCAGCGAAGAGACCGGTAGGCCCCCCCCCAACGATGGTAATGTCCCGGATTTCGTTTGGCATGAGGTTACTGGAAGGCTGTTCTTACGAGCGTTACGACGTGCTTCTGCCACAGCCTTTTAGTGTAACCGTGCTGACAAGCCGTTCCAACGGGGCTCAGGTCCCGCTGGTGACGCCTCCGCCGCGGTAGAAAGCAGACGTCTTGTAACGCGCGAGACCGCGAACGACCAACAGCTTTAGGCCGGCGGCAATGGGGACGCCGATCAGCAGCCCCACGAACCCGAAGAAGAAGCCACCGAGCGCGAGGGAGAGCACGACCCAGACAGGGTGCAGGCCAACCGACTCGCCTACGATGCGTGGGCTGATGACCATGCCCTCGAGCAGCTGCGCAACGGTATAGACCACCGCGATCTTGATGAGCGACGCGACCACGCTGCCGCTGACAAACGCGATGAACAACGCCGGAATCAAGCTCAGCGCGAGGCCGAGATACGGCACCACAGAGAGCACGCCGACCATGAGGCCGAGCGTGCCGGCGTACGGGAACTGCGCGATCAAGAGCCCGAGACCGGTAATAACTCCGACTGCGGCGGCCACCATGATCTGGCCGCGCAGGTAGCGCGACAGCAAGAAGTCGTAGTCCTTGGCGAACGACGTGATCTCGGCCTGGTTCCCTCGCGGCAAAAGCTCGCCGAACGCCTTGGTGATACGGTCCCAGTCTCGGAGCAAGTAGAACGTCAGGACCGGCGTCAGAACCACGTAGCTCGCTAAGCCAAGCAAAGAGCCGATGCCACGGCCGAGTCCCAATACGCCGCTTGTAATCCACCCTCTGAGCGCCTCCTGGCGCTCCTGCAGGAACACCACCACGGCGTCGGAGTCGATGCCACGCAGCCAAGCGACCACGGCGTCCTCGTCCACGAAGGGCAGGTCCAGGGAGGGCAGGCGCTCCTGAAGCGACCTGAGCCAATCGGCGAGACGGTCCAGAAATTCGGGAGCCCGCCCGGCGAGCTCGCCGAGTTGCGAAAGCGCCGCCGGTACGGCGAGGAATATCAGCGCTGCTAGGATCCCCACGACCGGGAGCGTCAGAAGCAAGATCGCGAGGGCTCGCGGCACTCGGCGACGTTCGAGTGCATCCACGACCGGGTCGAGCGCGTACGCGAGCACGACCGCCAATACGAACGGAGCCAGCAGGGAGCCGGTGGTGGAGAGCAGCCAGATCATCGCCAGCACGCTCGCCGTGACCAGCAGGGCACTATGACCCTCCTTCCCGCGGAAGGGGAGCAATACCGCCCAAAGCAGGAAGAGCAGCAACAGGGGGTTGAGGATGGTGCGCGTGGCATATAAGAAGAAGCCGAGCACGAGCAGAACCGCGGCTGCCTCGACACCCCGCCAAACGGTGAGCTCCGTTTCGTCGCTCATTGGCTCTCGACGCTCTGCTTTACAATTTGCTGAGCGACCTTCATGACTTCTCCAGCGTTGTCGTAGGTGATCTTCTTGTCCGCTTCCACGAGTGGGACCCACAGACAATCCGAGATGCCCTCCGCTTTCTCGGGTTTGGGATCGCCCACGTCCGAATACATCAGATAGAACGTGGTGAACTTGTGGATTTGGACGCCCTGAGCGCGAAAGTACCAGTCGATGGTGACGAGCTCAGGGCCCAGCCTCAGGTCCTCGAGGCCGGTCTCTTCAGCCACCTCGCGCAGCGCAGCGCCGGCTGAGGTTTCGTCGGGCTCCAGGTGCCCCTTGGGCAGGCCCCAGTTCCGGTAAGGGTCTCGGATCACGAGCGCATGTGTCACGCCCTCGATCTCTCGCAGGACTACTCCCCCAGCGCTCTTCTCGACCCTGACGGGCTGACTCGTCGACACGTTAGAAGATTGAGAGCCGGACATACTTGCCCGGATTCTCGCGCAGGTCCTGCAAGAGCTTGTCGATTTGAGCGAGCACGTCCTCGGCGCGAATGGCGAGCGTGCTGTCGACGAACAGCCGTCCGATCGCGCCTTCGCCGGATTCGATACGAGCCGATATCCGATCGAGGCGAGCGAACGTGGAATCCGCGCGCTTGATGGTAGCCGCGATACCGCCGGTTGACTCCGCAAGACTGGTGACGATCTCCTGGATGCCGGTGGACGCGACTCGCACGTTCGCTACGATGGTGTCGATCTGCGCGTCGGTGAGAATCGTTTCGATGCGTTCGAAGGTGCGCCGGGCCACAACGGATGCTTGTTCGATCTCGGCCAGCGCGGTGTCCGCGCTGGCGGTGACGCTGACCGCAACCGCCGACTGTTGTGCGACCAGCGCCCGGATCTCGAGGCTGATCGTATCCAGATTCGCGATCGCCGACGCGAGCGCGGTAGCGGTCGAATCGTTGAACGCGAGTCCAAGGCGGTCGGTGAGGTCGGCGAGGTTTTCCGAGATCAGGTCGGCTGAGGCGGAGAGACGAGAAAGCTCAGGCAGCGCATACCCTCCGAGCACGTTCGGGCCTTCGCCCGGCGGGACCTCGTAGAACGGAAAGCGCGGGAACTCGATCCTACTCACGATTTCAGCCTGCCAGTCCCCGAACAAGGACTCCGGTCCGAGGACCACCGCCGGATCGGGTGGCAGTACCATGTCCTGGTCGAGCAGTAGGGAGACCCGAACCGCCACACCATCGACGGTTATGTTCTCGACGCGACCGATCCCGACGCCGAGATACTTGACGGCGTTCCCCCGGTTGAGCTGGCCCACACCCCGAAGAAGCACGTCCACCTCGGTCTGCGGGCGGCCGAAGTTCGTGCCCTTGAGCCATAGCGTGCCAACCACAGCTGTTAGGGCCGAGATGATGATGACCAAGCCGACGAGCAGCTCGCGGCCCCGGTTCATGGCGCGAGCCTCATCAGCTTTGGCCTGCCCTCGATGAACCCCTTCACGACGGGGTCCTCACACATCCGTAGCTCATCCGGGGTGCCTTCAAAACGGATACCTCCATGGTAGAGCATCGCAATGCGGTCTGAGATTCGGAAGGCGCTCTTCATGTCATGCGTGATCACGACTCCGGTCACGCCGAGCTCATCCGACATGCGCACGATTAGCTCGTCGATCACCGCCGTGGTCACAGGGTCGAGACCCGTGGTCGGTTCATCGTAGAGCATATACTTGGGCCGGGTAGCGATGGCACGGGCGAAACCGGCTCGCTTTCTCTGCCCCCCCGACAACTCGGAAGGCAGCTTCTCGGCCGTCCCTTCGAGGTCCACCATCTGCAAGCACTCCGACACCCGCTGATCGATGGCGTCACCGCTCATATCCGGCATTCGCTTCAGGCCCATGCCCACGTTCTCCGCGATCGTCATCGAATCGAAGAGCGCAGCGAACTGAAACACGTACCCCACATTCCGACGCAACTGGTACAGTGACTCTTGGTCGAGACGGCTGACGTTCTGCTCATCGACATAGACTTCTCCATCATCCGGACGAAGGAGGCCGACCATGTGCTTCAGCGCCGTGGACTTGCCCGACCCCGAGCCCCCGATGATCGAGACCGTCTGACCTTCGTGGATAGTCAGGGTGAGGCGATTCAAGACCTGCGTCTTGCCGAACGCCTTCTCCACGTCGAACAGCTCGATACTCACTTTAGAAGCGTCGCGGCCCAGAAGGCATCCAGCGCCAAGATGATCATGGTCGATACCACGACCGCCCGGGTGGTCGCGCGACCCACACCTTCGGCCCCGCCACTGGCGTGGAAGCCGAAAAAGCACCCCACCGACGTGACGGTCAGTCCGAAGCTGGCCGACTTGATGACCGAGAACCAGACGTCCCAGGACTCGAAGAAGAGACGGAGGCCCTTCAAGAACTCGAACGCGGACATGTCGAGCCTGAGCACGGCGGTGCCGAGCCCGGCCGAGATCCCCAACGCGTCCGCCAAGATCACGACCACCGGAAACATGGTCGCACCGGCGATGACACGCGGAACGACCAGGTAGGCCACAGGATCGTACGCCAAGGTCTCCAAAGCATCGATCTGCTCGGTGACCCGCATCGCGCCGATCTCCGCGGCGATGGCCGCACCGACTCTCCCCGAGAGCGCCAGCCCAGTGAGGACCGGCCCCAACTCCAGCAACATGGTCTTGCCTACGAGCGTGCCGACGAAGTACTGCGGAACGGCCCCCGTGAAAGTATATGCGGCCTGGAGCGCGAGAACGACGCCGGTGAACAGGGCAACAAAAAGCGCGATCGGGACCGACGCGACGCCGATCTTCGCCATCTGCCCAACGAGGTGTGGCGCCCACAAGGATCCCTTGCGAAGCGCGCGGCCGGCATCGACAGCGAGGTGTCCGAACCTCCCCACAGCAGCCACGGTACGAAGCGTTGTACGTCCGATGGCGCGGGTAGCGTCGACCATGTAGGGCATTGAAACGAGAGTTCTACTCGCTGGGAACGTCCTCGCTCTCGAGCGTGAACTCCACCTCCTCTTCCCTGCCGTGTCCATCCGGCAGCGCGTAAGAAATGCGAATCCGCTTCACCGCTGCCCTCGGGTCCGTCAGCGCCACCTCGAAGTCCAACGCCTGGTCATGGGAGGTGATGCGCGTGCGGATGCGATCGCCAAGGTTGGCCTGCGGCCCATTCACGGGGTTCCGGAAGAGGGTCTTCGTCGACTGCCGACCGGTTTCGAGCTGGCGCGTAACCTTTACCAGTTTCAGCCAATCCGGCTGGTAGCTCACGCCGTACTCGAAGCCCCGCTGGTCGGCTCCGCTGCCCTCGCGATTGTGACGCGCCAACCCGACTCCTCTGGAGAGGTGAGTTTTCAAGAATTCGTAAACGAATGTTTTCTAGGAAGCACACAAATGTCAAGTTTTTGATTCGTCACATCGGCAGAAGTGTAACTCCAGGAACGGTCTCGAAGGATCGCCACTGCGCATTTTTCCGCTAAATGTTCAGTGGCACTGGAACAAAAGTCAGGAAAAATATCGCGACCAGCAACCAGCCCACGGTCCTACGCGCCCGTCCAATACTCTCTTCTGCCTGCACGACGGGGGGGTGGTTGATGCGGCCCCGGTGCAGCAGTGCGATCAGCAACGCCCACGCCCACCAACCCCACCAAAGAAAGCCGAGCGGGAACAGCGCGAGCATGAACAGGCGCGCCACCTTGCCCTGATGCTTTGGTAGCAGCGCGTATAGGATGTGACCGCCGTCGAGTTGGCCGAGCGGCAGCAGATTCAACGCGGTCACGAACAGACCCAGCCATCCCGCGAGCGCCAGTGGGTGCAGAAGAACCGGAGTCTCGCCCAGCACGCCGGGTGCGAACCAGGTCGCCAACACGTGCATGATCGCGCCGTTCCCGAGCCACAAGGGCTGACCGTCGAACTGGATCACAAAAGGGGTCGCCATGGTGGCGCGGCCGGGCGCGACCTGAGAGAGCGCCAACCCAATCGCTAGCATGGGTAGCGACAGCGCGAAGCTCGCCAAGGGGCCTGACGCCCCTACATCGAAAAGGGTCGCTCGCCGGATTGTAGGCCCTTTCAGGCGTATGAACGCACCCACGGTCCCGATGATCGAGAAGTACGGTGGGAAGGGGATGAAGTACGGGAGCGTCGCGCGTACGCGATTGACCCTGGCGGCGACATAGTGCGCCATCTCGTGCGCGAGCAGCACGCCCATGAACGGGAGGGCGAATGGTGCGCCAAGCAAGAGAGCGCTCAAGTCGAGACCCGTGGGGTATGGGATGACCGTCTCGCCTAAGCGGAAGACCCGCGTTCCGAGCGGATCGATCCCGGCCATGAGTGCGCCAGCCGCCATCGTCGAGACCATCGTAGCGGCAAAGAGCGCCAAATGAAGCCACGGCCCTCTGCCACGCTCGTCGGTCGCCTGGTAAACCAGGGCGACCTGGGTGCGGTCGCCCTCGTTTCTCAAGTGGGCCGAAGCGGGCCAAGCCTCAAGAGCCGCCACGACTTCCGGCGATGCCCCAGTGAGATCCTCGTGAAGCGTGCCCTCGAGCAGCGTGTCGTTGGGCAGAGAGGTCAGCCGATACTCGGCCAAAAGCGGCAGCCACAGACCAGGATCAGGCTTGACCGCCTTTCTGAGAGCCATTAACCTGGCCTTGATCCCATAAAATCTCCGCAGGTCCACGGCCCCCCGGACGGCCCCCCGAGTCGGGGGAACCGCCTTCAGCCGCACCCAATTTAGATATTCACGACCGTTCGGTCGATTCCTCTCTTTTTTCCACTCCGCAGTACTCCGGCTCACACAGCAATTGTAGTCCACATACATGGGAGTTCTTCCACGTGGACATCGCAGAGCTAAAGAACAAGAGCGTGGGGGATCTCCACGGCCTCGCGGAAGAGTTGAACATCAGCGACTTCACCGGCCTCCGCAAGCAAGATCTGATCTTCAAAATCGAGCAGGGCCTGCTCGAAACTGAGGTGGTTCTTCGCGGCGAAGGGGTGCTCGAGATTCTTACTGAAGGGTACGGATTCCTCCGTTCTCAGGACTGGAATTATCTCTACGGTCCCGACGACATCTACGTAAGTCCGTCCCAGATCAAGCGCTTCAACCTGCGTACTGGCGACATGATCGGGGGGCAGGTTCGTCCCCCGAAGAGTGGCGAAAGGTACCTGGCTCTTCTCAAAGTCGAGGCCGTGAACGGGCTCGACCCGGAGGACGCGAAGAATCGGGAAAGCTTCGAGAATCTCCGGCCTCGCTACCCGGAGCATAGGCTGAAGCTCGAAGTGCCGGGCGACGAAGGCTCGCTCTCCATGCGTGTCTTCGACCTCATCGCCCCGATCGGGAAAGGTCAGCGAGGCCTGATCGTGTCCCCGCCGAAGGCGGGCAAGACCATGCTGCTTCAGCAGATCGCCAATTCGGTCAGCATCAACGAGCCCGACGTGCATCTGATCGTGCTGCTCATCGACGAGCGGCCCGAGGAGGTCACGGACATGGAGGATCAGGTCGACGCCGAAGTCATCTCCTCGACCTTCGACGAGCCCGCTGAGCGCCACGTCCAGGTCGCGGACATGGTGATGGAGAAGGCGAAGCGGCTCGTCGAGCACGGGAAAGACGTCGTGGTGCTGCTCGACTCGATCACCAGGCTGGCACGCGCCTACAACACCACGATGCCACACTCCGGCCGTATCCTATCGGGTGGTGTGGACGCCAACGCGTTACAGAAGCCAAAGAGGTTCTTCGGCGCGGCACGCAATATCGAGGACGGCGGGTCCCTCACGATCATCGCCACGGCGCTCATCGAGACCGGTAGCCGCATGGACGAAGTGATCTTCGAGGAGTTCAAGGGTACCGGAAATCTCGAGCTGGTGCTCGATCGCGAGATCTCGGACCGACGCATCTTCCCTGCAATCGATCTCAATAAGTCGAGTACGCGGAAAGAAGAGTTGCTGCTCAGCGAGACCGAACTCAACCGTATCTACCTGCTTCGGAATTTCCTGGCGGACATGCCTGCGACGGAGGCGATCGAGTTCTTGCTTTCGCGGATGAAGGAGACGGAGACCAACCAGGAGTTCTTGGATTCCATGGCTCGGGGGGGGTGAGGAGCCGGGGCCCTTCCCTTCGCTCAGGCATCGTTTTCCGCCCCTCCCTTTCCCCGCACCACGACGCAATGTCGCTACGGCAAGGACCCCGACTCCTCACCTGTTGACGTCTTGGCGCAGGGTCCACGGTCCGTTGCGGAAGGACACCGACTCTTCACCCGGCGCGTCCTCTTTGGAGGACTCGCGGCAGGCCCCGTGGCTCCGCGACGCTTCCTTACCGCTGGTGGCGTTGCTTGCCGGATACTAGCACGTCGTAGGTGGCTCTTTGCGCGGGAGTGAGGGCGGTAGGGAGGCTGACCAAGAGCGCTCGCACGCCTTGGTTCTGGGGCATGTGGAGCACTAGTTGGTTCGGCTGCGCTGGTGATTCGTAGGGCTGGGCGCTGCCGGTCGCGTCGATACTGACGGTGCGGCCGGGCGCGAGCGACTCGGCGAGCATGTGACCATACTCGGCCCAAGCGACGAGTGGGTCGACGGAGCCCGCAGCGACTTCCGGGATGAGCCGGTCCTGGTAGTATGCAACCGCCTTGGAATACGCTGGGGCGTCGGCACTCTTGAGCTCACGCAGCCGGTCCCGGTAGAACTCACGCGGATCGCGCGCACCCGAGCTTTCGAGAACTTCGTGAAGGCGGCGGTCGGCCTCAGCGGTCTGGTCTTCGGACATGGCGGAAGGATCACCTCACGGCGGGGTAGTTGCAACGATGTCATCCATCGAAAATCACCGTTCGAGTACCTGGACCTCTCCTGGGAGATGTTCGGAGAACTCTGCCGCGCACTCGCGCTCAAGGTCGCTCGGGACTATGACCCCGACGTTGTCGTGGGCATCGCTCGGGCTGGGGCACTTCCAGGCGCCGTTGTAGCGACCATTCTGGGCGTCGATTTCTATTCGATGATCATCTCGCGGAAGGGTGACCACGACGACGACGTGCGCGAGCGCCCGGAGGTCCTCTCGGCGGCTCCCAGCGAGGTCACGGGCCAGCGGGTGCTGATCGTGGATGAGGTGACCACCTCCGGCGCGACGCTTCGGCTCGCCCTCGCCGCTGGGGGAGAGACCCAGCACGCGGCACATCGCCCGAACAGAAAAAGCAGCCTGATTCAGCTTCACGAACTCGAACCCCGCTCCGGGATCGAGTTG
>Ga0207963_1002038_pt1 | contig 10343 bp, 7 predicted proteins | sample Knorr_S15_td_NAD_FD_185604 | JGI IMG/M metagenome (GOLD analysis project Ga0207963, IMG submission 185604) | Marine microbial communities from Southern Atlantic Ocean transect - Knorr_S15_td_NADW_ad_2500m_LV_A (SPAdes) (version 2) | ecosystem: Environmental > Aquatic > Marine > Oceanic | place...
TCGATGTGCGCATCAAGAGAGTAGATCTTCCAAGGGAAAATGAACAATCCATATATGCCCGGATGAAGGCGGAACGGAACAGGCAGGCAAATAAATTCCGATCTGAAGGAGAAGAAGAAGCACAAAAGATTCGTGCCTCAACAGACAAAGATAAAACAATTATTCTTGCAAATGCTTACAAGGAATCGGAAGAACGGCGGGGTGAGGGAGAAGCCGAAGCTCTGGAAATATATGCAAAAGCATTCAGCGCTGATCCCGATTTCTATGAATTTGTCCGGACTCTTGAAACGTACGAAAAGGTATTGAATGAGAAAACCACGTTAGTTCTTCCTTTTAATTCAAAGCTTTTTGAATTGCTTCAAAAGGGAGATTAACATAGTATGGAGAAACAATTTCATTCCACCACGATTTTGGGTGTCCGACGAAACTCTACCATTGCCTTAGGCGGCGATGGGCAGGTCACGTTTGGAGATATGGCTCTCAAACAAAAAGCGGTGAAAGTTCGACAGTTTAAATCAGGGAAGAATCAAGTACTGGGTGGATTTGCCGGAGCAGCAGCGGACGCACTGACCTTGTTTGAAAAGTTTGAACAGAAACTTGATGAATACGGTGGCGATCTGAAACGGTCGGTCGTGGAGCTGGCAAAAGAATGGCGCACAGATAAATATCTTCGCCATTTAGATGCGCTTCTGGCACTCATGGATAAAAAATCCAGTTTTATTGTGTCAGGAGATGGAAATGTCATTGAACCGGATGGACCGGTTGTTGCTATTGGTTCCGGCGGGGGTTTTGCCCAGTCGGCTGCAATTGCATTTCTTGAGAGCACAAAAATGAAAGCCGGAGAAGTTGTAAATAAATCACTCAAGATTGCTTCCGATCTTTGCATTTACACCAATGATTCTATAACCGTTATGGAGATAAAATGAACGAACTGACTCCGAAACAAATCGTTCGTGAATTGAACTATTTCGTTGTCGGGCAAAGAGATGCCAAAAGAGCTGTTGCAATTGCCTTGAGAAACCGATGGCGCCGCCAACAGGTTGCTGAATATATGCGGGATGAAATTGTTCCGAATAACATTATCCTGATTGGATCCACCGGTGTAGGGAAAACAGAAATTGCACGGCGTTTGGCAAACCTAGCAAATGCTCCGTTTATGAAAGTTGAAGCAAGCAAGTTTACGGAAGTTGGGTATGTTGGCAGAGATGTGGAATCAATTATAAGAGATCTGATGGATATTGCGGTGAATATGGTTCGGTCGAAAAAAGAGGAAGAAGTAATTCAGCAGGCTGAAAAACTTGCTAAGGAAAAATTACTTGATTTACTCTTTCCTGTTAGGAAACAAATAAACAGAAAAAAAACACCAGAAGCAGAAGAACGGTATCATAGGAATCGTAAGCGATTAGAGGATAAACTCAAAAAAGGGAATTTTGAGGACAGGCTGGTAGAACTAGATATCCCCGGCGATTCTATGGCGCAGATGCAGGTATTCGGCCCATTTGGTATGGAAGAAATTGGAACCAACCTGAAAGATATGTTGTCTAATATCATGCCTGGCCAGAAAAAAAGACGGAAGCTGAAACTAAAAGACGCTCGAAAAATCCTTACGGATATAGAAGCCCATAATTTGATTGATCAGGATGAAGTAATCCGCATGGCAAAAGAATCCGTAGAAAACAATGGAATTGTTTTCCTCGATGAGATAGATAAAATAGCGGGAAGCAATAAGGGTGTTGGCCCCGACGTAAGCAGGGAAGGAGTTCAGAGAGATTTGCTTCCTATCATTGAAGGGAGTTCTGTACCTACAAAATATGGTATCGTGAAAACTGATCATATTTTATTTATCGCGGCCGGGGCTTTTCATAGTTCCACACCATCAGATATGATTCCAGAACTTCAGGGACGCTTCCCTATCAGGGTGGAAATGAAAAAACTGTCAACCAATGATTTCATAAAAATTCTCACTCATCCCAAGTCGGCATTGATAAAGCAGTATCAGGCCTTGCTTAAAGCGGAAGGTGTGGTATTGAATTTTGAGAAGACTGCCATACGTGCCATTGCACAGATTGCAACAGAAGTCAATAATAAAACCGAAAATATAGGGGCCCGGCGTCTCCATACTATTATGACCACTCTTTTGGATGACTATTTATACGAACAAACTGGAAAGAAAAAACAGAATATCGTTATTACGAAAAATGTTGTAAAAGAAAAGCTTGCAGATATTGCTAATGACCAGGATTTAAGCCGGTATATTTTGTAATGGGAAAATAATGGTAAAACATTTTTTACATATATCAGATTATTCGAAGGAAGAGCTGTTAGATATACTTCATTTGGCAAAAGAACTAAAAATAAAATTCCGAAATCGTGAAGACTATACACCATTTAAGAATTGTTCTTTAGCTATGATATTTGCAAAGCCTTCTGCACGGACTCGTGTTTCATTTGAAACAGGATTTGAATGGATGGGCGGCAGTGCACTGTTTTTAGGCCCCAACGATATCGGCATTGGGAAGAGGGAAGCAATCAAAGATATTTCCCGTCTATTTAGCCGGTACAACGATATGATAATGGCACGACTCTTTGATCATAAACATATTTTAGAATTAGCACAATATTCGTCTATCCCGGTAATCAACGGGCTGACTGATTACAATCATCCCTGCCAGATTATGGCAGATATTTTTTCCATATGGGAAGCAAAAAACAGGATAGAGGACTTAAAAATATGTTATGTAGGTGACGGGAATAATATTGTTCATTCCTGGTTGCACTTTGCTTCAAAAATATCCATGAATTTTGTCTGTGTTTGCCCGGAAGGCTATATGCCGGAGGAACAGACAGTTGAATTAGCCAGAAAAGGCGGATGTTCCGAAATTGAGATTAGTCATGACCCTCATACGGCAGTGCAAAATGCAGATGTGGTTTATACCGATGTGTGGGCCTCAATGGGTCAGAAAGAAGAGGTGGAGGAAAGAGAAAAGCTGTTCAAAGATTTTCAGGTGAATGAAAAACTGATGGAGTCAGCAGGAAAAGAAACTTTGTTTATGCACTGTCTCCCCGCTGAGAGAGGGCGGGAAGTAACGGACGAGGTCATTGAATCAGATATTTCCATTGTCTTTGACCAGGCAGAAAACCGCCTACATATACAGAATTCCATAATGGTAACATTAGCAGGCGGAGAGTAACACCTAAGTTCTTTGGGTAGCTATGAGCACGACTTATAATTTTTGCGTTTAATAAACCTAGGTGATGATAGCAGGGCGAAAAGTCCTGCCGGGCGGGATTAAATTTTAGGAAGATAAACCCAACGCTAATCTGATAAATCCGGTGTCAGAAATCATATATCAACAATCACAACCTGCGATGTGATTCGACCGAAAGATTTGGTTTGAATACTGTAACTGTTTAATGAAAATCCTTATCACAGAATATGTTAGTCTATACAGATAATCAGGACTATGCTGAGGGTGTTTTAGATCAAAAACCTGACTGGAAAAAAATCAGCCTGAAATCATTGAATAAAAACATCCAATCCCTGACAGAAAAATTGATTAAAAATAATACATTTTTTATGGGTGAAATCAACAGGCAAGACAACTGGAAACATCTTTTTATTTTAGAATTTTCTCTCACATCGCAGTATGATACCCTGATTAAAATTTCTCAGTCTGAACCAGAACTGCCGGGCGGAATACTCTGCCTTGCAGGATCAGGGAAACATTTTCACGGTTTTAAAAATCGACCATGGGTGACCTTACCCGGGAACATCCACCTATCTGCTTATCTTTCACCAAACCAGGAGATAGAATATTTTGCAACCGGGTTCATCATTTTATCGGCGGTATCAGTAATCCAGACAATTGATTCCATAAAAGAATTGACTGGAAGAGCATCGATTAAATGGGTTAACGATATTGTTATTGATTCAAAAAAAGTATGTGGTGTTCTGGCTCATACACAGACAATGGGAGATAGTATCACAGGAGCTGTGCTTGGAATCGGACTAAATGTAGAAACGACCCCCCAGATAACTCCCAGCAGATTTAATCAGGTAGCGGCTTCTTTATTTGATTTTGTAGCAGAGAAAAACTACTTTTCACAGAAGATTATACTGGATCGTCTGGTCACTATTTTGGATGATAACTATCAGCAGTTATTGAAAAATAAACATTCAAACTTTCTAAATATTTATCAAGATCGTTCCTATGTAATTGGGAAAAGGGTGAGAGTATTTACGGATACTTCAACAGAACAGAGTGAAGAAATAGCCCGAGGGAAAGTCACTGGCATTGGTGATAATTTGGGATTACTCATTGAAGGACTGGATCATCCAATTACAAGCGGAAGGATAGTCATTGAAGATCAAATTAACCACTGATCACAGAGGAGTTTCTTTCTCCAGCATGAATGGGAAGATTATTCAACCTGTAGGTTAGATCATAATGCTATTAGCATTGCTAATAAAATAGTTTACCAATTCTTATTTGTGGAGCACGAAGAAACCTCCCTATTTTTCAATCAATCATTAAATATTTAAACTGAAATAAACATTTCATTATTGTATATTAAGAAGTTAACAGCAACGACATATCACTCATAAATATTAACTGACATCAAAAACAAAAGTGATTTCTACTGATACAACAGACCTCGTTAACGTTCTTAATACAAGGCTTGAAATTTTAGGCCTTTCGCTAAAAGAAGATACCACCGAAGAGAGCATTTTACAGCAAGTCGCATTTATTGCAAGCAAGATGGATGATTCTAATTTAGGCAAGCTAGCCCGGATACCAAGCGCGAAGCTGTTAGATCGAATCGCCGAAGCTATTGAACTAACTGGACCTGCAAAAATCTTCATAGATATGGGTGCAACAGATAAAGCCGAAATTAGGCAAGCAGCTATTGACAGTGGAGAAGAAACAGCATTGATTCAAGAGGGCCACACCTACCACATGGATCCAGTGAAAGAACAGGGGAGAATAGTTGCTAATACATACTACATTAAAGACGAAGGAAGCAACCTTAGTGCTTTAGCAAAGGGCATGGATAGAGCAGATGCTTATAAGGAAATTAGGAACGGTATGACAAATATTATGAATGGCAGGACCATGTATATATCATTATATACAAGAGGGCCCAAAGGATTTCCTCTCTCATTCCCTGTTGTACAAATGACTGACTCCGCATATGTAGCACACAGCGCAGGGATTCTTTACAGAAATGATTTTGAAGGTTTCTTTGAACAAATGGACCTAACAGATACTTATTTCACAAATCTTCATAGTACCGGAACCCTTGATACTGAAAAGGGACGTGTTTTCATGGATCTAAAAAAAGAAACGACAATTGCATTTGAAGTATCCTATGCCGGTAACGCACTTCTTATGAAAAAAGGTCACCATAGATTGGCTGTTAACAGAGCGGTTAAACGTGCAATTGAAGAAGGTGAGTTTGACACTCTGTCTGAACATATGTTTATTACTGGTGTTAAAGGGCCAAAAGACACTGATCGCATGACATGGATTGTCGGTGCTGCCCCAAGTGGTTGTGGCAAAACAACCACTGCAATGGCAGGAGATCAGTTCATCGGTGATGACCTTGCCCAGTTCTTACTTGTAGATAATATGCTAGCAGTTGTAAACCCAGAGTGCGGTATCTTTGGAATCGTGAAAGATATGACTGCAGAAAGTGATCCTAACATCATTAACCTATTAAAGACACCAGGCAAAGAAGCTATCTTCTCTAATGTTTTAATCACTCCAGAAGGTGAGGCAAGATGGACTAATGATGGCAGGCCTATCCCGGAGGAGGGAATTAATTTCCAGGGGAATTGGACAAAATCGATGTTGCCAGACACACCAATATCACATGGGAATGCACGTGTAACTTTAAATTCTGAAGATATTGCTAACTTTGCGAATGCAAAAGCTGAAGCTTCGACTGGAGTTGAAGCAAAAATCATTACGTATAGTGGTAGAGATCCAGACACAATGCCTCCAGTATGGATTGCAAATTCAGCAAATGAAGGCGTATTAATTGGAGCGAACATTGTTTCAGCTACTACAGCAACTGAAGTTGGCTCTGACGGTTCTCTTAAACGAGCTCCATGGGCAAATGCACCATTTGTTCCAAGTGAACTTGGTGCATATATGCAATCTCAATTTGGAGTATTCAATAATGAAAAATTGAAAGAAAAACCGCTTATGGCCGGGCTTAACTACTTCTTAACAGATAAAGCAAGGGGTGGGGAATCTGATAAGCTACTTGGCGAAAAACAGGATGTAAAAGTGTGGCTTGCCTGGTTAGAAAGATTTAAACACGGTGAGGCTGAAGCAATAGATACTCCAATCGGAAAAATCCCAACCTATGAAAAATTAAAAGACTTATTCAGTGAATTGATTGATAAGAACTACACGAAAAGTCTTTATGATAAACAGTTTTCTCTTTACCTTGGAAATATTATTTCTAGGTTAGAGTATCAGAGGGAAGAATATGGTAAAATTAAAAGCTCTCAGAAAATTCCGGATTTATACTTTACTGAGCTTCAAGCACAAATTGATAAACTTAATAGACTTCAAGCAGAATATGGAGACGTTATTACGCCAGACCAGTTATTGACAACAGCTCAGTAAGTTTTCGTTTTACAGAATTAAGTTAAAATTCCTCTATAAAGAGAAAGCCTCGCGAATGAGCGGGGCTTTCTCTTTGTTCTTTATGGATGTTTTTACAAATAAAGCTTTTAAATTATTTATCACCAAATGATAAAACCGTTCGATAGCTAAAAGAGAAACCCCACATGTCTGCATGGTTTTCTATGGAAGATTCTTCCTGAACCATATTTAATTTTTGATATATCGGCTTCCTAAATGAAACCGTGAAATGATGCGAATCTAAAATCCACATCAGTCCAGCGGCACCTTGTAAGATAAATCCCCCTGAATTTGGTACAACATCACCATCCCAATAATCCACACCTTTTTTTTGTCCAATGAGTGAAAATTGGGGAATCCCTTTAAAAATCTGTTTTGTCTGCCAGTAAAACATGGCAACTGCATCCAATTGATATCCTGGCATAAAAGAATAATCATTTTCTGTAAGAGCTGAGGAGTACTTCAGAATTCCACCCTTAACAATAGGTAATGTGTCCCGCTTAAAATACTGAATTTCGCCCACAAGTTTAAACGCTCCCTCGCTCATATCAAAATGCGTATGATCAAGAGGGGGGATTTCCCTTCCAGCCTCAAATGGATCTGACTTCAAAGTATTGTTGGAAGGAATAATGATACCCCCTCCAAAAAACAGACGTGTCCCCGGACCAAAGGATATGTTTGATGATAGATACCTAAGATCGATACTTAAATCTCCAATACCTGACCTGGATTCATCACGATGATGAGGACTATCTAGCTGTGGAAAATGCATCGTTCTTTTCCCAATTACCATATTCATTCCCAGATTCCATTTTTCAGTTAACCCATAATTAATATTTAGGTCACCTATGTATGAATCGAGTGTTCCTTCATGTGGTTCTTCCTCAGGGCCCAATGCTCCGTGCCCCCAATCAATAAATTGTGATGAAAAATTACTCCCTACGAGTAATTCACCCTTATCCAAACCAATACCTGAGTTTGCCGTCCCGACCGGGAGGCTGGGGTTCGTTCACAAGGGTCATTGACCAAATAAAATATTAAAAAATAAAACGAATATGGTAATTGCATTTTTCACAAAATAATCCTTTTCAATTTTGATTTAGTATGATGGCACCCGTTCCTGATGACCTGAGCCAGTATCCATTTCCGGGTTGAAAACTGTCTGCTTGCACATACACGTTCTCAAAGCTATAAACCGTCCCTGGAATAATAAGGTTTTCAGGATCTTCTACGCTTTCTAAAGGAAGCTCAATAGAAATCCCTGATATGAGATTCCAGCCTTGGTTTAATTCAATGATAAGTTGATTTAACCCATTGCCAATTATAGTAACATTCCCGGAATTTTCAAAGAGAAGCCAATAACCAGATCCATGTAATAATTCATTTTCTTGCACATAACCACCATCAAAGGAATACAAAGTCCCTTCTACACTTTCAGGAAAGAGTATTTGATAGTAAGCGTCATCAACCTCAAGTGGTAAACCAACCAGGTTCCAGCCTGCATTGAAATTAACTCCAATGTCTAAATCATTCAGTGTAATATCAAACACTCTTGGTAGATGATCGGACGCCTCCTGGGTATCATCCCATTCCAATCCATATTCCATTAATGTTGCCTCTTCCATGGCTAGGGTATTGAGAGTAAAATGCCTGCCTGTATCAATAGTAGCATCGGAATAAAAAATATAATCCAGTTTCCCTGGATTAAATGAGCTACCATCACTCCGCCAAGTATAGCCCATACGCTTATGAGTATGCCGTGAAAATAGATCAACGACGGCTGTGTTATCCCAATCGGGGAGAAAATCTTCACCATATTCATTTTCATCTACAATGTCGCCAATGCGGATAGTTTCTACTTGCTGGCGGTATCCAACAAAATTAAAATCTCCCACATGGACAAAGGGTGTTTCATCTTCCAAATTAAAGGGTCCATTTTCATTGGAAATCCATTCACGCCAGACCGACAAAAATTCATCCACCTGTTGCTGACGATCTTCATTATTGGCACAGCAAGATAAGTGGGAATTGACGATTAATAGATTTTTTCCCAATTCTTCTTCTGTATCTAATAAGGCACCCATGGTTCTTCCTGAACTGATCAAACTGGCATCATCGATGATGGAAAACCTGGATAAAACCACCATATCCCGATGGGTCCAACTGGCATACCACGGTTCATCTGGAAACCATGATTGAATAATATCATCGATCTCATCCCAATCCCAGTGCTCTTGAAGTGCAATCACATCAGGATCTAAAGCCTGAATGATCCGGTTAAAATGAGGCTGGCGTTCCTCGTCTAAAAATCCGTCATTCCAAGTATTATAGGTTACAATACGAATATCATCTTCATGTTTGCGTTCTAAGGGAATTGGTTCTGGCAATGGTACAGTATCTTCCCCGATACTAAAATAGATTCCGCCGTCTTCATTTGGCACAGTGTCTGAGTTTGGCGGTGCTTCTGCGATCACGATCTTTCCTTCCGCCAAAACTTGCGATTCATTTAGTGTAAGCACATCAGATTCTCTTGAGATTGCAATTTCAAATTCTGTGGATGTGATGGTGGGGCCAATCCGCAATGTTAAGTCATTTTGCCAAATAATTTCACTGCCTCCATTAATATAAAATACGCCTTCCCTCTGACCAAAGGTCCAATCCAGCTCTGCGCCAATACCATGAAAATCGAGTCCGGTGGATGCATTATTATCCGCATCAATGTAAAGATGAAACGCATTCCCGTCCTGCATGAGATATTCGCCATTATGAAAATTGAAATAGATGAACAGAAATTCCATATCGTAGGTAATCTTTACATCACCAAAATCTGCACTCATGCCATCACCTTCCATATCGGAATAGGCTATTCCCACATTGTCCCAATCGTGGAATTGTCCATCAATATTAATGGGATGTCCTGCTATTAGTCTTGAGAATAAAAAGGGGCTGCATGCTAAGCGGATTAACCACCAAGAATGTGATTTGATTATATTTATCATTATTGTATCAGGGCCATGGCTTTCACAATGAGAAGAATCCCATTGATGAGTCCAGCTATAATGCTGGGAACAGTGTCAGATCTAGTGAGTTTTTGCTCCATAATTCATTTCGCTATCCCCCAATTTACAACATCATCTCACAAACAAAAAACCCCATGAAAGTGGAATTTGATATTGTGTAAAGGGTAGAATTATTTAAGTAATACTATCTTCTTGGTTTGCCTAAAGTACCCTGATTGTATTGTGTAGAGGTAGGGACCAGCACTAACTGGATGTCCGACATCATTGGTAGCATTCCATTGGATTGATTTTAAGCCAGCAGCCTGTTTGCTATTTTCCAAAGTTCTGACTATTCTGCCCATCATATCATGGATAGTGATATTGACCAAACCAACCTTGGGCAAATTATAGCGTAATATTGTTACTGGATTGAATGGGTTTGGGAATGCAGGATAAAGAACCATTTGCTTTGGAAATACACTGTTTATATCTATTCCTACCGTAGAACCGGTATAAATATTTAAATCAACAATTATGTGTTCATCCATGTTTTGTAGGTCAAACAGGTCAAGCTGAACGGTACCCATACCAACACCATTTGTCCATGCCAAAATACCGCAGGCAGTTGAACCCCCTAGATCTAATTGAATAGTGACACTATCTATTGATTCGTTATAACAAAGCTCTC
>Ga0207963_1002045_pt1 | contig 10324 bp, 6 predicted proteins | sample Knorr_S15_td_NAD_FD_185604 | JGI IMG/M metagenome (GOLD analysis project Ga0207963, IMG submission 185604) | Marine microbial communities from Southern Atlantic Ocean transect - Knorr_S15_td_NADW_ad_2500m_LV_A (SPAdes) (version 2) | ecosystem: Environmental > Aquatic > Marine > Oceanic | place...
CTTCTCTTTAAATCGAGTATTTCCTCCTCCATTTTATTGAATTGATGGACATTCAATCTGTGATTTGTCACATCAATACCTTGAACAATTTTTTCGGTCAAAATCCGATTGATTTGATATTGGTTGCCATAAAAAAAGAAAGTAGGAAAAAAATCCAAAGATGAGTTTGATTCACCAAACAATCCTTGAGTTTGGGCCCCTCCCTGAGCAACGCTTGCGAACCAATTATTAATCATGTTTCTTTCCGCTCTAATTGCCGATTCCATGCCGGCAAGAAGATCAATGGGCTGAAATGTTTCCTGAAAGGTTCTTAACTGCTCCGCCGACCACTGGTGATTGACCTGCCCTTCCCAAAATGTTTGAAAGTTGATTTGAAGAATAGCAATCCTCACAAGTTGAGAAATCAAAAATGGTTCCGTTCGAAGTTGTTCACCCAAGCGGATTCCGTTGAGTGTATCCTGCAATGCTCCAGCGGTATCCCCTTTTGACAGCCGTTGTACCGAACTGAGCGAAAACAAACTGGCTGCGTTCTTCATGGTCGTTAAATGGGGTAAAACTGCCTCGAAGCCATCCTCATATCGAATATTGAAACGGCAGTGTGGCCGTTTCAGATCATCAGCCAACTTGGCCAAGTCCGATTCATAAAAAGCACTTTCCCACACAACAACATCGCGGCGCTCTCCCTTTCTCCAATTATATCGCAAGGAAGAAGGCGTCTTTATATCAAAACGATCTCTTGCCTCATTGAATTTCGGGCTGTCTGCATCATGATCAAAAAGAGGTGCAAAAAATTGGGACTTTGCGAAATTCTGATGGTCCGGCACCTCCGGCGGGACAACACTCGCAAGATCGAACTTTTCGCCCTTGGCCTCCCACTCCGCTTTCCACGTCTCCCACTTCGTGCGGCCGCGCCAGTTTTCGACCTGCCAAGCGATGGTGATCAGGGCAACGATCGTGAAAAACGAAATGAACAGGCGTTTCAAAATTCGCGCACTGAACAGCCACCGAAAAAATCGTGCGAAAGTCGGCATGCCAAAAAGGTAACAGCCAACCGCTGACTCGGACACACAAAATCTCACGCGAAGCCGCGCTTGGCCAAGCGCGGCGGCTCGGGCATGCTTCGGGCAGATCGCGCCATGCATGAGGTGAGTTTTTTGCAGGACCTGGCCGTGGTCATGATTGCCGCCGGCATCGTGACTGTGCTGTTCCAGCGCCTCAAACAGCCGGTCGTGCTCGGCTACATCGTGGCCGGCATCCTCATCGGCCCGCACTTGTTTAAACTCGTCAGCGGAGAAGACGCCATCAAGTCGCTCGCCGAGTTGGGCATGGTATTCCTAATGTTCTCGCTTGGGCTCGAGTTTAATTTGCGCAAGCTCCGCCGCGTCGCCGCCACCGCGCTGGTCGCCGCGCCGCTGGCGATCCTACTGATGGTGTTCGCCGGCTACCAGGTCGGCCAACTGATGGGCTGGACATCGGTGAGCAGCCTGTTCCTCGGCGCGATCATCTCCATCGCCTCGACGTCGGTTATCGTAAAAGTGCTGCGCGAAATGAAGCGCGACCGCGAGCCGTTCGCCGGGTTGATTTACGGCATTTTGATCGTCGAGGATCTGCTCGGCGTGGTGATGATCGTGCTGCTCACCGGCATCGCGTCCACCGGCGACCTCGGCCTGCAATCGATGGCCGCCTCCACCGGCAAACTGCTGGTGTTCCTCGTGACCGTGCTGGTGGTCGGGCTGCTGTTGGTGCCGCGTCTGCTCAATTTCGTCGCCCGGTTCGAGAGCAACGAGCGGCTGCTGGTCGCCGTGCTCGGGCTTTGTTTTGGCACGTCGCTGGTCGCGGCCAAGCTGGGTTTCAGCGTAGCGTTGGGGGCGTTCCTCGTCGGCGCGGTGATGGCGGAGTCGGCGCAGAGCCGGCGGATCGAGTCGCTGGTCGAGCCGGTGCGCGACCTGTTCACGGCTGTGTTCTTCGTGGCGATTGGTCTATTGGTGGACCCAGAGCTGCTGTGGCAGCACATCGTGCCGATCGCCGGCATCTCGCTGGTGGTGATGATCGGGCAGATCGCCGGCAACACGTTTGGCACCGTGGTGGCCGGGCACGACTTTCGCACGGCCGTGCGGGTTGGCACCGGCCTGTCGCAGATCGGTGAGTTCTCATTTGTTATTGCAACGCTTGGCCTGACGATGGGGGTCACCGACCCGAGCCTGTACCCGATTGTCGTCGGGGTGGCCCTGGTCACGACACTGTTCACTCCGCTTTGGATTCATAACGCCGACCGCTTGGCCGACGTGCTGCTGCGAGCCGCGCCCAAGCCGCTGGCGGGCTACCTCTCGCTTTACAAGGACTGGGTTGAGCGCTTCAAGGGCGGCCAGTGGAACAGCCTCGCATGGAAGCTCTCCCGCAAGTGGCTGCTGCAAATGGCGATCAACATGGCGTTGGTCGCCGGCGTGATCCTCGGCGCCGCGTACCTCGCCCGACTCGAGCCGGCTTGGCTGGCAAAGTGGAAACTGCCGCCGGACACACTGCGAACGATGCTGTGGGTGGCTGCGCTGGTGTTCTCGCTGCCGATGCTCATCGCCAACCTCCGCAAACTGCAGGCGCTCGGCATGCTGATCTCCGAAGCGACCATCCGGCGCGAGTCGGCCGGGCAACGCACGCAGTCGCTCCGCGCGGTGGTGGCCAACGTCTGCCTCATTGCCGGCACGGCCGGGATGGTTCTTTGCGTGTTGCTGCTCAGCTCCGCGCTGTTGCCGCCGCTCGGCGTGATGCTGGCGTTGGCGGTGGTGTTGGTCGTGGTGGCCTGGCTGCAATGGCGGTTTCTCGTACGCGTCTACGCCCGGGCGCAGATCGCGCTCAAGGAAACGTTTGAGGCAAACGAGCTTGGCCAAGCGGAAGCGGAAGTCGGTGACCTGCCGGTCGGTTTGCTGGAGGCCGCGCACCTGGACAGCGTGCGCCTGGCCAAGGGCAGCCCGGTGATCGATCAACGGATCGGCGAACTGGATTTGCGCACGAACACCGGCGTGAGCATTGTGGGCATCGAGCGCGACGGAGAGCGCATCGTCAACCCCGGCCCGGAGGAGACGCTGCTCGAGGGCGACCGGTTGCTGCTGCTCGGCGAGGACACCCAGCTCCCCAAGGCCAAGGCCGAGTTGAACGGCTAACTTCGAACCTACTCGGCGGCGGTTGTTTTCGGCTTGAGCTGCGGGAAGAGCAGGACGTCGCGGATGCTCTCCTGTCCAAGCAGCATCATGATCAGCCGATCGATGCCGATGCCGATGCCGCCGGCCGGCGGCATGCCGTGCTCGAGCGCGACGAGGAAGTCTTCGTCGAGTTTCTGCTGCTCTTCGCCCGCCTGATTTTGCAGTGCCTCGCGCTGGGCCACCGGGTCGTTTTGCTCGGTGTACGCCGGGGCGATTTCCTGTCCGTTAATGCAGCACTCAAACACCTCGATCGTCGTCGGGTCGTCCGGCGTGAGCTTGGCCAAGGGGATCAGTTCCTTCGGCAAATGCGTGACAAACGTCGGCTGAATCAGCGTCGGCTCGATGAGCTTCTCGAACAGGCCGTTGGTCACTTCGTAGTCCACGTAGTCGGGGCCGATCTCTGCGCCGAGGCCGATGGCGCGTTTGCGGCGTTCGTCCGGCGTGACGTCGAACCAGTCGTCGCCGCCCTTCTCGCGGATCAAATCCTTGTACTTCACGCGACGCCACGGGCCGGTGAGGTCGATCGTGCGGGTGACGTTGCCCTCGGCGTCTTTGTGCTCGATGACGAGCGTGCCGACGACTTTTTCGGCGACACGCGTGATCATCGATTCGAGCAACTCCATCATCGTCTCGTAATCGCCGAACGCCTGATACGCCTCTAGCATCGTGAACTCCGGGTTGTGCCTCGGCGAGATGCCTTCGTTGCGGTAGTTGCGGCCGATCTCGAAGACGCGATCCATCCCGCCGACGAGCAGGCGTTTCAAATAAAGCTCAAGCGCGATGCGCAAATAAAACTCGCAGCCCAGCGCGTTGTGCCGGGTGACGAACGGCTGCGCCGCCGCGCCGCCGGGGATCGACTGCATCGTCGGCGTCTCGACCTCGATGAAGCCGCGCTCGTGCATGAAGTCGCGGATCTCGCGGATAATTGCGCTACGTTTGTAAAAGACCTGCTTGACGTCGTCATTGGCGATGAGGTCGAGGTAGCGCTGGCGGTAGCGCGTCTCGATGTTCGAGAGCCCGTGCCACTTCGCCGGGAGCGGCCGCAGCGCCTTGCCGACGACGGTGAACTCCGCCATCTTGAGCGTGATCTCCCCCGTGCGCGTCGTGAACATCGTCCCCTTCACGCCGATGAAATCGCCGAGGTCGAGTTTTTTAAGCACCTCGAACGCCTCGTCGCCGAGCGTGTTTTTCTGCGCGTAAACCTGCATCCGATCGGAGCCGTCGCGGATGTCCAAAAAGACGCTTTTGCCCATCGTGCGGAACGCCGTCATGCGCCCGGCCAGGGCGACCTCGCGGCCTTCCTCGTACTTTTCACGCGCCCCGGCGCACGTCTCGTCCGGGGTGAACTTGTTGGCAAACGGCTCGATGCCCTTCTCCCGCAGCGCGGCCAGATTGGCCCGGCGCTGCTCGATCAATGAATTTTCTTCTTCCATGAAACTCCCAAAAAGGGCGCACAGTTAATCATCCCGCCGCCCACTTGGCCAACGAAAGTTTTGCCCTTGGCCAACCACTGGCCAAGCGGTTGACGCCGCCCGGGCTGTCGCTAAACTCGGCCGACCGACAATTCATGAAAACACGTCATTCCACCATCCTCCGGCTTGGCTTGGGCATCGTGCTGGGTGCCGCCGGCTGCACCACGCCCAAACTCGCCCAGCAAAAGCGGGTCGTTTACGGCGAGCGCAACGACCACGAGCTGGCCTACGAATTCCTGCAGCCGCGGAAAACCAACGGCCTCGGCGTCGTGGTGATGGTTAGCGGCGGTTGGCGGTCGAACCCCGACGACTTCAAGCCGATGATGGGCAAGGCGTTCCTGCGGCGCGGCTACTCGATGTTCGCCGTGTCGCACCTCTCCCAGCCCAAGGCGACCATCCCGGAGATTTACGACGACGTCACCCGCGCCGTTCGGCACATCCGCGAACACGCCGATGAGTACGGCGTCGACCCCGGCCAGCTCGGCGTCATCGGGGCCAGCGCCGGCGGTCACTTGAGCCTGATGATCGCCACCCGGGGCAAGGAAACCACCGGCAAGCCGGACGGACTCGTCCGGGCGGTGGCGATCTTTTTCCCGGTCACCGACGTGCTCAACTCGGGCAAGCCCTCCAAAAAGGAGAAAGACGGCAGGCCATCGAAAAAATTCCGCAAGTTGTTTGGCATCGACCCGGACGACATCGACGCATGGAACCGGGTCGGCCGCGAATTGTCACCGATCAACCACGTCGACGCGGACACGCCGCCGGTGCTGATTATTCACGGTGACGCCGACGAGGTGGTGTCGATCCGGCAATCCGAGTGGTACATCGAGGCCGCTGAAAAGCACGGGGCCAAGGCCAAGCTCATCCGCAAGCGGGGCAAGGGCCACGGCTGGGCAACCATCCTGTGGGACATGCGAACGTTCGCGAAGTGGTTCGACGAACACCTCGAGCCGCCCGCCGCCAACTGACGCTCACCCCGTTGGCCAAGGCGGAACTTGCAACGGGACGATCTTTGCGGTACTCAACTCGCCCGCGTTTTCACGCGGTTTCCTCGCTTCGGCCCCAACCGGGGCGTTTGCCAATGGCATTGATTGTACAGAAATTCGGCGGGTCGTCGGTGGCAGACATCGACCGCATCCGCAATGTCGCCAACCGCGTGGCCGAGTACCGCCACCGTGGCGACCAGGTCGTCGTGGTCGTCTCGGCGATGAGGGGCGTCACCGACAACCTCATCGACATGGCCAAGTCGCTCATGCCGGTGCCCAGCGAACGCGAGATGGACATGCTGCTCGCCACCGGCGAACAGACCACCGTCGCCCTGCTCGCCATTGCGCTGCAGTCGATGGACATCCCGGCCGCGTCGCTGACCGGCGCGCAGGCCGGCATCGTGACGGACGGCGTCCACTCGAAGGCGAAGATCCGCAACATCACGCCAAAAAAAATCCACGCCATGCTCGACGCCGGCAACGTGACCATTGTCGCCGGGTTCCAGGGCGAGACGAGCGAGGGCCACATCACCACGCTGGGCCGCGGCGGCTCGGACCTCACGGCGATCGCGCTGGCGTCGGCGCTCAAGGCCGACCTCTGCCAGATTTACACGGACGTCGACGGCGTTTACACCAGCGACCCGCGCATCGTGCCAACGGCGAAAAAACTCGAGGAAGTCTCATACGACGAGATGCTCGAGCTGGCCAGCCTCGGCGCGAAAGTGATGCAGTCGCGCTCGGTGGAGTTTGCAAAAAAGTTCAGCGTCATTTTCGAAGTTCGCTCCAGCCTCAACGACAACCCCGGAACCCTCGTGAAGGAAGAAACTCAAAGCATGGAAGACGTCGTGATTCGCGGCGTGTCGCTCGACAAGAACCAGGCCAAGGTCACCCTCGTCGGCGTGCCGGACAAACCGGGCATGGCCGCCCGCGTGTTCCAGCAGTTGGCCGACTCGGCGATCAACGTGGACATGATCGTGCAGAACGTCAGCCACGGCAGCGACACCCCGTCGACTGACCTGTCGTTCACCATCGACAAGCCGGACGTAGCCAAGGCGCAGGGCGTCATCGACGGCATGCGCGGCGACATCGGCTTTGGCGAGGCACTCGCCGACGAGAACATCGGCAAGCTCTCCATCGTCGGCGTCGGCATGCGCAGCCACTCCGGCATCGCGGCCAAGGTGTTCGAAGTGCTGGCCACGGCCGGCGTCAACATCCAGATGATCTCCACCAGCGAGATCAAGATCTCCGTCGTCATCGGCATCGACAAGGCGGAGGCGGCCACCCGCGCCGTCCACGACGCATTCCTTGGCTGACACGCTTGGCCGGCGGCTCCCTGAAATGTAACCTCCGGCCAAGCGGCCTCGTATCATTAGTTGGTATTTTCGGATGAACCGCCCCCGACAGATTGTCTGGCTCGCCGCGCTGCTGGCGCTGGCTTGCGCTTGGCCAAGCGGCCTGACCGCACCGGCCAAGGCGAAACTGGTGTTCACCGATATCAACGGCAAAAACCACGCGCCGTTCGCTTCCGCCAAGACCAAGGCGGTGGTGTTCCTTTTCCTGCTGCGCGACTGCCCGGTGTCCAACGTTTACACGCCGGAACTCACCCGCATCCACAGGGAGTACTCGGGGAAGGGCGTCTCGCTCTACCTCGTGCATCCCGACCGCGACACCGACGCCAAGGCCGCCAAGGCCCACGCCATCGAGTACAAACTCACCGCGCCGCTGGTGCTCGATCACGACCACAAGCTGACCCGCCTCGCCGGTGCGGAGGTCACGCCAGAAGCGGCGGTGTTCGACGGGAAAGGGCTTCTCGTGTATCGTGGGCGCATCGACAACCTTTATGCCGACTTCGGCAAAAAACGCGCCAAGCCGACCCGGCGCGACCTGCGCGAAACGCTCGACGCGCTGCTCGCCGGCAAACGCTTGGCCAAGCGCACCACCAAGGCGGTCGGCTGCTACATCGATTTTTCCAATGACAAAAAAGACAACAAATAAACTCATCCGCGCCGGGCTGGCGCTGGCCGGTTTTGCCGCGCTGCAACCCACCGCGATCGCCGACGCCAAGGCCAAGCCGACATTCACCGAGGACATCGCGCCGATCATTTACAATAACTGCACCGAGTGCCATCGCGCCGGTCAGGCGGCACCGTTCACGCTCAAGTCCTACAACGACGTGAAGAAACGCGCGCAGCTCATCACCGAGGTCACCGAGGATCACTACATGCCGCCGTGGCACCCGGTCGAGGGCCACGGCAAATTCGTCGACGAACGCCGCCTGACCACCGACGAACTCGCCACGCTCAAGAACTGGCACAAGACCGGCATGGCCGAAGGGCCGGCCGACAAGCTCCCCGAGCCGCCCAAGTTCGCCAGCGACTGGCTGCTCGGCAAGCCGGATCTCATTGTAAAAATGCCCAAGGCCTACACCATGCGCGCCGACGGCTCCGACATTTACCGCAGCTTTTGTATACCAATGGATCTGAAAGAGGACAAGTGGGTCGCCGGTTTCGAGGTGCGGCCCTCCGCGCGCGCTGTGCTGCACCACGTCATCATCCGCATCGACCAAAGCGGCGAAGCCCGCAAGGCCGACGGCGCTCGCGGGACGCCTGGCTTCAGCGGCATGCGTGGCATCGGCCGCAGCTCGCGCGGCTCGCGCCGTGGCGGCAGCAACGACGTTTTCTCCGGCAGCCTAGGCGGGCTGGGTGGCTGGGCCGTTGGCGGCACACCGCGCATTCTCCCATTGGGCTTGGCCCGCAAACTCCCCGCCGGGGCCGACCTCGTGCTGAACTCCCACTTTCACCCCTCCGGCAAGGAGGAGGAGGAGCAGACCACCATCGGCCTGTACTTTACCGACAAAAAACCGGATCGGACGCTCATCGGGTTTCAGGTGCCGCCCATCTTCGGCAGCATCTCCGGGCTCGACATCCCGGCCGGCGAGAGCAACTACGAACTCACCAGCAAATTCACCACGCCGGTGGACATCGACCTTGTCGGCGTCGGCGCGCACATGCACTACATCGGCCACACGGCCAAGGCCCACGCCACGCTGCCGGACGGCACCGTCAAGCCGCTGTTCTACATCGACGACTGGGACTTCAACTGGCAAGGCCGCTACACCTACGAGCAACCCATCCGCCTGCCGGCCGGCACCACCGTCGAGGGCACCGTCTCCTTCGACAACTCGGCCACCAATCCGCACAACCAATTCAACCCGCCGCGCCGCGTCCGCTGGGGGCTCGAGTCCACCGACGAGATGGGCAGTGTCATCTTCAGCGCCGTGCCCGCGAGCGAGGCGGACCTTGACGAATTCAACGCCGCCGTCCGCGACCACGTCGTTGATGAGGCCCGCCTGATGGCCGAGCGCCGGCTCGGCGAACGCGCCGGGAGCAGCCGAAGCGGCCGCGCCGGCTTGGCCGATCGACTGGAGCAATTCCGCAACCGCCGCCCCGGGGGCAACAGCGGCAACCGGCTCGGCGGCGACTGGCGCACCCGGCTCGGCGCGCGCCTCAAGGAACTGGACAAAAACAACAACGGCGAAATCGAGCCGGACGAAGTCGATGACCGCTCCCGCCGCTACATCCGCTTCGTCGACACCAACAAGGACGGCCGAGTCAGCAAGGAAGAGCTAAGCCAAATCAGCGGCCGCTAAACACCGGCAAAATTTACCACTCAAAAGCCGCCGGATTCCACGGCGGCTTTTTTCACCCACTCAACGCGGCGACTAAGTGTTCCAGCTGCTCGCGGGTGTGTTCGCTGGAAATAGCGAAGCGATAAAAAGCCCCTTCGCTCCCCGTCGGGTAGCGAATGCACGAGGGATAAATGCCGTTGGCCAATAGCCGGTGGCGCAGCGCCATGGCGGCTTTTTTCCCGAGACAATCGAGGCTGAACACCGGGAATGCCGGGTCGCCGATTGGCAGCCCGGCGGCGAGCAACTTGGCCTTCACAAACGCGGTGTTGCGGCGCAGCCGCTTGGCCAAGGCGGGGCGGGTGCGCAGCAACTCAAGCGACGCGAGCGTGGCCTTGGCCAAGCCGGCTGGCAACGAACTGCTGCCGGTAACGACGTTGTTGCCGTCGAGCAGCGCCGCCCGCAGCCAGCGCGGCCCCAAGATCGCGCCGCCAAAACTCCCGAGCGCTTTGCTGAATGTGATCGACTGAATCACTCGCCGGCCGCCCAAGCCGCACTGCTCGGCGGTGCCGCGCAGCCGCTCGCCCAGCACGCCCGCGCCGTGGGCGTCGTCGATCCACAGCGTGGCCGAGCGCGCGAGCCGCTTGGCCAAGTCGCCCACCGGCGCGACGCGGCCGGTCGCGCCAAAGACGCCGTCGGTCATCAGCAACACCCGCTTGGCCGCTCGCCGACGGCTCACCCGCCTGGCCAGGTCATCGGCATTGCAGTGGCGGTAGCGCACCACCGGGCAGCCGATAAATTGCGCGGCATCGCGCAGGCTCATGTGCGCCTTCTCGTCGATGAACGCCGCGTCGAACCGGCCGTTGGCCGCCTGGCCAAGCGCGATGTTGGCGAGGTAGCCGTCGCCGACAACAGTGGCGGTTTCACTGCCGAAAAACTTCACCAGCGACGTTTCGAGTTTGTCGTGCGCCGGGTGGTTGCCGGTGGTCATCCGCGACGCGCCGGTGCCGAGCCCGTCGTGGGCGGCAGCTTGCGCGTGGGCCT